>Ga0194118_10001988_pt1 | contig 27217 bp, 24 predicted proteins | sample TA2MahsurfametaG_2_FD_148662 | JGI IMG/M metagenome (GOLD analysis project Ga0194118, IMG submission 148662) | Freshwater microbial communities from Lake Tanganyika, Tanzania - TA2015013 Mahale N5 surface | ecosystem: Environmental > Aquatic > Freshwater > Lake | place: Tanzania: Lake...
GCCATTTTCTGAATCAAAGAACTCACACTCATGCTTATCTGATTGCTTATCAACAAGCTCATGCCACCAGATATCTTTTGAAGTATCAAACTTAGTTTCTTGGCCAGTGCGCTTAACAACTAAAACACTTTTAACATTTGTCTCACCCTTTAACGCTTCATCCACAGCAGGCTTTAATGCAAAGGGGGCTCCTTTTCTAAAGCCACCATCTGCGGTAATTACCAAAGAGGCATCAGCATCTTGGATCCGAGATAACAATGAGTCGGCAGAGAATCCACCAAAAACTACAGAGTGCATCGCGCCTAATCTTGCGCATGCAAGCATTGCAATAGCCGCCTCTGGGATCATTGGCATATAGATCGCAACCCGATCTCCTTGCTTGATTCCAAGTTCCTTTAAAGCATTTGCTGCTTTGCAAACCTTTGACAAGAGCTCTGCGTAAGTAATTGTCTGAGTGTCCCCAGGCTCTCCTTCAAAGTAGAAAGCAACTCGATCTCCCCTGCCCTCAATCACATGTCGATCCAGGCAGTTGTAGGAGGCATTTAATTTCCCACCAATAAACCATTTAGCAAAAGGTAGTTGCCAATCAACAACTTGACTCCACTTTTGATTCCAATTCAATCTATTTGCCTGTTTTTCCCAAAACGCTAATCGATCTGTATCTGCTTCTTTATAAATATCAATTTTTGCATTGGCGTTGTCAACAAATGTTTGTGAAGGAGGGAAGGTGCGATCTTCATAAGATAAGTTTTCAAAGGATTCACTACTCATAGTAAGGCTGAGGTTATCAGCGATAAGTTTTCCCCTCTAGAAGGAAATCAAAAATTTTTAGTGCCAGCCCTTAGATAGGCTAGCTAAATCTGATAAAGCCCGTGCAATGAAAATAGAAATGGAGCTTTATGTTAACTGCAACCTTAATCACCTTAATTACCTTACTTGAGCGACTACTTGCCTCCGGGGCATTAACCACTGCCCTATCAGCCCTATTTAGAAAGGCTTTGCTTCTGCTCGGTGCCTATTAAGGCTTGATTTGAAGCACTCATTAGGGCGGTGATTTCTAAAACCGCCCCAAATGTGGTGGAATTGGCCGTAATCCCGTAAGGAAATTACAACTAAAAAGGTTTTAAGCAAAGTGGCTAACCTTTAAAGTTACTAATAATGGGAGAAGAAGATGCCAGCTGTTGTCTTACTTGGTGCGCAATGGGGCGATGAGGGCAAGGGAAAAGCAACCGACCTTTTAGGTGATCAGGTTGATTATGTAGTTCGCTATCAAGGCGGCAATAACGCAGGACACACAGTTGTTATCGGAGATCAAAAGTACGCACTTCACCTACTTCCATCAGGAATTTTATCTCCAAATGTAATTCCAGTAATTGGAAATGGTGTTGTCATTGATCCAGCAGTATTGCTTGAGGAGATTAAAGTATTAAATGAGCGAGGTATTAACACCTCAAAGCTTAAGATTTCAACCAATGCACATTTGATCACGCCATATCACCGAACAATTGATAAAGTTTCAGAGAGATTTTTAGGAATATCAAAGATCGGAACAACAGGCCGTGGCATTGGCCCGGCCTATGCTGACAAGATAAATCGAATTGGAATTAGAGTTCAAGATCTATTTGATCAATCAATTTTGAAGCAAAAAATTGAAGCAGCACTCCATGATAAAAATCAGATTTTGGTTAAAGTCTTTAATCGCAAGGGAATTACAGCAGAAGAAGTGATAGATGAGTATTTGGGGTATGCAGAGATTTTGAAGCCTTATGTCACAGATACCTCACTTCTTTTAGATCAGGCTCTGCAACAGGGCAAAGTGGTACTACTAGAGGGCTCACAAGGAACATTGTTAGATGTTGATCATGGAACCTATCCCTTTGTTACCTCCTCTAACCCAACTGCAGGGGGAGCATCAACCGGTTCTGGAATTGGTCCAACAAAGATCACTCGCGTAATTGGAATTCTTAAGGCATACACAACCCGGGTTGGCAGTGGACCATTTCCAACTGAGCTATTTGATGAGTATGGTGAGGCGCTTAGAAAAATTGGCGGTGAGGTCGGTGTTACCACGGGGCGTAATAGACGATGTGGTTGGTTTGATGCACCAATCGCCAGATATGCAGTTCGAGTAAATGGGTTAACTGACTTTTTCTTAACAAAGCTAGATGTTTTAACTGGCTGGGAAAAGATTCCAGTTTGTGTTGGATATGAGATTGATGGCAAGCGCGTTGAAGAGCTTCCAGCATCACAATCAGATTTTCACCATGCAAAGCCAATATATGAGTACCTACCTGGCTGGAAAGAAGATATTTCAAAGGCCAAAACTCTTACAGATCTTCCAAAGAATGCGCAGAAGTATGTGAAATTCTTAGAGAAGATCTCTGGAGCGCCAATGAGTGCCATAGGTGTTGGCCCGGGAAGGGATGAAACAATTGTGGTTAGGGAGTTAATCAAATGAGTATCACGCCAAATGTCTTAGCAACAAGGTATGCCACTAAAGAGATGGTGGCAATCTTTGATCCGGTAAATAAGATCATTAATGAACGTAAGTTTTGGATAACAATTCTTAAACTTCAACAAAAAGCAGGGTTACCAATTACAGATAGTGATATCAAGGCGTATGAGAAGGTAGTTGAGAAAGTTAATTTAGATTCAATTGACAGACGAGAGATTAAAACCCGCCATGATGTTAAGGCAAGAATTGAGGAGTTTAACGCACTGGCCGGAGTTGAAAAGATTCATATTGGACTAACCAGTCGAGATTTAACAGAAAACATCGAGCTGATCCAGATTAAAGCGGGCCTTGAATTAATCGAGTATCGAGTCTTGCAAACCTTATTTTTACTGGGTGAAAAGATATCTAAATATGAAAAAACATATATGGTGGGAAGATCTCACAATGTTGCAGCTCAGGTAACTACGCTGGGTAAGCGATTTGCAACATGCGCTGAAGAGTTGTTGTTTTCTCATACTGCCCTTAAAGAATTAATTTTTCGCTTGCCCTTACGTGGTATTAAAGGACCTGTTGGTACATCTCAAGACGCGCTAGGTGCGATGGGTAAGGACTTTTCTGGATTTGAAAAAAAAATTGCCGATGTATTCGGCTTTAAGAATAGATGGGTCTCAGTTGGACAGATTTATCCAAGATCCATGGATTTTGAGGTTGTATCCAAGTTGTTACAAATTGCATCTGCCCCTTCGTCTATGGCTACAACAATTAGGTTGATGGCAGGCAGTGGGTTAGTAAGTGAGGGATTTAAAGAAGGTCAGGTTGGATCTTCAGCTATGCCTCATAAGATTAACTCCCGAACATCCGAGCGCCTAACTGGCATGATGGTTTTGCTGCGGGGTTACAACTCTATGGCTGCAGACCTTGCAGGTAGTCAGTGGAATGAAGGTGATGTTTCTTGTTCAGTGGTTCGAAGAATATTAATACCCGACTCATTTTATGTGGCAGATAGTATTTTGGTAACCTTTATGATGATCCTTGAAGAATTACAGATTCATAGAGAAATAATTCAAACAGAGTTAAAGAGAGAAATACCAAAGTTAGTAACTTCTGAGATTCTTTTAATGTGTGTAAAGAGAGGAATGGGCAGGGAAAAAGCACACAAAATAATAAAAAAATACGCATTAAGCAAAAGTGATAAAAAGTTTATAGAAGCAATAGCAAAAGATGACAACATTCCAATAAATTTAGAAGAAATGAAAAGTTTCTTAGAGAATGTTTCAAAATTAGCCGGAGCATCTATTCAACAATCACAAGATGTGCACAAAAAAATTAAAAATACTTTAAAGAAAAAAAAATTGAATAAAATTAATTATCAACTAAAGTGAAAGATATTGAACATATTAGATTAGAATCTTTAAAACAAAACAGTTAAAGATTTTAAGAATTTGTTTTATCTTTACAATGAAGTTTTTAAGTTTAAATCGCGAATCAATGCACTGATCTCACTAAACTTCTTGAGTTAACTTGATTTGTGATTGCCCTGTGGTACCTTTAGTTCATGAATGGCCGTAAGCCTAATTTTCAATCAAAAAAGCAAGAACTAACGTATTTAAAATTTAATCGATTTTTAAGAAATGTTGCTGTGTTAGTTACTTTAGCTAAACTTTATATCATCTTCAATATTACCCCTTTTCTTTTTTCACTTGACTCAAGTTCATCGATTAAGATTAGTGGGATTTGGTTTGGTGCTGATGCAGAAAATTATTTGCAATCGGCGCAAGCTATTTTGCGAGATGGTTTTTTTTCAAGTTATGAAGGGTTGTCATATTTTCCGTCAGGATATCCTTTTTTAATTTACTTATTGCAGAAAGTTTTTGGAAGTTATGGTTTAATAATGCTAAGTATTCTTCAAACAGTAGTTTTTAGTTTGAGTTGTGTTTATTTAGCCAAATTCATGCAGAAAATTTGTAATAAGCAAATTTATTCTTATACAGTATTTTTGATGTTGTTACTTAATCCTACTCTTAGTCTGAGTTCAATGGTTATTGGTTATGAATCTTTAGTAGCATCAACAACACTTTTTCTTGTGGGTTTTGTGATCAAATTAATATATGTTCAAAGTTCTGGAGTAATTTTTGAGCTAAAGTTAAAAAATTTTCTCCCGATAATACTACTTACAATTGTAATTTTCGTGTCCAATGTATCGCAACCTAGGTATAGTGTAGTTTTTATCATAATTTCCTTGATGTTATGGTTTAATCTAGATAAATCGAAATTAAAGATTGTCTTGGTGACCACTTTGATTTTAACTTCACTCTCTTCCCTCATTTTTTTAGCAAATAGAAATTTTCAAGTAAGTGGACATTTTGAGTTATCACATAATTTAGGGAACACAATGAACATAGGCGCTGGAAACGATGCTACGGGAGGATATGATGGAAGTGCCAAGGGAGTAGTTTGTGATACTGCCGGGAGTGACACTTTCGAGTTAGATGCTAAATTGAGAAATTGTGTTGTCAAGTGGTACATTTCAAATCCCGCAAAAGCAGTAAACTTGTTTTGGAATAAAACCTTGTTCTTCTGGTCCCCATGGGCAGGACCTATTGCTAATGGAACGATGGCTCGCAACCCATGGCTAAAATATCATCCAATCAATAAGATTGCGGATGATGCGAAGGGTCTACAATTAATTTACGGTAATTTCGGAATCTGGTTTTCCTATCTTTTAATTTCAATTAACATTTTACTCTTCTTGTTTGGATCAATCAAAAGCTTACTTGATAAAATGAGCATATCAATTGCAATGAGAATTTGTTCTTTGACTGTTTTATTGTCTTGGCTGACAAGCCTTTTAACAATTGGTGATCATCGATTTAGAGTTCCCACTCTAGGCTTAAGTATTGTTGTGCAGCTTTACGGACTCTTTAGGTTTTGCAAATTTAAAATTTGAAAGCACCCTCATCCATATGTAGATTGATAAAAGTATTTGTAATGCAAGAGTTTGGCGTCCAAATTCAGTTGTCAAACCAGAGGTAAAAAATCCCACAAGCACAATAATTATAAAACTCACAATAGCGGAGAATATATTATGAGTATTCTGAACACCCAACTTAATATTTTTCGTATTGAAAAACATTGTGAGAACTTTAGCCATACTTAACATTAATAGTATTGGAAAAAACATAAAAACACTCACTAAGAGCGGTAATAAGAGAATTCTATCTAAATTTTCATTGAAATAAGAACTAAAAGTGTTAAATACTGTGGGGTTTGTGGGCTCATAAGCTAATACCGAATACCCAGATATGTACACCACACTACCAAAAAAAAGAAAAACGAGTCTTATCAATAGTTTGTTATCCAACTTAAATTTTGAACATAAAATAATATAAATCGTACAAAAAATCCCAAGATACTCAAAAAATGAAGTTAGAACAAATCCAGAAACAAAACTTAGAGTTTTATTACGCATGTATACAATCCAAAAATTATTTCCCATCTTAAGGATTAGTAGTATGATTAATAATGCAATCCAATCATAATCTAAAAGATACATACTACTTAAGTTTCTTAACCAAAGCCATGAATACTGTTCAACCCCAAGATTTAAGTACGCGGTAGATAAAAGATAAAGTATTCCGCTGTTGGCAATTAGTATCAAAGATAAGATGATTAGGGTCAAGTTGAAACTTGTATTGAGTAAATTTTTTAGAGTTAAAAATAAAAGCACAAAAACCAATATTCGTATAGTAATTAAAGACATGTTTTGAATGAATTGTTGTCGATCTTCTAAACTTATTCCGCCAGAGATTGATTTATCTGGAGGTATATCAGCTATCAAAATTAAATTAGTATAAAAATTATCAAGGAGTGTTAGTGCCAATCTATGCGAAAATCTGAAGCAGGCTGGTAAATCATTACAAATCAATTCCTGACTATTAACTCCAGCATTTTTTGATTCTGGAAATTTAGTTAAATTGTGAATTAACCGCTGGTCTCTTAAAAGTAGAAACAAAATAATCGAAATAAATGTAATAACTAAAACCAAAAATGTGCGAAATTTTTTCACTCCAAGATTCGTATCTTGTAGCCAAGCTCTATATTTAAGATAAAACGTGTTCACCGATTTTGATTTACTTTTTTTGGCAATGAACTCAAAATTTGTCATTTAACCCATCTTGTTGCAATGGTGGAACTTGACTAAAGTTTACCATTCGACCTAGTAATATAGTGGAGTCTTAAGGGGGTAGTTTCGTGGGCAGAGGTCGCTCGAAAGCAAAGCAAACAAAAGTCGCCAGAGATCTAAAGTACTCAAATCAAGAGATGGATCTAGAGCGCTTAGCGAAAGAGTTACATAGTGAAAACACAGAAGACAAAGGTTTTAATACAGATTCATCTGACGATAATTACACACCCCGTAATTAATTGAATCATCAAATGCGACCAACCCCTTACGTTGCATCCCTTAGAGTTTATGAGCCAATATCTGAATTTAATAAAGGTGATCAGCATCGATGGAATCAAATCCCAATTACAGCTTCTACGACTCAGGATGAACAACACAAAGCTTTACGTCGAATCATTGTTACAGAGCCACCTGCCTCAAAGCCAGATGGTGCTCATGTATTAGAGATTGATGCCAAGCGCTATGTTGCCCCTTGGTCCACCTCTGCTAGGTGCTGGGCGGCGTTAGAGGATTTCAAATCAATCTTGCCTGCCAGTGTGGGTAGGTTTTTTCTGCCGAAAGAGATTGAAGAGGCACTCTCCATTAATTCAGAGAGTGTTGAAGATAAGGTTTCACATATCATCACCGCAACCTGGAATATTCCACCACGTTGGTTTGCACTCTTTGAGCCATCTGATCGAATAACTGGATCAAATGAAGATGGTCCATTCACAATACTTCGCACATCAATCTCAAATGCAAAACAAAGATGTTTATTTGCCCATCAAGCAGTAGTTAACGCCTTTGGAAATGGGCCAATTGAGCAGGAGATCGCAGATCTGCTTGCCTGGCTTTCTATTTTTGATATTAACTCTATTGTTGAGTGTGATTACGGAGGGTTAGCAATTTATTTAGAGAACTCTTTAGTTGAGAATGGTCAGCCCGGATTAAATGCAGACACCTCAATTGAGGATGTTGCTAGGTCCCTTGCAGGATTAGCAGCAGGAGATGGCGCATTGGCAGGTCAAGGTTATGAGCGGCTAGTTACCCGCTGGCGAAGGGTTGCAGCCTTTGAACAGGCTATGTAGCAGCAATGCTTGTTATTTACTCACCCAAACCACAATACTTGCCTCATAAGGTTTAAAACGGACACACTCATCGGCTAACTAATTAGGGGCAACTTATATGAGCTCAGAGCAAGAGGTCTTATTAACCCCGGCTGAGGTTGCAACATTGTTTCGAGTAGATCCAAAGACGGTCACCAGATGGGCAAAATCTGGCAAGTTAACTTCAATTAGAACCTTAGGTGGACACCGAAGATATAAGGAGTCTGAGGTTAAAGCACTTCTTCTTAAAACAACAAGTAACAGTTAAAGAATGGATAGAGATTAATTATGAGTGATGCGAAAAATACTGGCGAGGATGCAAAGGCCAAAATGCTAGCTGCCCTTGCAAAAAAGCAAAAGGGTAATACACCTGGTAAGAGCACAGGTCCAACCTCAGGATCTAAGGTTGGCTCAGGCCAAACTGGTGGCTCTGCTCCAAAGATGCATAGACGCAAGTCTGGATCGGCTTAATTCATTTAATCTAATGGGCATTACAAATACCGAGTACTTCTTACTGTTTGTAGTTGCTTATTTATTTGTCGGCGCATTAACACCAGTAATGAGAAGAATTGCAATAGCAACTGATGTGGTTGATCGACCTAACTCCTCTCATAAATCCCACAAGCGACCAGTGCCTTACCTAGGTGGGGTAGCAATAATTATTGGGATTATCACTATCGCTTACTCAACCTCACTTATCTCTAACTTCACCTCCACCACTTTTTGGCTGGCAACCTCAGTGCTTGGCCCAGCACTGGCACTTGGCTTAATTGGACTTTGGGATGATATAAAAAACTTGCCACCCTTGCCAAGATTTATTGCTCAATCTGTGGCTGGTGTATTTACCGCAAGTATCTTGATTATTACCGATAACGTTGGTAATCCAACTGGATCTGCCATTTTTGATTCAGTAATCACCGTGATCTGGGTGGTTGGAATATGTAATTCAATTAATTTCTTTGATAATTTAGATGGCGGTGCGGCAGGAACAGTTGCTATTTCATCAATTGCACTTGCCTACCTAGCTCTATCTGGAGATCAGTACTTAATTGCAGCACTCTCAACAGTTACAGCAGGGGCCACTCTTGGGTTTTTAGTTTGGAATAAAAGCCCAGCGAAGATCTATATGGGGGATGCCGGTGCGCTATTTCTTGGGGTACTACTTGCCACACTCACAGTCAGGTTTGAACCCAGTACCCAATCCCAACTCTCCTCCTACCTAATCCCGGTATTTTTACTTGCTATTCCAATATTGGATACAACAGTTGCAGTTAGCTCTCGCATAAAACGGCACTTATCCCCATTTCAAGGAGGTCAGGACCACCTTTCACATCGGTTGATTAGAGCTGGGTACTCAAGAAGAGCTGCTGCACTATCTTTGTGGGGATTATCAGCACTATTTGCCATTATTACAGTCTTGATTTCACAGGTTAATCAAATTAGTGAAAATTACTTTGCGTTGCCTGCAGCAATGCTTTGGGCAATATTATTCATACTTTTTTTTAGAACAAAGGATGCTTAAGACTTTTTCTTAAATACTATTTTGTTTAATACAAAGTAATTTATTGGTACAATAAATACAAAAGGGACTAATTTAGCAACTCGAGGATCTACCCCTACCTCCACCAAAGTTTTAATTATTGAGCTTGAGGTCAGCCACCAAAAGATTAAATTTATTAAGTACTTAATACCAGATCTTGAGTGCTGTTGGTTACTTTTAAAGGTCCACCTGTGATGGGTTAGGTAGTTAAAACTAGTAGCAACAAGTGCTGCAATTAGATTGGCAATAAATACTGAATTAATTGGTCCAAACAAGGTAACAAATAAAATGTAATCAATTGCAGTTGTGGTTATGCCAACTGCAGCCCAGCGAGGCATGGCATGGTCAAGATACTTTGCTAGGAGATTTTTAAACACAGAAATCATTAATTCCAATCCAATGTAAATGTACTGGTGGCTGAGGCCGGGATCGAACCGGCGACCTAACGATTTTCAGTCGTTCGCTCATACCAACTGAGCTACTCAGCCAATAAAAGTGCAGTTAAGCACTTGCGACCCAGACGGGACTTGAACCCGCGACCTCCGCCGTGACAGGGCGGCGCGCTAACCAACTGCGCTACTGGGCCTTACCTTTTGAAGTTGAAAATTGTTTCGACTCCAGCGTCCCCAACGGGATTTGAACCCGTGTTAACGCCGTGAAAGGGCGACGTCCTAGGCCTCTAGACGATGGGGACCATCAACAAACATTTTCAAAATTGATCAACCTTAAGGATAGGACAATTTTATGAAATGATCAACCTATGAAACTTCCCTCAAAAAAAGAATCAGATCAAGTTAGGTTGGGCGTCGAGGCATTATGTAATGGAAATTTGGTTATATTTCCAACTGAAACAGTTTATGGTTTAGGCGCTGATGCACTTAATCCTGCAGCCATTTCAAGGGTTTATCAAATAAAGAATCGCCCAAAAAACCATCCACTAATTGTTCACATATTTTCAGATCAATATCTCAAAGAATGGGCTACCCACATCCCTGACTATGCGTTTAAGCTCGCTGCTGATTTTTGGCCAGGACCCATGACGTTGGTTTTAGAAAAGAATCAAGCTACAAAAGATTTTGCTACAGGTTCACAAAATAAAGTGGCATTAAGAGTACCCAACAATTCAAAAGCATCTGAATTATTGGGTGAGTTTAGTAATCGAGGTGGTTTGGGCATAGCCGCACCTAGTGTAAATAGATTTGGTGAAGTAACCGCGACAACAATTGAAGTTATAAGGAACGAGTTTGCTCGGCTTTTATCAGATAGGGATGTCATTATTGATGGTGGCCAATCACAAATTGGAATAGAATCAACAATTATAGACTGTACTAATAAGGTTCCGATGATTTTACGACCAGGATGGGTTACGACTGAAATGATTCAAAAAAGTATTGATATGAAGGTGGCAAAGACAAGTTTTAGGACAAATACAATGCATTCAGGAGCATTTAAATCGCATTACAAACCAAAAGCTAAAGTTTATCTGGACATCAACCCAAAGGAAGGTAATGGTTTCTACGCTTTGTCACAATTTCAAACCCCATTAGGTGTTATCCGACTCGGAGCTCCAAAATCAATTGAGGAATATGCTCATAATCTGTACCTAGCACTTTCAGAAGCAGATCGAATGAATATCAAGATTGTCTCGGTTTATTCACCACAAGGAGATGGCCTCGCAAGCGCAATCAGAGATAGACTAATCAAAGCGGCTGATAATTAGAATTCATTACTGAACTTTAAAAGGAGTTTTTATGCAGGTTGATTTATCTTTCGAAGCCGTAATCGGCAGAGCAGTAAATTTACAAATTTCAGAAATCTTAAAGAGCATAGATTTAGAAGGAGAAAGAGTATTAATAACAGGTGCAGGAGGATCAATTGGCTCTAAAATTTCACTTGAATTATCAAGAATGGCAAATTGTATTCTCCTACTAACGGATCGAGATGAAAACAGACTGCATACACTTAGTTTAGATTTAACTGGTACTGCCTTGTTCAATACATCACAGTTTAAAGTTTTAGATGTAAGAGATTTACAAGGCATTGAATTATGTGTAAACGCTTTTCAACCCACCACTATTATTCACGCAGCAGCGTTAAAGCATTTATCAATTTTAGAAAATCAACCAAGAGAGGCATACCTGACCAATGTTATTGGAACAGTGAATATGCTGGAAACGGCTACAAAATTTGGCAGCGTGAAATTCTTGAATATTTCTACCGATAAAGCTGCCAATCCATCAAGTATTCTAGGAAAAACTAAATGGTTAGGAGAACTTTTCACCTCATTCTATAGAAGAGAACAATATCGTCAATATACCAGCGTGCGCTTTGGAAATGTTTTTAATTCACGGGGATCAGTGATTGAAACTTTTGCAAATCAGCTGGCAAAAAATCAACCCCTTACGCTGACAGACATAAATGTAAAGCGTTATTTTATGAAGATTGAAGAGGCTTCTAGCCTCTCAATTGCTTCAGTTTTTTTGAATTTAGATGAAATTCATCTACTAAAAATGGGTGAACCAATCAGGCTTTTAGATGTTATAAACAAGTTAAGAGATTTAATTCAAAGTGATTCTACGTTGGAGATTGTTGGTTTAAGAACAGGCGAAAAAATAGATGAAGATTTGATAGCACCCTATGAGCTCGCTCGCAGCACTTCTATTAAAGAGATTCTGGCAGTCAATAGTAATGTTAAATTTCAAGACTTACCAAGATTAACAAAGGAAGTTTTAACAGATTATGATGCCGTACGACAAATTGAACGTCTAATCAAAGACACATGCTCAGATTAACTTATGACGTAGTTATTTTTGGGTATGGGCATTTGACACAGCAGTTGATTAAATTTTTGAAAGAAAAAAAACTTAAAGTAGCATGTGTTACAGATCGAGAGTCTTGTGGTGATTTGAGAGATTCTGATATTGATTTTTTTAAGTATTCCAGTTTGATTGGCATACAAATAGATACTATGCTCACCATTTTCTCATGGAAAGATTCTCTTCGTCTCTCAAGTCATGATCCGATTTTCCAGAGATGGTTTAAATCCAATAACCTAATAAGCCATCGAAGTTTTTTGCTGAGTTCAGTTTCAGTATATAAAGATTCAAAGACAGCTATTGATGAATCCGAGCAAAACTTGATTTTGAATATCCAAAGTCACAAGAAATATATTCTTGAGAATGATTTGTCAAGGATTATGGCATGCAAAGGTTCAAGTCACCTGAATCTAAGGGTATCTAATGTATATGGCTTAAATTTGACTCATGGACTTGTATCTGAATTAATTTCATCAATAAGAAAAAAAAGTGTATTAAGGCTATATGAGAATTTAGATCTGATAAGAGATTACTTGTTTGCAGAAGATTTATTCAATGCTATTTACTCTTTGGTGAGATGGCCCGGACACATTAAGGCAATAAATGTATCGACCGGCATGGGTACATCAGCAAGGGAATTAATACAATTGTTCCAGGAGCAAGGCTATGAAATTAAATATGAATTAATCGGTGACTCCCCAGAACCATTAAAATACAGTTCAATTGTTGACTGTACTTTACTTCGCTCTATAGTTACCTGGAATCCAACATCTCTCGAAGTAGGTTTACTAAAGACTTTGATTTAACAGTTTTCACTACCCTAAATTCAATTAGGAACTTACATCAAAACATTTGAGATATGTGTTTAAATTAAAGCAATTTACCACTATTGTAGCCGCATGATCGAAAAAAACCTACAGCAGTCTTGGTATCAGGACAATTATTCAAAAATTAATGCGACAGGTAATCCAAGATCAATATCTTTTAGATTACTCCATCGATCACTAGAAATAAAAGCAGATGATTCGATCGGTAAAGTGATACTGGAAGTGGGTTGTGGTCAGGCGGAGCACATACCATTTGTACAGAAGGGTTGGAAAAAATATGTATGTTCCGACATTGCTATGCCGAGTAAAGAAACCAAGAAAAAAATCGAAGAAGCAGGTGGAATTTTCTTACAAGCTGATGTACACAACCTGCCTTTCAAAGATAGACAATTTGATAGACTGATTTCCACATGTTTACTTCATCACTTAGTCGATCCACATAAAGCAATGTGTGAAATGATGCGTGTTGTCAAGATCAAAGGACAGATAAGTATATTTCTACCCAACGACCCAGGCATCTCCTTTCGGATTTTAAGAAGACTCACGTCTGAACGCAAAGCAAAGAAATTTGGAATTGGTGCGGAGCTTAAATTGATATACGCCCTTGAGCATAGAAATCATTATTTGCAATTAATGACACTCTTGAACGAAGTATTTAAGAACCAAGTTATAAAGATACGACAATATCCATTTAAAGGCCTTGGCTATGATTTTAATGCTTTTACAACGATAAATATAAGAAGGATAACATGACTGAGCCTACTATAGATTTATCGATAGTTACTTGTGCGTACAATGAAGAGAAAAACATAGAACAATTTCTAAGAGAAGTTAATGACACCTTGAAGTCGATTCACCCTAAAATTACTGCAGAGATAGTTATTGTTGACGATGGATCGACGGATGATACGTGGGCATCTATTTTAATCAACAGTAAAAAAACTGTACGAAGTGGTAGGACTCCAAAATTTAAAATCGTATGTATAAAACTAATTTCTAATTATGGCCAAATGCGTGCGCTTGAAGCAGGATTAGTAAGAGCTAGTGGCGAGTATGTTTTGACTATGGATTCTGATCTCCAAATGCCACCTGGGTACATCGCAGAATTTTGGGACTTGCGAGACCCAAATGCAATAATTGCAGGTCAGCAAATTGATAGAAAAGAAAGTTTTGTAAAAGCTCATGTATCTCGCATGTACTATCGATTATTACGTAAGATATCAAATCAGGACATTGTTATGGATAGTGGAGACTTTAGGTTATACCCAAAAGAATTTGTCAATAGGATTCTAAGCGTAAATTTAAATTATAAGGTTTTTAGATTTTTAGCGCCACGAATGGGGTTACCCATAAAAGTAGTTATGTTTACTCCATCACAACGAATTCATGGAAAGTCAAGTTACAACCTGGGCAAAATGTTGGAACTTGCAAAAAATTCCGTAATCTCACTTAACATATCACCTACTCGTATCATCGGATTCTATCTTTCAATTTTTTCAATCTTTTTCAGTGTAAACTTTGCTTTTGTTATTTACTCCTTTATCAGAGGTGACGTAATACCAGGTTGGACATCAATTTCTGTGAGCATTTCCCTAGGATTCATGGGTATATTAACTTCACTGTATTTAGTAATTGCTTACATGGTTAAAGCTTTGGAAAGTGTTCAAAATCTACCCACATATGTTATCCAGGAAATCAAACGTATTGAGTAAACTATTATTTTTTATTACTCGTAAAAGACTTGATTTAATACTTTTAAATTTTCTAATTACTATTCTCCCTTTTCCTAAGTTTTTAGGTGACTGGGAATCTTTAACCTACTATTCCACTTTTGCTTCTAAGTCTGCCAGTTTTGATTTAAGTTTCCCACCACGAGCAAATGTTGGAGGTCAAGGGTACTGGGTTTTAGATCTATCGCGCAACCTAATTGAGATGTTAAATCTTCCACTAAACTTTTTTTGGTTGAGATTTCCCTCGGTTTTATTAGGAATAATTAGTACCACGCTTTGCTACCTAATTTGCAGAAAATTCCTCAATCATTCAAGTAGTTTAGTTATTACTAGTTTAATTGCGACAAACCCCACTCACTACTTTTTCCAGCATACACTCACCATAAATATGGCAAGCTTTACATTTTTGCTTCTACTGATACACCAAATTTTAGTTTTATATGAAAAAATAAATTCGAATCGTCAATTTTTTTACGTCGGATTAAGTTTGGCTCTTGTCTATACCACCTATGGTCCAGCTAAATTGTTTGCCACTTTTTTTATTGCATACTTATTTGTTACTATGAAATCAGTCATAGTTATTCCTAAAGTAAAGTATATATATGCAATCATGCCATCATTGACTGTAATAATTGCACAGCAATATTGGAAATATGAAAACTTAAAAAATTTATACTTTAGTAAAGATGCAGAAATCCTAATCAATCAAAGCTCAGACATAATTGAAACGCTACGACTGAATATAGATATATTGCTCGACACAATGTTTGTAAAAAGTATTCATGGTGATTCTCCCAATATTTTTACGATGATGGTTGGCGGAAGGTATCCGTTGACCAACTCTATACCAATGGCAATACTAATAGGCCTTAGTTTGATTCTTCTCATACTACATTGCTTAAAACAGAAACAAGATGGCAAGAAGCTTAGAAAACTGGTGATTCTAACCCTTTTGCTTAGTACTTCAATTGTCATATCTTCGTCTTCCTATAGGCCTTCAGCAAATGAAAACATCCTGGCTAGTACTGTTTCAAATTTTCGAATGGTTTTTCTTTTAATACCATACTTATTTCTGACCATATTTCTTGTCAAAGGATTAAGAGGATCTCATTTTAGATTAATAATTTTTGGCGTCATGATTATTGCTTTATTGATTAACACAAGAACAATTCTAAAGGACGTTAGCAATTTTAATAACTTAGCTCCGAATGCGGTAAATATAAGTTCATCTCAGAGTGATTTGATTAATATAGCCTCTCAACTAGGTGTCGATAATTCGATGACTGAAAATACTCAACACTTTATACAGCACTTTAATTACATAGTTTCTTCAAAATCTATTGCTCAAAAATTTTTAGCACTTGAACAAGGGGTGCGATACGTTGTATACAGCAATACATCCTGCTTTAGCGATTCTCCTTTGAAGCAAAAAAACTACGGTAACTTAAATGATTATAACTTTCATAGTTTTTTCCAGTACCTTTACCTTACGGAATCATTAGATAGAGAGAAGATCTTGGGAATTGTTGTGCCTTATACAGACCATCCAACATATATTGATGGTAAGTATGGGTTATTTCCACCTAAGCTAATAAGCATGGGTCGAGGTTTAAAGTATGTCAACGACCATACCAAAAAAGACTGGGCGTTAAAAGTTTTTCCAGATGACAGGACTCCTAATGTTTTAATTACAACTACCTGGGAGGAGTTTCAGATAGCAATGAATTATAAAGACCTTGACATGATAAAAGTCAACTTGATTTTGGATAAAGTGCCTTGTGGTAGCTCGTTAGTAAGTCAAGAGTATGACTGAAAGTGATTATTGAAGGACTGATAACTTGATTGATACAAAAATACTACCTTTGCAGAGTATTAGTCCTACTCTTTCCGAATAAATCTTTGCCTGAAAATTCAACAAGGTAGAGTAAGATTGTTCAGTCACGCAGCGATAATACGTATCTTCGTGAGGGCCTTTAGCTCAGTCGGTAGAGCAACGGACTTTTAATCCGTGGGTCGTCGGTTCGATCCCGACAGGGCCCACAAATATGACCAGTTTAGTAGATCGACCAACATTTTATTTTTTTGATAATCGAAGGATAATTACATAGAAACTGACTTTATTACATCAGACTACTTTATGCCTAAATATATATCTACAACGCAAGGGATGTTGAGAAATTCGGAATTTAAAATGCCGACGGACCTAATTATCATCAATATAGTGTGATAGTTTACTACTAACCGAGTTTTGTACTTTAGATTTTAATCTAGTCAATTCTATGATTGCGTTTAACACCTCTGCAATACTAATCGCCCAAAAGCTGCCTATGTAAAAGTATGGGTGCCTTACCTACTATTGGACTGTGATTTTACAATAAGCATTGACAAATTATCGTAATCCAAAATGTTATTGAATAACAAAATATTATTTTTTTTCGCAATAAGTGAATCAGTAAATGCTTCACCATTAACTCTAGACACCCTATAATTCGTTGCGTCTTTCCCTAGAACTGCTGGAAGTGTTGGAAAAGTGAATTTGTATCATGCTGTTGGATATGTTATATTGTATAAATTGAAAATTACTTTAATGGTACAGAACTTCAATGGTATATTTTAGACTTACAAGATTACTTAACCCTAATTGAGAGGTAATAATTGAACTATTCTAGAGATTATATGAAATCATTGATCAAAACTACTGAAATGCTTGACTTGGCACAAATAGATAAAACTACCCAACTATTACTTCAGTTACGTAAAGATTCTGGAAGATTATTCGTTTTGGGCATGGGTGGCAGTGCGGCAAATGCAAGTCATATGGTAAATGACTTACGAAAGATTTGTGGCATCGATGCTTATGCTCCCACAGACAATGTTTCTGAATTTAGCGCATCTTGCAATGATGAGGGTCTAGGTACATACTTTCCAAGATGGTTGGAAACAAGCAAAATCTCAAACAAAGATGCAATTTTTGTTTTGTCTGTTGGAGGCGGAAGTAGAGAAAAAAATGTGAGTTTGGAATTAGTGAATGCAATTCATGTTGCCAAGAAAAGAAGTGCTAAAATCCTAGGAATTGTTGGACGCGACGGTGGTGAGGCAGTTAAAAATTCAAGCGAAGTTATTCTCGTCCCGACAATTTCGTTGGCCCTAGACACGCCTTTAGTTGAATCATTTCAGGCGATAATTTGGCATGCAATAGTATTCAATCCGATTTTGAAGTTAGAACTATCTAAATGGGAATCTGTTGTTGAGCAAGAATCATGATGCGCCTGCGATTTTCTTTGATCGTGACGGAGTAATTATAGTTCCAAAACGCTTAGAAGGAAAAGGATTTGCACCAAGAGAACTAAAAGACTTTTACTTTTATGAAGATGCAATGTCTTCGTTAATAAAAACTAGAAATGCAGGTTTTCTAAATATAGTTGTGTCGAATCAACCTGATATTGCAGCTGGATTACTCCAGTTCGGTGTTTTGAATGAAATGAATAATATCTTGTTTCGAGAACTTGCATTAGACGATATTTTTAATTGCCAACATATTTCAAAAGATAAATGCAATTGTCGAAAACCTAAACCCGGTATGATTTACACTGCTGCAGAAAAGTTCAATATTGATTTATCAAATTCTTGGATAATTGGCGATAGAGACAGTGATATTGAAGCGGGATTAATTGCAGGAGTCCGAACAATTTTTGTCGATAGAAGATGGGAGTCAGAATATGGATTTGAGGCAGATTTCAGGTGTGAGTCACTATGCGAGGCGGTAGATTTAATTATTGACCACAAAGTTTAAACTCAATAGATGAATTCATCCCGCATCATAGGCAGTTAGCGGTATATTGAGGATATGCTGAAAAACATTGATTTACCTAAAATACGAATATTTCTAGACAGTGCTAGTGTTGAAGAGATAGATGATTATTACAAAAATCACAAGGAATATATATCTGGTTTTACAACTAACCCTACACTGATGAAAAATGCAGGTGTGGAAGATTATTTGGAATTTGCCAAAAATACTATAGATAAAGTTAACGATTTGCCAATTTCCTTTGAAGTTTTTGCCGATGAAATTGATGAAATGAAAAGACAGGCTATGGAGCTAGCCGAGATTTCCTCTAATGTTTGTGTGAAGATCCCTATAACTAACACTCAAGGAGTTTCAACCCATGGACTGATCTCTGAACTAAACAACCAGGGAGTGTTTTGTAACGTAACGGCGATCATGACTATTAAGCAAATTAAAACAATACAAGATTCACTCGCTTCGAAAAATCCGATTATCCTCTCAGTGTTTGCAGGTCGAATAGCCGATACCGGAAGGGACCCATTGCCGATCCTTAAAGAGATTTGTGAATCAGCAAAATCATTCGATCAGATTTCAATTCTTTGGGCTAGCACCAGAGAATTGTACAATATATTTCAAGCAGAGCAGGCCGGATGCCAAATTATAACAGTGACAGCTCCTCTCCTAAAAAAGTTAGATAGCTTAGGAAAAAATTTAGAGATGCTCTCTCTAGAGACAGTACAAATGTTTTACAAGGATGCAAAGTCAGCTGGCTATACGATTTAGTTTAATACAATTGGAGGCAGTGAATGAAAGTATTTATTACTGGTGGCGCAGGGTACTGTGGCGCTCGAATGGTTCCTCAATTACTAGATCTGGGATATGAAATAACCGTTTATGATCGATGTTTTTTCGGTAGTGATTTTTTGCCCAAAAATGATAAGAGATTTACGCTGGTACAGGGAGATATCAGGGATACTGAAATGATCGAAAAAAGTTGTAAAAAACATGATGCATTCATAAATTTGGCTTGTATATCCAATGATGCCAGTTTCGAATTAGATGAAGCACTATCAACTAATATAAACTTGAAAGCCTTTCTACCGATGGTGAAAGCCGCCAAACGTTCAGGGATTAAAAGATTTATTTACGCTTCCTCTAGCTCTGTTTATGGAGTTTCAGATGCGCCAGAAGTAACTGAAGAACACCCACTTGTTCCGATAACTCTTTACAACAAGTATAAAGGCGAATGCGAACCCCAATTGCTCTCAGAGGCCACCGATAAATTTGAAACAGTAATTTTTAGACCGGCGACTGTATGTGGTTACAGTCCGAGACAACGGCTGGATTTATCCGTAAACATTCTCACTAATCTTGCAATTAATACAAACAAGATTACAGTATTTGGTGGGAATCAAAGACGGCCTAATATTCATATACAAGATTATATAGATGTTGTAAAATTACTGATTAGCGCGCCATCGGATAAAGTACAAAACCAAATTTTTAATGTAGGAAATGAAAATCTTACAATTTCTTCTATTGCTGAAATTGTGAAAAAAGTTGTTAGCTTAAATTTTCCAGAGAAATCAGACATACAAGTAACACATTCAAAAAATGATGATAACCGTAGCTACCATATAAATTCTGATAAAATTTATAATGCTATTGGATTTCGAGCAAAAAGAACTGTTCAAGATGCTGTCCAAGAATTGTGTGATGCTTTTAAAAAAGGCTTATTGCCAAATAGCTTAACTGATAACAAATATTTTAATGTTAGAACTTTTAAAGATTTGGCAGTAAAGTAGTGACTCCCAAAAATATTGCGCTGGTCACGGGTGGAGCGGGATTTATTGGAAGCCATATTGTTGATTTGCTTTTGGAAAAGGAATTTGAAGTTCGAGTCATAGATAATTTATCTGGCGGTAGACTAAAAAATTTAGAACAACATAAATCTAATCCTGCACTTTATTTTTATAATCTTGATATCACTGATATCGATATAAAAAATCCAATTTTTACAAATGTAAAATGGCTGTTTCATCTAGCAGGTATCGGCGATATTGTCCCATCAATAGAGAAACCACTCGAATATTTCAACGCAAATTCATTTGGAACGGCAAGAATCGCAGAGGCAGCTAGAATTGCTGGTGTTGAAAAAGTTGTTTATGCCGCCTCATCTTCATGTTATGGATTGGCAAATGTTCCTACAACCGAACAGGCACCGATTAATCCACAATATCCATACGCACTCACAAAATATCTTGGAGAAGTTACTCTATTTCATTGGCATCAAGTCTACGGATTACCAGTAAATTCAATTCGTATATTTAATGCCTATGGTCCCCGATCAAGGACGTCAGGTGCATACGGTGCAGTATTTGGTGTTTTTTTAAAACAGAAAATATCTGGAAAAGCTCTAACTGTTGTAGGAGATGGAAATCAAAGTCGTGATTTTGTTTATGCTACTGATGTGGCGAAGGCATTTCTTGCTGCTGCGCAAACTGATAAAGTTGGCGAGATTTATAACTTAGGATATGGAAAGCCGAGAAAAATCAATGAATTAGTTCAACTTCTGTCGAATAAGATTGTGAGAATCCCAGAGCGCCCCGGCGAGCCTAAGTGCACTTGGGCAGATATTTCTAAAATTTCTAGTGAACTTGGTTGGAAGCCAGAAATTTCATTAGAGGAAGGGGTTTCCAAATTGCTCCAAGATATTTCTTACTGGGAAGATGCTCCACTTTGGGATGAGGTATCAATTGATAAGGCAACTAGAATTTGGTTTGATCATTTAAGCAAAAATTCCGAACAAACTAGGAGCTCTTAGCGAATGAAGATTGAGTACCTCGAAAACTATAAATACAAAATTAAGAGTATTTCAGAATTGATGGAAATAATTGGAGATTTTCCTCGAGAAAAAACAACAATATTGTGTCATGGCGTGTTCGACGTAGTTCACCCGGGTCACCTCCGACACCTTGCATACGCAAAATCAAAAGCAGGAAGACTTGTAGTAAGTGTAACTGCAGATCGTCACATAAAAAAGGGAGTTTATCGACCGCATGTTCCACAGAATATACGAGCCCTAAACTTAGCGGCTCTTGAACTGGTTGATTTTGTCATCATCGATGAATTTGCAACTCCCTTAGAAAATTTAAGAAATGTTAAACCAGATTATTTTGCTAAGGGCTTTGAATATTCTGGCTCATCACTACCAGCTGCAACCTTAGAAGAATCATCTGTGGTTGCGAGTTATGGTGGAAAAATAATATTTACACCCGGTGATTTAGTGTTATCCTCGAGTAAGTTAATAGAGCAAAAAGCTCCAATTCTAACGTTGGAAAAAATCATCTCAATCATGCAAACTCATGATTTTGATTTCTCGGATATCGAAAAGGTTCTAATGAAATTTGATACTATCAATGTTCATGTAGTTGGTGACACAATAGTTGATACTTACACCGAGACACTAATGATTGGCGGGCAAATTAAAACGCCAACCATAAGCGTAAGATTTCTTGATTCAAAATCATACGTTGGAGGTGCAGGTGTGGTGGCACTTCACCTGAAATCTGCTGGGGCTAATGTTTCCTTCACTACACTCCTAGGTAGAGATGACCTTGCTCAGATGGTCGAAAATGAACTTACTTCAGCTGGCGTCTTTGTAAATAAAATTTCAGACAATGATCGCCCTACGACTCAAAAAAATGCCATTGTTTGTAACGGTTACCGATTACTAAAGTTGGACACGCTAGATAATACGCCAATCTCAACAGATCTCTCAAAAGTTTTTGCCAAATCTATTTCTTCCTTCGAATCTGACATCGTAGTATTCAGTGATTTCAGACATGGAATCTTTCACAAACAAAACATCACACAACTAACTACTTCTATTGGTAAAGATGTTTTTAAAGTTGCTGATAGTCAAGTTGCAAGTAGATGGGGAAATATCTCAGACTTCATTGGGTTTGATTTGATCACGCCTAATGAAAGAGAAGCGAGATTTTCCCTTGCTGATCAAGATTCAACAATTGGACCGTTGGCAGGCAAATTATTCAACATATCAAAGTGTAAGAATTTGATTATGACATTAGGCGAAAAAGGATTAATCGGTTTGTCGAAATCAAAAATTGAAGATGAGCCAATCATGATTTCCCTAGATTCATTTTCAGAAAATCCGATTGATCCCGTGGGGGCTGGAGACGCGCTAATGGCGTACTCTGCTTTGACGTTAAAAGTAACCGAATCTCTACCGATGGCTGCAATTGTCGGTAGTATCGCTGCTGCTTGCGAATCTGATCTCAATGGAAATATACCTATTAAGAGATCTGATGTTCTTGAAAAGTTAAAGAGGATAAAGGAAAGAATGGGTTACATAATTCAATGAGAACCTTGGTTGTGGGTCTGGGCACACAAGGGGTGAAACGGATTAAGTTTATTGAAAATGAATTAGCAGGTTCAGTAGATCCAGCTAAAGCGAGCGCAACATACTCTGAAATATCTGAGGCCCCACTTGATACATACGATGTTGTATTTTTATGTGTACCAGATAAGGAAAAACCTAAATTGATTGACTACTGCATTCAGAATAGAAAGCATGTACTTGTTGAAAAACCTTTATCATCTAATGGAAATTGGGATTTAATTGAATTACAAAGCAGAGCAGTCAGGTCTAAGGTCTATATCTATACCGCCTACAATCACAGGTTCGAACCTCACTTTAAAAATACAAAGAAAATACTAGGTAATAACGAAATTGGAAGACTTTATTCTATCAAAATGTTTTATGGAAATGGCACCTCACAATTAGTTAAGTCCAGTGATTGGCGAGATAAGGATATGGGCGTAATTTCAGATCTTGCACCGCACTTGCTTGATACTTTAGCTTTTTGGATTGGTATCGGTGAGCTAAAAAGTGCTTCTTTAACCACGCGTAATTTTGAAACAGTGGCCCCAGACCACGCTATAATTCATTTTGATCTCAAAAATATATTTGTCCAGCTTGAAATGTCTCTCTGCATGTGGAGAAACACGTTTCAATGTGACATCATAGGTGAAAAAGGTTCACTACACATATCATCATTGTGTAAATGGGGTCCAACTACATTGACAAAACGAGATCGAGTTTGGCCCTCGGGAATTCCGAAGGAAAACTCTAAAAAGTTAGAGTTACTCGATCCAACATGGGAAGAAGAGCATAAATTTTTCTATAGTCAAATTAGAAATGGAGTCCAGACAGATTTAACCACAGATCGTTGGATTTCTGATTCACTCAATAAACTCTTGGCAATAGCGTGAACAAGAAGCTAAAAGTAGCATTTTTAGGAATGTCCCATCTTGGTATCGTAAGTGCTATGTCACTCGCAGCAAGAAATTTTCAATGTATTGGCGTGGATACAAACTCATCACTGATTGATGATTTGAATTTAGGAAAGTGGCCAATTCTAGAACCAAACTTAAATGAAACTTACGAAGCTGCAAAAAAGAATTTAAGTTTTACTTGCGATGTTAATCAATTAAGGGAATGTGAAATTATATATATAAGCCAAGATGTTCACACCGATGAGGATGGAAATAGCGACTTGAAGGAAGTAGAAGAACTAATAAAATTATCTTCTAACGTGGTTCTCAAAACCACAAGAATAATTATATTGTGTCAAGTGCCACCCGGTTTTACCCGCAAAATGAAAAAGTATCACTCAAATATTTCGTATCAGGTTGAAACTCTAATTTTTGGAGAGGCTTTCAGTAGAGCATTACATCCAGAGAGAATCATAATCGGTTTAAGCGACCCAACTATACCTCTAGATTCAAATTATAGCTCACTTCTAGCAATTTTCTCATGCCCCATTATTCATGTTGATTTTGAAACTGCTGAGTTCACCAAACTTTCAATTAACGCTTACCTGGCAGCAACGGTTTCAACAACAAATTCGCTGAGTAGTTTGGCTACTTTTATTGGTGCAGACTGGATGTCAATCAAACATTCATTAATGCTTGATAAAAGAATTGGAAAATACGCTTATTTATCGCCAGGATTAGGATTATCTGGAGGTAACATAGAGAGAGACTTAAGGACTCTTGATAATCTTACGTTAATTCAGGATAAAGACCAAGTAAGTTTATTTCGAACTTTCTTGGAGAATTCACAGTTGAATAAGCAATGGTTAGATTCAATTATTGAAAAAAAGATACTGAGCCAGAATCCAAACGCTAAAATCGGAATTTTAGGAATTGCGTATAAAGCAAACACAAACTCCACTAAAAATTCACCAGCATTATCAATTGTGGCGAAATATTCAAAAAACATTGTCGGTGCATTTGATCCTGCTGCAGTTTTCCCAAAAGCATTTTCACGGATCAAAGTTTTTAGTTCTCCTCAAGAATGCATTCAAGCATCTGATGTAGTCGTAATCGCCACACCTTGGCCTGAATTTACAAAAATTGATTTGACTGAGATTCCAAATATAGACCTAAACTCACTAATAGTGATTGATCCTTTTAGAATATTTATTGACTCGGTAAAATCTAATGAAACTAAAGTTAGAATGGTTATTGTTAAATGAAAAGTGCAAGTGTTATTTCATCCATCCAGTTTTTAGATAATCTAGATCTTAATAGAGTGGTAGTAATTGGCAAAAATGGCTTTGTCGGAAAGGCTCTAATTGACTACTTGATCAAACAGGGTGTACAGACTTATGGTTTAGGAAGAGATGATATCGATTTAGCATCAACGGAGGCACTAAAATTCTTTTCAAGTCAGATTAAGCCAAGAGATGTCATTGTTTTTGCTGCAGGTGATGTACCTGTGAAAAATATAGGTCAATTTAATGCAAATCTTATGGCCATAGAAACCTTTGTTAATGGAGTGAGCGGAATAGATATAAGCCAATTAATCTATATAAGTTCTGATGCAGTTTATATAGATTCAGCGGAACGTTTAGTCGAACATTCGATAAGAGCGCCACAAAGCCTCCACGGATTAATGCATCTTACTCGTGAAATATTCTTGCAGAACTCAGACTTGCGAAATGTATTATGCTTGGTACGACCGACACTTATCTACGGCGCACTGGATCCACATAATGGATATGGACCTAGCTCGTTTATGAGGCTAGCGAGAAATAATAAAGATATTCAGTTGTTTGGAGCTGGTGAAGAGCTACGAGATTTTATTTATATTTCAGACGTTGCTCAGATTTTATCTGAAGTTATCATGCAAGGTGCTATTGGTCAATTAAATTTGGCGAGCGGAAAGCTCAATTCATTTGCTGAAGTTGCAAGAACAGTTTTAGAAATCGTTGATAGCAATTCCAAAATTGTTGAGAATCCACGGATCGGAAGAGTTCCTCATAATGGCTTTCGCCCCTTCGATTTATCTAACCTAAGAACTTTCCTACCTGGTTATGCACCAATCCCAATAAGTGAAGGCCTAAGGATTATGAACACAGAGTTATCGGGGGAAAACTCAAGCCCTAATTCCTAAGAAAAATCATTCAAACGATCCAGAAGAAAGGCGAATTGGTCTGGGCTCGTAAGCATGCATAGTAGAGTATTCTATCTTAATGTGACTCATATCACATTATTTAGTTTCCTGTTGGGCAACATTTGCCCCTTGTTGGTGTCTTACTAGGTAGAGGGGTCAAGACGTTGGCTCATCGAAAGCGGGAAATCAAAGTGTCACTTCGTAAGAAGGCTCAAGCCCCAGCAACTGTTGCTGCGTGGTCTGTTTCTGATTTATCCGCTCTGTATACCCAAAACCGCTCATCACTTATCGCTCAAGCCCGCCGAATTCTTCGAAGCGATGCTGATGCAGCAGAGGTTGTTCAAGATGCCTTCCTTAAATTTATCTTGGCAGCCCCAGAGCTGGATACTGCTGATCGTGCTATGGCATACCTGCGCACTACAGTTAATAATCTATGCCTAAACGTAATCCGTGCAACTGGTTCTAGGCCTAACTTAGTTGTCCTTGATTCCGATGCTTCTCAAGAACGCCTCGCCGAGATCGCAGCAGAGAACTACATCTCAATGGATGCAACTTTGGCGGCAGCAGAAGATGCATCAATAATTCGAGAAGCGCTATCTCGCTTATCAGAGACTCAACGAACAGCCCTTGTTATGTGGGAGGTTGAAGGACGGACAACTAAAGAGATTGCTCAAGCCATTGGAACGAGCGAGAAAAATGTTCGTCACGTTGTGCAGCGTGCTCGTGCTTCATTTATTCGCGTTCTTACTGAATGGGTAGTTGACGAGAAAACTGGCTCTACCGCACTTGATGCTCTCTCTGGTACATATAAGAAAGCAGCCGAGCTTGCAAAGAAATCTTCAAAGGTTGCTCTCTCATTACTTATTGTAATGGTTGCTTTCCTTGGATTTAACTCTGTAACAGGTTCAGAATTTAATACACCAACTATTACCACAACTGCTAAGCAAGAAGCGCCATCTACAGTGGATTCCGAGGCTAATGGTGGTTCATCACAACCTCTAACTGAAGAAGAACTTTCAACCCAAAGGTTAATACAAGATAACTCAGCTATTAACTTCCGTACATCTAAGTCCTTATTTGCTGGCCTTTCAAAAGAAGGCTTACCAACCGCTTTTACAGTCTCAGACTCTGCTGGCGAAGTTGGCTCAGTTGGTTTATCCTCACAATCAACAATTACAAATCCAGATGGTTATGTTTTAGTTTCATACCTTCAGGCATATGGCGATAATGTTGTTAATCTGCTAATGTCACAATCTGTAACTGTTGATGGCTCTGGTACCTCATACTATGCAAGCCCATCAATCACGG
>Ga0194118_10001994_pt1 | contig 27176 bp, 33 predicted proteins | sample TA2MahsurfametaG_2_FD_148662 | JGI IMG/M metagenome (GOLD analysis project Ga0194118, IMG submission 148662) | Freshwater microbial communities from Lake Tanganyika, Tanzania - TA2015013 Mahale N5 surface | ecosystem: Environmental > Aquatic > Freshwater > Lake | place: Tanzania: Lake...
TGATCCGATCCCAGCGTGGTTGCGGCGTTAACGCCTGCACAGAAGAACCCACCGCCCCCCGAATCACAAAGGATGGGGAGGCCGGTGGGTTGTTGCGCCGGGGAATCCCGGTGCGTTCGGGCTGAGGTGCAACCGAGATGGGAGGACCCTGTCCGCCAGTTGAGCCCCAGCCTAGGTGCAGTGGCGGCTCAGGCCAGCCGCTTCTTTTCCTCGATCATGCGGTGAATGATCGGGGTGAGGATCAGCTCCATGGCGAAGCCCATCTTGCCGCCGTTCACCACGATGGAGGTGGGGCTGGACATGAACGAATCGTGGATCATGTCGAGCAGGTAGGTGAAGTCGATCCCCCACTTCTCACGGGCACCCTTACGGAAGTGAATGATCACGAACGACTCATCCGGGGTGGGGATGTCGCGGATCATGAAGGGGTTCGAGGTGTCCACGGTGGGGACACGCTGGAAGTTGATGTCGGTCTGGCTGAACTGCGGGCAGATGTGGTTGATGTAATCCGGCATGCGGCGCAGGATCGTGTCCACGGTGGCCTCAGCCGAGTAGCCGCGCTCCTTGTTGTCGCGGGCGATCTTCTGGATCCACTCCAGGTTCACGATCGGCACCACGCCCACCAGCAGGTCGGCCAGGCCAGCCACGTCGTAGCCATCACCCTTCACACCGCCGTGCAGGCCTTCGTAGAAGAGCAGGTCGGTGCCGGCAGGGATGTTTTCCCAGGGGGTGAACTGGCCGGGCTCAAGGTTGGTGCCGAGGCGTGCGTTGTGCTCGGCAGCCTCCTCCACAGAGTGCAGGTAGTAACGCTTCTGGCCGGTGCCGGTTTCGCCGTAGCTCTTGAACAGCTCGGCCAGCTTGTCGAACAGGTTGGCTTCAGGGCCGAAGTGGCTGAAGTTCTCGCCCTTGGCCAGGGCTGCGGCCATGGCTTCCTTCATGGGGCCGCGCTCGTAGCGGTGGTAGCTGTCGCCCTCCACCACGGCCGGGGTGATGCCTTCGCGCTTGAAGATGTGCTCGAAGGCGCGCTTCACGGTGCTGGTTCCCGCGCCGGAGGAACCGGTGACCGACACGACCGGGTGACGCTTCGACATGCGCGAGATCAGCAGAACTGGGGGGAGTTTGGCAGGTCGCGGTGCCAGCTCCCCGGAACGCCGACCAGCTCAGGTGTGATTCAGCTCGCCAGGGCGGCCAGCAGCTGATCGCCCATGGCTTTGCAGCCGAGCTGGGTGCAGCCTTCGGCCATCAGATCGCCGGTGCGGTAGCCGCCCGCCAGCACCTGATCCACGCAAGCCTCCAGGTCAGCAGCCGCGGCGTCTTCGCCCAGGCCCACCCGCAACATCATTGCGGCGCTGAGCACCATCGCCATCGGATTGGCCTTGTCCTGGCGGGCGATGTCGGGGGCGGAGCCGTGGATCGGCTCAAACAGGCCGGGGCCACTCTCGCCCAGGGAGGCGGAGGGCAGCATGCCGATGGAGCCGCTGAGCATGGCGGCTTCATCGCTGAGGATGTCGCCGAAGAGGTTGCTGGTGAGCAGCACGTCGAACTGGCGGGGGTTACGCACCAGCTGCATGGCGGCGTTGTCCACATACATGTGGCTGAGCTCCACGCCCGGATAGCTCGCGGCGTGCAGGGCTTCCACCTGGTCGCGCCAGAGCTGGCTCACATCGAGCACGTTGGCTTTATCCACGCTGCAGAGGCGGCCGCTCCGCTGCTGGGCCAGGTCGAAGCCCACCTTGGCGATGCGATCGATTTCATCGTCGAAGTAGGCCATGGTGTTGAAGCCGCGGACGCGGCCCTCGGCTTCCACCCGGCCCTTGGGGGTGCCGAAATACACGCCGCCGGTGAGCTCGCGCACCACCATCAGATCCACCCCTTCGATCACCTCGCGCTTGAGGGTGGAGGCATCGATCAGGGCGGGGATGATCTTCACCGGCCGCAGATTGGCGAAGAGGCCCATGCCGGCGCGCAGCCCCAGCAGGCCGGTCTCCGGGCGCTTCTCGCGGGGAAGGGTGTCGTATTGGGGGGAGCCGATGGCGGCGAGCAGCACCGCATCGGCGGCCTTGCAGGCTTCCAGGGTGCTGGCGGGCAGGGGCTCGCCGGTGGCGTCAATCGCCGCACCGCCCATGGGCTGCTCGTTGTACACGAGCTCAAAGCCGTGCTTGCGGCTCACGGCATCCAGTAGCTGCCGGGCCACTGCCGTGATCTCCGGACCGATGCCGTCGCCGGGGAGCAGGGTGATCCGGTAGCTGGAAGTCATGGCCGCGCTGGTGCTGGGCGCGAGGCTACGCGCCGGTGTGTGCTGGGTTTCGTGACCTGGGTTCAGGGGGTGCGGCTCTTCTCGAGGCTGCGGATCGCCTTGGCCAGCTCGGGCAGCTTGTTGAAGGCGGCGGAGCAGCGCAGCCAGAGGCGGTTGGGAATGGCGGGGTAGCCGCTCACCACCTCACCAGGGGCCACCTCGCCATGGATGCCGGATTTGGAGGAGGCGATCGAGCGATCGCCCATCACGGCCTTGTTGGCCAGGCCCACCTGGCCCGCCAGGATCACGCCGTTGCCGAGGCGGGCGCCACCGGCGATGCCCACCTGGGCGGCCAGGGCACAGCCCTTGCCGGTGGTCACGCCATGGCCGATGTGCACCAGGTTGTCGATCTTGGTGCCGGCGCCGATCCGCGTTTCCCCCACCGAGGGGCGATCGATGGTGCTGCCGCAGCCCACCTCCACGCCGTCTTCGAGCACCACCAGGCCGGTCTGGGGCATCTTGCGCCAGCCTTGAGCGGTGGGCACAAAGCCGAATCCCTCGCTGCCCACCACGGCATTGGAGTGCACCACGCAGGCGCGGCCCAGCCGGGAGCCCGGGTGCACCACCGCCCCGGCATGCAGTTCACAGCCATCACCGATCTGCACGTCGTCGTAGATCACCACATTGGGGTGGATCGTGCAGCTGGATCCGATCTGCACCTGGGCGCCGATCACCACATGCGCCCCCACATGGCTGCCCATGCCCACCACCGCTTCCGGATCCACCACAGCGCTGGGGTGGATGCCCGGGGGCTTGGCTTGGCGCGGATACAGAGCATCGAGAGCTTCGGCGAACGCCAGCCGGGGATCGCGCAGGGCAATCCAGGCCTGGCCGCGCTCGGATGCTTGCTGCTGCAGCGCCTCAGCCTCATCGCCCTTGGCCGGCAACAACACGGCGCTGGCACCGCTCGCGGCCAGGGCTGCCGCCAAGGCGTTACCCGGCTCCAGAAAGCTCAGCTCGCCCTGCCCGGATTGATCGAGGGCAGCTGCGCTCCGCAGCTCCGGATCCTCCGCCAGGTTGTGGCTCAGGCCCTGGGTGCCGCCAGCGGCCTGCACTTCGCTCAGGTGGCTGAGCAATTGGCTGAAGCGCATGGGAGCCGCAGAAACCTGGAGGTCGGGCGGATCGTAGGTGGATCGGGCCTAGAGGACCGAAGTCGGTGGCTTGGCCCGGTTGGGGTGCTTTCTGGCTGGTGGTTGCAGTGGTGTCCCGCCCTGGTGTCCAAAGGCGGATATCCATGGATATCCGCCTTTGGACACCACGCCACACCAAACCAGATCGTTCTACAAAACGGCGCACGTCACCACCATCCCGGACGCCTGGCGCCGCTCAGGTGTTGCTCGCTCCGGGGGTGATCACCAATTGATCGCGGTGCACCACCAGTCCGCGCTGGCCTTTGCGCTTTTGGAGCTCGTCGCTGTCCATCTCGCTGAGGCCACGGGCCAGTTCACGACCATCCAGGCTCAGCAGCCGTACGGCATCGCGGCGATTGAAGTCGCCCCCCACCTCACGCACGCCAACAGCTAGGAGCGAGGCTCCCTGCTCCAGCAAGGCCCGTTCAGCGCCGGTATCCACGGTGATAGTGCCCTTCGGCAGCAAGGCATGGGCGAGCCAGCCTTTGCGATCGCTCAGCGGGGTCTCGCTGGCACGGAACAGCGTGCCGCGCGGTTCTCCAGCGAGCAAGGCGTTCAGCACAGCCGGATCACGGCCATCGGCCAGGCGCACCTGGATGCCACTGGCGGTGGCGATGCGAGCGGCTGTGAGCTTGGTGGTCATGCCGCCGGTGCCCCAGCGACCGCCGCCCTTGGCCACGCCGCTGAGCGCTTCCAGCTCGGCCAGGTTGTTCACCTCCGCAATCGGGCGTGCGTCGGCATCGCTGCGGGGATCGCCGGAATAGAGGCTGTCGATGTCGGTGAGCAGCACCAGCTCATCGGCCTGCACTGCTACCGCCACCAGGGCGGAGAGGGTGTCGTTGTCGCCGAAGCGCAGCTCGTCGGTGGCGAGGGTGTCGTTTTCGTTGATCACTGGGGTTACGCCCCAGGCAAGCAACTGCTCGAGGGTGCGGCAGGCGTTCTGGTAGCGGCGACGTGAGGCCAGATCACCGCGGGTGAGCAGCACCTGGGCCACACAGCGCTGATGGCGTGCGAAGGCCTGGTCGTAGAGGGTCATCAACCGCCCTTGGCCCACGGCGGCGGCCGCTTGAAGCCCCTCCAGCTCAGTGGGGCGTTCGCTGCGGCCGAGGGCGGTGCAGCCCAGGCCCACGGCCCCGCTGGTGACCAGCACCACCGGCTCCTGCCGCTGCCAAAGGCTGCAGAGGCTGGCGGCCAGATCGGCAATCACCACATCGGTGTTGCGGCCGCCGGCACCGCGCAGCACGCTGGTGCCAACCTTGATCACGCGGCGCATCGTTATCTCCGTCCCGTCATCAACAGCGGCCCATCTTCAGCGCAGCGGCGCTCCGGCCAGCCGTGCCAGCCGCACCTCCAGCCGTTGCCAGTGGTCGTGGGGGCATGGCTCCCCCTGAGGATTCACCGGTTTCACGAGCACGGTGTAAAGGCCGAGGCGGTTGCCGGCCAACACATCGGTGAACACCCGATCGCCCACGATCGCCACCTGGCCATGGGGCAGATCGAGCTGCTCGATCACCCGCCGCAGTGGCCCCCGCCGCGGCTTCCCCGCACTGGTGGTGTAGGTGACCCCCAGCTGATCGGCCACCGCGCCGATGCGGCTGCGGGAGGGGTTGTTGCTGAATAAATGCAGCGGCAGGGTCTGCTGGGCGCGCCGCAACCAGGCCTCCACCGCCGGGGGCAGTTCGCTGCCCCGGCGCGGCAGCAGCGTGCGATCCACATCCAGCACCAGGGCGCGGATGCCCTGGGCCAACAGTTGATGCAGCGGCAGCTCAGCCAGGGTGCCGGGGGCCACCAGGTTGGGCTGCAGCAGTTCTGGCAGAGACAGGTTGCTCACGGTGGGCGGCGCTGCGATCAGCCTTCGCCGAGCTCGCGCTCGTCGAGTTCGGCTTCGATGCGGGGCTGAATCCGTTCGAATTCCTCGCCCTCCACCAGTCGCCCTTCGCCGTTCTCCATCCGTGCCACCACGAAGAAGGGATCGAGGGGAATGAACAGGCCGTATTCCTCGCCTTCGGCGCGGAACTGAATCAGCATCTCGTAGAGATCGCTCTCCTCGTCGTCATCCTCGCCGTCGATCTCTTCATCCAGTTCTTCGGGATCGGGCTCCTCCAGTTCACCGCTCACGGTGAGGGTCACGGCGGAGCGCACCAGGGTGAGGTCGTGCTCCTGCAGCACCACATCCGCCACCGAGAGGATCGGCTCGGCGCCGCTGAGTTCGTCGATCACCTCATCGTCGCTGTCGTCATCGGCGGCGATCTTCACGAGGCACACCGGGGTGTCCACCGGGGTGAGCAGGGCGTAATCGTTGCCGTCGAGCGGGATCAGCTGCTCGAGGAAGCAGAGCAACTGACGCCCTTCGCTGTCGCGCACCAGCACGGTGGGCACATCACCGGCACCGTTGGCGCTGGGACCGTCTGAGCTCATGGGTGGTTCCTTGGTGTCTTCAGGATGCCTGGGCGTCGGCCCCTGAGCCAACGGCAGGGGCCTGCGCGTGCACCGGCGCCGGTTCTGGGCCTTCCTGCAGCCACTGCTCGAGCAGCAGCGCTGCGGCGGCACTGTCGAGGGCGCCGCTGCGGTCGCCATGCAGGCCGTGGCGCTCCGCGGCGGACCAGCTGCTGGCGTATTCATTCACCAGGGCCAGGGGCAACGCCAGGTGACGCGCCAGCCGTTCGCCGTAGCGCCGGCAGTGCTCCGCCTGCTCGGTGGGCTGTTGCTGGGCATCGAGGGGCAGGCCCACCACCAGCGCCGTGATCCGGCGCAGGCTCACCAGTTGGCGCAGCTGCTCGAGGTCGGCGGGGTAGCGGCCACGGCGCAACGCCGGCAGCGGTGTCACCGTGACGCCAAGGGGGTCGCAGCCGGCCAGGCCGATGCGTTTGCGGCCCACATCCAGGGCGAGCACGGAGCGCGGCTTGGGCCGTGTCAAGGCCGGCCGAGGGGGGTTGGGATCGGGCGCTGGCCAGGCTGGAGGCGGCCCAGCATCGCTTCGAGGCGTTGGGCCATCTGGGTGGCCTGCTGGGGGGCGTGACGCCGCCACACGCTGCGTGCCATCACCACTTCTTCACCCTCTGGTGCCATCCCCAGGCTCTGCAGCCAACGGCTGCGCTCGTCGTCGAGCACATCGCTGCGCACCAGCAACTGCTCCGCTCCGGCGGCGCTGCGCTCCAGCAGCAGTTGCAGTGGTTCACCCTGCAGGTGCTGCCAGCCGGGGTGCACGATCAGTTCCACCTCGGGCAGCCCCCGATGGCCAGGGCGCAGCCGCCGGGCGCCCGCCACCGCCTGCTGGCGCGTGCTGTCGAACAGCATCAGGCTCGGCTGCTCGCTCTGATCGAGCAGATCGTCGATGCGGCGATCGAGCAGTTGGCGCAGCTGTGCTGGCAGGGCGGCCTGCTCGAGCTGCCACATGGCTGGGGCCGTGCGGCGATTGAGCGGCTTGAGCTGGAGGTCGGTCGGGAGAGCTTGCGGTTCAGCGGTCGCTGGAGGTTCCCAGCGCCAGAGCGTCTCCCGGCGCAGGGGCTGGAATCCCTGCTGACGCAGCAGGGCCAGGCGATCGCTATCGGTGGTGGCGGCCGTGGCGATCCAACTGGCGGCGCCGCGGCTGCGCTGGATCGCTTCGCGGATCAGTGCCGCTTCGATGGCCATGCGGCCCGCTTCCCCTGCCGACAGGCTCGCTGCGCTGCTGCGCAGCTGCAGCAGTTGCCAGCAGCTGCCGCTGCGGTTGAGCCGTTGGCTGAGCAGCAGGCCCAGGGGGTGTTGGGGTTCCCGGTAAGCCAGCAGCACATCGGGAACCAGCGGGGGCCGGGCTGTGAGGCTGTTGAGCAGCCGATCGGGCCCCTGCAGCAGCAAGGCGCGCTGCAGCAGCGGTAGGAGATCGGCAAAACAGGGGTCCTGCAGCAGCGGCAGATGCCAACCGCGCAGGGGAACCACGTTCAGGCACGGGGCCTGAGCGGGTCGCTGGGCTGGTGCAGCTGAAGACACGGCGCTCGGCCTGATAGGCCCTGAGCCCATGTTATGGGCGAACCAGCACCAGGGGAGTGCGCTCGTTGGCGTTGCCGGCGGGGTTGGGCCTGAGCGCCCGCATCAGCAGCGCTTCATCGCAACCAGGGCTGGAGGCCAGCACCTTCACGCGGCCGAGGTCGTTCACGTCCACCACCGCCACGGCCACGCCCAGTTCCGCGGCCAGCTGCCGGCACACCGCCTCGCTGTCGGCCGGGCCCAGCACGATGGTTTGGTCGTACGGGGGGGTGGTGCCGGTCACGTCGTCGATCAGGCGGGCCTGCTCACCGGCAAGGCGATAGAACCAGCCCTTGGAGCCCACCAGCTTCAGCGCGGTGCCCAGCAGCCAGGCGCAGAGCACCCGGGCGGGGCCCACGTTGTCGATCAGGGTCTGCAGGCCGCAGGCGGTGGCCAGGGAGCTGGTGGGGTGAAACACCCGGCAGAGCAGCCGCGCCAGCGAGGAGGGCTGCAGGTTGGCGGGGTGGTTGTAGCGGCCCTGCATCACCGCCAGGGGGGTCTCACCGATGGTGAGCACGTCGCCCGGTTGCAGCACGGCTCCGGCGTAATGGCGCAGCACCTCGGCGGGATCGTCGAGGGTTCCGAGCAGATGGGTGCGGATCGGCAACACCGCGCAGCGATCACCCTGGCGCCAGTTGGCGGTGTCTGGCTGAGCGGCTGCCGGGCGGCGCAGCGGGATCAGCACGCCATCGCGTTGCTGCAGCCGGCCGAAGGGGCCGTAATTGGTCCAGAGGATCTCCAGCCAGAGGGTGTCCACCAGCTTGCGCAGATCCGTGCCCGCAGGCGCATGGATGCTGATGCGCACCTCGGCCTGGGTGGTTTTGTGACCCTTCACGATGTAGGCAAACCAGTAGCCATCGGCTCTGGCTTCCTCATCGGGGTGTTGGGGGGTGAGCGTTGTGCTCAGCGTGAGCGCTTGCAGATCAGCGCGCCCCAGCAGGGTGGGGCGGAGCTCGATCTCCGGCACGAACACCTCCATGCGGGCATGGGGGTTGGTGATGGTGATCGTGCCCTTCACCTCCAGGCGCTCATCGCCCTTGCGCTTCACGCTCCAGTTGCCGCTGCTGAGGCGCAGGGGCGAGGCGGGCCGCAGCCGGTGGCGCGCCTCGAGCCAGAGCAGTGCCAGCCCGAATACGAGGGCGGCGATCAACAACACAGCGAGCAGAGGGTGCAAAGCCAGCGCTTTGAGTTCTGCGGGAGCGTAGAGCTTGCTGCCGGAAAAGCCGCTTAGCGTGCGTGCATCTCGATCAGAGGGCTGTGATGCGCAAGACCTTCGTTCTCGATACGAATGTGTTGCTGCACGACCCCCAGGCGCTCACCCGCTTTGAAGACAACGCGGTGGTGATCCCGATCGAAGTGGTGGAGGAGATCGACCGCTTCAAACGCGATCCCTCAGAAAAAGGCCGCAACGCTCGCCAGATCTCCCGCCTGCTCGATGCCTTGCGGGAGAAGGGCAACCTGGCCGATGGGGTGCCTATTGACGACGGCAGCGGCGGCACGTTGCAAGTGGTGTTCTGCCGCAGCGAAACGCTGGCCCAGCTGCCCCCTGAGCTCAAGGGCGGCAACGGCGACAACAACATCCTGGCGGTGGCCCTCGAGCAGCTGCGCTCGGGCCTGATCAGCGATCAGCCCCCCGTTGTGCTGGTGACAAAAGACACCAACCTCCGGATCAAGGCTGATGCCGTGGGCCTCACCGCCCAGGACTACACCACCGACAAGGTGGACATCGCCGACCTCTATCCCGGGGTGTGCGAGCTGATGGCCAGCGCTACGGCGATGGAGCAGCTCAAGGGCGAGGGCGGTCTGGCCCTGTCGGCTCTGCCCAGCGCCGATGGCGTCGCTCTTCAGGCCAACGAGGGGGTGACGCTGGTGGATCAGGCTCAGCCGAACCACACCCTGCTGGCCCGCTTTGATGCTGCCAGTCAGCGCTTGTTGCCGCTGCAGCGCGCCGGCAAGGTGCGGCTCGGGAAGGTGGGTGCCCGCAACCGCGAGCAAACCTTTGCGCTCGATCTGCTGCTGGATCCGGCGGTGCAGCTGCTCACGCTGGTGGGCAAGGCCGGTACCGGCAAAACGCTGCTCGCCTTAGCGGCCGGCTTGCACCAGGTGGCCGACGAACACCTCTATGAGCGCCTGCTGGTGACCCGGCCGGTGATTTCCCTGGGCAAAGAGATCGGCTTTCTGCCCGGAAGCCTCGAGGAAAAGATGGGCCCCTGGATGCAACCGATCATCGACAACCTCGATTTCCTGCTGGGTGGCGCCGATGCCGATGAGGGGCGCGGGCCCTCCCGCGGTGGATCCACTGCTGGCCGCCCCGGTGCCCAGCGCGGCAACCGCAGCAACTGGACCGATCTCAAGGGCATGGGCCTGCTGGAGGTGGAGGCGATCAGCTACATCCGCGGCCGCTCGATCCCCCGGCAGTTCATGGTGGTGGATGAGGCTCAGAACCTCACGCCCCATGAGGTGAAAACGATCGTGACCCGCGTGGGCGAGGGCACCAAGATCGTGTTCACCGGCGACCCCTATCAGATCGACAATCCCTACGTGGACGCCGAAAGCAACGGCCTCACCTGGCTGGTGGAGCGCTTCAAGGGCCAGAAGCTGGCCGGCCACGTGACCCTGATCCGCGGCGAGCGCAGCGAACTGGCGGAGCTGGCCGCGAACCTGCTCTAAACCATCCGCTCAGGCCGCACCCACTGATCAAACTCCTCGCCGCTGATCTCGCCGAGCACCAGCGCCGCTTCCCGCAGGCTGAGCCCGTGTTTGTGGGCGTGTTTGGCGATGCCGCTGGCGCGGTCGTAGCCGATGGCGGGGGTGAGGGCGGTGACCAGCATCAGGCTCTGATTGAGCAGGCGCTCGATGCGTTGCTCGTTGGCGCGTAGACCCTCAATGCAGTGTTCGCGGAAGCTGTTGCAGGCGCCGGCCAGCAGCTCGATGCTCTCGAGCACGTTGTGGGCGATCAGCGGTTTGAACACGTTGAGCTCGAAATTGCCCTGGCTGGCGGCCATCTGCACGGCGGTGTTGTTGCCCATCACCTGCACGGCCACCATCGTGAGGCTCTCGCACTGGGTGGGGTTCACCTTGCCGGGCATGATCGAGCTGCCGGGTTCGTTTTCCGGCAGCACCAGTTCGCCCAGGCCGCAGCGCGGGCCGCTGCCCAGCCAGCGGATGTCGTTGGCGATTTTCATCAGACTGCCCGCCAGCACCGTGAGGGCGCCATGGGCGGCGGCTAAGGCCTCATGGCCCGCCAGGGCCTGGAATTTGTTGGCTGCGCTGCTGAAGGGGGTGCCGAGCCGCTCGCTCAGCCGGGCCGCCACCGCCTCGCCAAACCCCTTCGGTGCGTTGAGCCCGGTGCCCACGGCAGTGCCGCCGATGGCCAGCTCGCGCACCCGCGGCAGGCTCAGCCGGATCGCCTCCAGCGCCAGCTGCAGCTGGGCCACGTAGCCACCGAATTCCTGCCCGAGGCTCAAGGGCACCGCATCCTGCAGGTGGGTGCGGCCGATCTTCACCAGGCCGGCGTAGCTGGTGGCTTTGGCCTGCAGGGCGGCGGCGAGGGCCTCCACCGCCGGCAGCAAGGTGGTTTCCAGCTCGAGCACCACGGCGATGTGCATCGCCGCCGGGAAGGTGTCGTTGCTCGACTGGCTGAGGTTCACATGGTCGTTCGGGTGCACCGGGCTCTTGCTGCCCAGTTCCCCGCCGAGGGCTTCAATCGCGCGGTTGGCGATCACCTCGTTGGCGTTCATGTTGCTCTGGGTGCCCGAGCCCGTTTGCCACACCTTCAGCGGAAATTCGCCATCCAGTTCACCGCGCGCCACCTGCTCACCCGCCGCCACGATTGCGGCGCAGAGGCCGGCATCGAGCTTGCCCAGATCGCGGTTGGCTTCGGCGCAGGCGGCCTTCAGCTGCCCGAAGGCATGCACGATCGCCAGCGGCATGCGCTGGCCGAAGGGGAAGTTGGTGATCGAGCGTTGGGTCTGGGCGCCCCAGTAGTGCGCGGCGGGCACCGCGATGGCGCCCATGCTGTCGGTTTCGGTGCGGGTGCTCATCGGCGCGGCGGTGGGGAAGGGCCTCAGCGGGAGGCCACGATTTCGCTGTTCAGTTCGTTCACTTCGCGGCTCAGGCTGAGCTTCACATCGCCCTGGGGCTTGAGGCCTGTCACTTCGGTGAGGGCGGCATTGATGGCATCGATGCTCACCGGGCCGGCCTCATCCAGCACCGGCTTGCCCTCGGTGTTGAACACCACCACCTGCGGGATCACACCCTTCCAGTAGGTGGCTGGATCCGTGGGGCCGTGGGTCTCGCGGTTCTGGATGGGGTCGGTGGAGAGCAGGATCAGCTCCACGTTGCGGCCCCAGAGACGCTGCAGCTCGTTGAACACCACGGCGTATTGCTTACTGGCGGCGCTGTCGTCGAGGAAGTAGCCCAGCACGATCGGCCGGTGTTCGGCCATGGCATCGGCAAGGGTGCTGCGGGGCGGCACCAGGGAGCCGTTGCCGGCGTAGAGGGCGTAGATGTTGCCGTCGTAGCTGTTGGTGTCACGCGCGGCATCCGCCGCACCCGGAACCAGGCCCAGGGCCAGCAGTGCGGAGAGGACCAGGGCTGCCAGAGGTTTCAGCAACCGGGCCAGGAGGCCGGGCATCAAGACGACGGAGAGGGTGAGGCCATTGTGACCTTCGAGGTTGGACCCCTGGCGAGGTTGCGCGGTAGGCGCTCGAACCTCAGCTGCGGCTGATGCTGCGGCCCATGCCTTGGAGCACGCCTTTGCCCACCAGGCCGATGGCCCGGCCGATCACCTGGGTGAGCACCACCACCACCAGATCGCCGAGCCGGCGGATGACGCTCTGCAGTTGCGGAGCCAGAGCATCGCGGGCTTCCAGGCTGAGGGTGATCAGCTGTTGGCTCCAGCTCAGCTGGCGCAGTTCGCTGTCGCGTGGTTCGGTGAGCAGCTGGGGCGTGATCGCACCGTTCTGGATGCCGTAGAGCAGCCGACGGCTTTCGTAGAGCTGCACCGGCCGCTCAAACAGATTGTCCCAGCGCTGCTGGGAGTTGAGCTGGTTGCGCAGGCGCTCGAGGTTGCGGGTGGCGAGCAGATCAGGTCTGAGCAGATAGCGGCGCAGCTCGGGCCAGGTGCTGCAGCAGCTGAGGATTTCGGCGCTGATCAGTTCAGCGCTGCGGATCAGCCAGTTGCCGATCAGCAGCTCGAGGTGCAGCAGGGCCTGCGGTTCATCGGGCGCCAACAGCCGGCCCTCCACCAGCAGGGGCTGGGCCTGCACCAGGGCCGACAGCATCGGTAGAGCCAGGGGGAGATCGGGATCGATGGCATTGAGCTCGCTGGCGTTGCTGAGGCTTTCGGCCACCGGCAGCAGTCCGCCCTGTTGGGGCAACTGCACGTATTCGCCGGCCATGCTGCGCAGGGAGAGGCGGCGCAGCTCAGGCTGCTGCTGCAACCAGCGTTGCTCCAGGTCTTCGCCGCGCAGCTGCTCGTGCCGCAGGCGGGTGATCAAGAGATCGAGCTGGCTGAGTAGGGCCAGCAGCAGATCACGGCGATGCTCAGGGTTGAGCCCATCGAGGGCCAGCAGTTGGCCGCTGCTGTTCGATAGACCACTGTCGATCGCGGCGGTGAGCCGCAGCTGAATCGCTTGCCACACCCCTTCGGCGGTGCGCTGGCGCACGGTGATGGCCGTGCTCCTGGGGGTGGGTTGGCTGGTGGCGGCTGTTTGGGGGAAGGCCATGCTGATCGGCCCCCATAGCCAAAGCAGCACACGCCGGGCTGCTGCCAGTTCCCGCAGCCGTCCGTGGAGCAGCAGCCGGGTGAGGCCACCGCAGCCCTGCTGGAGCCAGTGGTAGCAGCGTTGCTGCTCGGTGTCGATCTGGCTGAGGCCGGAGCGCAGCAGCCACTGGCCCAGGCCGATCGCTTCCGGTTCGGGCTGTTCCACCGCCAGGGGGCGCAGCTCCACCACCCGTCCACCGGCCAGCAGCGTGTTCACGGCATCGGGGATCTCGGCCGGTTCGGCCTGCTGCAGCAGGCCTTCACAGGGCAGTTGCAGCAATTGATCACTGCTGTAGTGGCCATCGCCTGGAACCAGCAGCAGCACTGGGGCGGGCTGCCAGCGATCCCGCAGCTGGTGCAGTTCGCGCTGCAGGGTGGCCAGAGGCAGGTTGCCAGCGGCGCTCCAGATCACCAGGCGAACGCTGCCGCTCAGGCCTTCCGGGTCCACGGCTGCTTGGAAGCCTGGTTCGAGCAGCCGCACGAGGCCCTCGCGCAGCAGCGGCTCGGCCAGGATCAGCAGTTGGGGTGCAGCCTTGGCCTGGGGCACGTGCGCCAGCTGATGCAATCTGGCGCGCACGTTAACGGGCTTCCACCCGGTTTCCAGCTCAGCGCGGACGCCCGCTCAGATGCAGGGTGTAGCTCTCGATCGAGAAGCCGGTGTGCTCTTCAATCTGGCGGAGCAGATCGGGTGGCAATTCCACATCCAGATCCTGGATGGCGCCTGTGTTCAGGCAGGTGATGTGGCTGTGGGGGTCGCTGCGATAGCCATACAGCCGTCCGCTGGCTCGATCCAGACACTCGATCACGCCGGCGCTCTGCAGCGCTTCGAGGTTCTGATACACGGAGGTGTGGCCGATGTTGCGGCCCCGGGCATTCAGCTTTTCGAAGATGTCGCGGGCGCTGAGGTGATCTTTCACATCCCAGAGCAGCTCCAGCACCATGCGGCGCTGGCGCGATAGCCGCATCCCCAGGTCGCGGCAGCGGCCAATGGCAGCCTCCAGACCACCAGCGGCGACCTGGTCTGCTGCGTCAGTTGGAGATGTCGCCGCCAAGACAGGCGTGTGTGGCTTATCCCGTTATAGAACCCGTAGGCGAAGTGAGTGCGTCTTGTAAGCGTTCCGGGCCAATCGCCTGTAGCGCTTCGGCCAGATCCACGGTGCCGTCGTAGAGGGCGCGGCCCACGATCACGCCTTCCACCCCGAGCGGTGCGATCGACAGCAAAGAAAGGATGTCCTCCAGGGTGCCGATGCCGCCCGAGGCGATCACCGGGATGCTGCTGGCCTCAGCCATGGCGCGCAGCGCCTCGAGGTTGGGGCCCGCCAGGGTGCCGTCGGTGGCGATGTCGGTGCTGATGATCGCGGCGACGCCGCAGCCTTCGAAGCTCTTGGCCAGATCGGTGGCTTTCACCGTGCTGGTTTCGATCCAGCCGCGGGTGGCCACCAGGCCGTCCTTGGCGTCGATGCCCACGACAACCTTGCCGGGATGGCGCGCCGCCAGCTCCTTCACCAGCTCGGGCTTCTCGATCGCCACGGTGCCGAGGATCACGCGATCGAGGCCGCAGGCCAGCAGCTCTTCGGCGCGCTCGGCGCTGCGCACGCCGCCGCCCAGCTGCACCGGAATGGAAAGGGCGGCCGTGATGGCCTTCACGGCCTGATCGTTGATCGGCTGGCCGGTTTTGGCGCCATCGAGATCCACCAGGTGCAGCCGCTGGGCCCCCTGGCGCTGCCAGTCGAGGGCCTGGGCCACCGGGTCGTCGTTGAAGCGGGTCACCTGGTCGTAGTCGCCCTGGTGCAGCCGCACGCAATGGCCGTCGAGCAGGTCGATGGCGGGGATGATCTGCATGGCGGCCGGCTGGCGCAACGACTGCCAGCCAGGCTGCCAGAGGCCCCGATCCTTCAACTGGCGCAGGGGCACCAGCAGCCGGAACTGGCGATCGAGCACAGCTTCCAGTTGAGCTGCTCGGTCGGCTCCTTTGCCCTGCTCCCCCAACAGCTGGAAGTGGCGGTAGCCCTGGGTGAGGCCGAGGCTGGCGGGTTGAGCCGTCCAGCGTTGGGGCAGCTTCATGGCAGCTGGGCGGCCAGGCCGTAGGGCTCTTCATCCGCGGGATCGCTGATGCCCAGCTCCTGGCGCCATTGGTTCACGGGTTTCTCCCAGCCCTCTTCCCAGCGGGCCGCCGCCAGACAGCTCGCCTGCCGGGCGATGGCATGGCCATGGCTCACGGCGCTGCTGATCGCTTCAAAGCGTTCGATCTGAAAGCGGAAGCTGGCCAGCTGCCCGGCACTGGTGAGCAGCACGTAGGCGGGAAAGCCGATCTGGGCGGCTGTAACCGCCAAGACGCCGCTCTCGCCGGCTGCCGCCGTGCCGAACCCGCACACCACGTGGTGAATGTCGTGGGTGGTGGCGATGCGTTGCGTGAGCCACTGGGCTTCGCTGCTGGTGGGGCGCGGCCGGAAAAACTCCGGGTCGTAGCCCAGGCTGGTGATCAGGCGGGCGTAGCGGCCCCCGAGGGTGTCTGCCGGCAGCTGGGCCAGGCGTTCGATGTCGGGTTGAAGCGGCGGGTAGCGACCGTCCATCAGCTCCGCCCCGCCGGGGAGGGCCCGGAAGCGGCGCACGCAGTCGGCCATCTGCGGGCTGTCGATGAAGCTGTCCACCAGATCAGCCACGTTGTTCAGGTCGCCGCCGCTGCGCCCGATCGCCGCCAGCAGTTTGAGGTTGTTGAGTGCCCGCAGAACCTCTTGAAACCGTCCCATCCGGCCATCTGCCCGTTGATCCCCAGTGTGGGGCGGCAAGGCTTTGAATGGCCGCCTGTTTGATCGGCTCCGGCGTGAAGATCCTCGTGATGGGCGGCACCCGCTTCGTGGGCAAGCCCCTGGTGGTGCAGCTGCTCTCCGAGGGCCATGAACTCACCCTGTTCACCCGCGGCAAGAACCCTGTGCCCGCCGGAGTGGAGCACCTCTGTGGCGACCGCAGCACCGCTGAAGGCCTGGCGGCCCTGCAGGGCCGCAGCTTCGACGTGATCGTGGATAGCTCCGGCCGGACCCTCGACGACAGCCGCGCCGTGATCGAGCGCACCGGAGCCCCCAGTCACCGCTTCCTCTACGTGAGCTCCGCCGGTGTCTACGCCGATAGCGAGCTCTGGCCCCTCAACGAAGACTCCCCCACCGATCCCCAGAGCCGCCACAGCGGCAAGCTCGACACCGAGGCCTGGCTCACGGCCGAGAAGATCCCCTTCACCAGCTTCCGCCCCACTTACATCGTGGGTGCGGGCAACTACAACCCTGTGGAGAGCTGGTTCTTTGATCGGATCGTGCACGGCCGTCCGGTGCCCCTGCCCGGCGATGGCAGCACGATCACCCAGCTGGGCCACGTGAATGATCTGGCCAGCGCCATGGCCCTGAGCCTCGGCGTGGATGCCGCCGCCAACCGGGTTTACAACTGCAGCAGCGTTCAGGGCATCACCTTCAACGGGCTGGTGGCCGCTGCCGCCCGCGCCTGCGGCAAGGATCCGGCGTCGGTGGAGATCCGCAGCTTTGATCCCGCTGGGCTCGACAAGAAAGCGCGTAAAGCCTTCCCACTGCGCCTGGCCCACTTCCTCACCGATGTGACCCGCGTGCAGCGCGAGCTCGCCTGGACGCCTACCTACAGCGTGGAGCAGGCCCTGGTGGACAGCTACACCAACGATTACGTCAAGCAGATGCCCACCAGCCCTGATTTCAGCGGTGATGAGGCCTTGATCGGCTGAGGTCCTGCGGACGTCTTACAGATCAGCAGACGCGAGGGGGTTGATCAGCTGCAGCTGGCCGATTCGACCCCCGTGGTTGAAGTCTTCGCTGAACAGAACGTCGCAGCGGCTGCGGAGAGCCGCTTCAACGATCAGAGCATCGAACCAGCTCAGCTGTTCCTGCCTGGCCAGGGTGTGGGCATCCAGCACCAGGTTGGCTTCGGTGCTCACCACCTCAAACCTGCTCAGAGCTGCCAGCAGCGCCTCGATCTGCTCGTGAGAAAGGGCAGGCTTGAGCTTGCGGCTCGCTACGGATCGCAGTTCGATCAACACCTGCGTGCTGATCACCACCTCATGCTCGGCGGTCACCTCAGCCAGCCATTGCTTGATGCGTTCACGCTTGGTGGGTTCGCGTCGATCGAGTCGGTAGGCCCAGAGGTTGGTGTCGATGAAAACGCGCATCAATGGCGTTCATTCAGCGATGCGCGATCCCAGGGGCCCTCACTGGAGCTCTCGCAGCTGCTCGCGATCTCTTCAAAGTGAGCGAGCGCTTCCAGCCTGCGGCTGCGCTCATCCACGTAGCGATTCAGAAAGTCGCGCACGAGGGCATTCACGGAGGTGTTCGATCGCAGGGCTTCCTCCCGTGCTCGCTTGAGCAGGGCGTCGTCGATCACCAGCGTGAGATTGGCCATCTTGCCAATGCTGGCACGGAATCCGTGCAGCACGGGTTCTTTGTGCTGTCCTCGGATCAGGCCTTGCGCAGGTAGCCCCAGGCGGAGCTGAGCGCCAGCAATAGCGACGGCCAGAACAGCCAGAAACCAAAGCTGTGGAGCACCCCGACGGCCGCGCCGGACCCCCAGTTCTGGGGCCAGAGCAGCAGCAGCAGGGCGGCGAACTGCAGGATCGTTTTGGCCTTGCCGCTCCAGGAGGCGGGACCGCCGCTGCCCTGGCCGGCGCGCCAGCCGGAGATCAGCAGTTCACGGGCCAACAGCAGCCAGATCGCCCACAGCGGCAGGCTGCCGGCCGCTCCCAGCCAGAGCAGCGGCGCCAGGATCAGGATCTTGTCGGTGAGGGGGTCGAGGCGGGCTCCCCACACCGAGCCGCCGCCGGCGCGGCGGGCCAGCCAGCCATCCGCGGCATCGCTCAGCCCGCCCAGCAGCAGCAGCCACCAGGCCAGACCGTTCCATCCGCCGCTCAGCGCCAGGATCAGGGGCAGGCCAAGGGCGGCGCGCCCCACGGTGAGGCCATCCGCCAGGCGGCGGCACTGGGCTGCGTTCATGGCGGGTCACAATGGCGCCAGTCCCGAGCCTGCCATGGTCGTCGAACGCCGCGTTTCCGAAGTGATGACCACCCCGGTGCGCAGTGTCTCCACCACCACGCCGCTGCAGGAGGCGGTGCAGCTGATGAGCGAGCACCACGTCAGCGGTTTGCCGGTGCTGGATGAGGCCGGCGTGCTGGTGGGTGAGCTCACCGAGCAAGACCTGATGGTGCGGGAGAGCGGTTTTGAAGCCGGTCCCTACGTGATGCTGCTCGATGCGGTGATCTATCTCCGCAATCCCCTCAACTGGGATAAGGAGGTGCACCAGGTGCTGGGCAGCACCGTGGGTGAGGTGATGAGCAAGAACCCCCACCACTGCACGGGAGATCTGTCGCTGCAGGCGGCGGCACGTCTCCTCCACGACCGCAGCACCCAGCGGTTGTTTGTGTTGGATGCCGCCAACAAGCCTGTGGGCGTGCTCACCCGCGGTGATGTGGTGCGCGCTCTGGCCGCTGCTTAGGGCAGTGGTGGCGGAGGCAGCACAGGCGGCAGCAACGGCGGCGGCGGTGGTGCGCCCTGCGGCAGGGTGCCGGGCTGCTGGTTCACTCCCGGGTTGAGCGCATCAGCTTGGGGTTGATCCGGCGCGAGGCCTGGATCCGCCGTGGTGGCCTCCGGATCCGCCGGTAGCTCCATGCCCTCCTGCAGCAGCAGCGGCGGCGGCAGATCGGGTGCGAGGGGTTCGGTGTCTTCGCTGGTGGCGGCGGCTTCGTTGTCTTGCAGCAGCCGCAGGGCCATCGGGTCGGCGGTGATCGGCGGCTCGCGCAGCGGCGATTGCAGGCCTTCACGCTTGGGCGAGCGCTGACCCTTCGGCTCCCAGATCAACCGCGCCAGCGGCTCGACCCCTTGCTCCATCAGGCGGTTGAAGCCAGCGAGGGCCCGATCAAGGATCTGCGTTCCCAGCGATTGGCCGCATTGCAGCGGGTTGCCGCAGCTGCGGGCGCTGGTGCGGCTGGCGATGGTGTCGATCAGGTTGCCCTGCAGCGGCACGGCTCGCTGGCTCAGCCGCAGCAGATAGGGAACATGCACGAAGCTCGTGGCACCGCCGCTGATCCAGTTGGCATCGTCTTCGGTGAAGCCCTTTACACCGGGGATGATCAGGCGGCTCTTGGAGGCGTGGTCGGGTAGGTAGGCGGCCTTGAGCCCGCGTCTGCGGGCGAGGTCTTTCGTTTGCTCGAGGGTGAGCCCGTCGCGGCTCATCAGCACCTCCAGGCGGCCATCGGGACGCAACCCCATCACCATGCGGATGCGGGGCAGGAAGTAGCGGATTTGTTGCCCCATCGAGATGCTGTAGGCGCCGCGGTAGCTGGCGGGCGGGCTCTCGAGGTCGTTGTAAACGCTGTGCAGGCCGCCGATGAAGCTGTCGTAGAGGGCAGCGCGCTCCGGGGTGAGTTCGCCGTAGCCGAAATCCACCTGGCCGTTGTGGCGGATGCCGATGAAGGCCCGTTGGCGTGCGGCGGTGCGGTTGCGGCCGCGCCACACCCGGGCGCCGAGCTTGATGTCGCCGAGTGGAACGGTGATCTCCTGCCCGTTGTCATTCACGTGCCGCTCGTACATCGGCCCCGACACGTAGGCCAGGGCAGCGCTGTCGTCGAAGGCGTCCTGCTCGCGATCCCAGCCTTCCAGCAGGTCGAGTTGCACCTTGCGGGGGTCGAAGTCGAGGGCGTAAACCTCGTCGTTGGGGAGGTAACGGAAGGCTTCGCCGCTGGCTGCCGGTTGCGTGAGCTCCGCGGCTGGTGGAGCCTCGGGCAGTGGTGGCGCGATCGCTACCAGGAACGCCAGCCCTGCCAGTGGCACGCCGATCGTGAGCCAGCGCTTGCGCTGCCACTGGGGTCGCGGGTCCTTGCGACGGGCGGCTGGCTGGGCGGCTGGTGGTGGCGGGGAAGCGGTATCCAGGTGCAGCAGCCTGTTGCTGCAAATCTACGGGCCGCCACCGGAGCAACCCCTAGGGCACGGCCAGCACCTGAGACTCGGCGATCACCCAGCGTTGATACTCCGGCGACACGGCATAACCGCCGGTGAGGTGGCCGAAGGCCGGCAGCAGCAGTTGGCGCGCCTGGCGCTGCAAGGCAAAGCAAGGCAGCCGCAGGCGATCGGCCCCCTGGCCCAGCACCGCCACCGGGTGCACATGGCCCGCCACGTTGAGCAGGTTGGCCTCATTGGGCGTGCAGGGTTCATGGCTGAGCCATAGCTGGCCGCAGCACTGGGGTGGCCCCGCGCTCAATCCCTCCAGCCAGCTGCCCATGTCGTGGTTGCCGCCGATCAGCTCCAGGGGGCAGCCCAGCAGCTCCGGCAGGGCGCGGATCTTGGCGCGCAGCTCTGCGGTGAGCCCCACGCGGCTGTGGATCAGATCACCCAGCACCACCACCCGCTGCGGTTGCCGTTGCGCCGCCAGCTCGAGCAGCTGATTGAGCGTGCTCAGATCCCCGTCGCTGGGTAGGGGAATGCCGCTGGCCTGAAAGCTTTCGGCCTTGCCCAGATGCAGATCGGCCACCAGCAGCGCGCCAGTGGCTCCATCCCAGAGGGCCCGTTGGGGCAACAGCTCCAGGCTGCTGCCCTGCCAGGTGAAGGTGGCGTGTCCGCTGGCGGGTGCGGTGTTGATCACCGCTGGCCCATCACCAGCTGATACGCCGGCCGCTGCTGGGTGGCCGCGATCGTGGCCTGCACCTGAGGGAAGGGGCTGAGATCGATCTGGGGGAAGAAGATCGGCAGGTAGGCGAGGTAGGCGTTCACAGCGCAGTCGGCCACGCTCCAGGTGGTGCCCATCAGCGGGCCTTCGCCGAGCTTGCGATCGAGCACCTCCATCAGTCGCGGAAATTCGCGCTCACGGTTGGAGGGCACAAACAGCGCCGTAGCGAGGGTGGCATTGGCGAACAGCACCCACTGCTGCGCCAGGCCGCGTTCGGCCGCGGTTTGGCATTCGCCGCCGTAGCGCTCCGCCAGATACAGCAGGATCGCGCCGCTTTCAAACAGCTGCAGGCGGCCGCCGGGAAGGGCCGGATCTTCATCCACCAGCGCGGGCACCTTGCCGAAGGGGTTGATCGCTGTGAACCCCTCTTGCCGGTGCTCGCCGGCTTCCATGTCGAGCAGCTGCCAGGTGTAGGGAATGCCCCGCTCCTCCATGTACCAGCGGGGCATAGAGGCCCTGCTGCGGGCGCCGCCATAGAGGGTGAGGGCCATTGGAGCGAGCGTGGGGAAGCGGGCTGCTCAGTATCGGGCTGCGTGGCTGGAGCTGTGGCCGTGGCCGAAGCACCTCCATGGCATCACAGTGGTGTTGGTGCTTGATCGCCCGTGCCCTCGCCCAACGCTGAGCTGTTGCGCCTGGCTCCGCTGCTGGTTCCTCAGCCACGCCGCGGCGTGGTGGGCAGCAGCCGTTATGCCCGCAGCCTGCGCGATGCCGTGCGGCTTGCGGCCCAGGATCCGCAGCGCCGGCCGGTGCTGATCAGCGGTGAACCGGGCCTTGAGAAAGACAACCTCGCTGCGCTGATTCACTACGGCTCGGCGCAACGGCAGCAGTTGATGCTGCGGCTCGATGGCGCGTTGCTGAAGGCCGATGGCAGCGAGGTGTTCGGTGCGGGATCCGATGGCGCGGAGCCGCCCTTGCTGGAGCTGGTGGGTGCGGGTTCGCTGCTGATCGACAAGATCGATCAAGTGCCTGATCCGCTCAAGGAGCAGCTGCTGGAGCTGGCGCGCAGCGGGCAATGGTGCGCGGGCGGTGTGACGCACACGTTTGCGGGCCGCCTGTTCTTCACGGCGGAGAGCAGCCTGCCGGCGCTGGATGGCTGCTGCACGTTGATCCGGGTGCCGCCGCTGCGCGTACGCCGCCAGGACCTCGGTGAATGGCTCCGCTATGGCGTGCGCCAACGCAGCCGCAAGTTGGGCTGGCCCACGCCACCGCAGGTGCCGGAGGCGGTGGTGAAGCGGCTGCAGAGCTACGACTTCCCCAACAACCTGCGGGAGCTGGAGGTGCTGATCTATCGCGCCCTGCAGCAGGTGCGCCGCCAGGGGCAGGACTGGTCCGCTGTGCTGCCCGACGACGTGTTCTGGACCGCTCCGCGCCAACAGCGCCTGCGCTTCGACATCTGGCGCTGGAAGCCTCAGCTCAGGGAGTGGATGCGGGCGCCATGGCTCTGGAACGGGTTGCTGTTCGGCCTGGTGAGCTGGCTGTTTGTGCTGGTGAACCTGTGGCTGTGGCTCGGTCCGCAGGACCGCCTGCACAACGGCGCCCTCAATCTGTTCTGGGCCTGGTGGTGGCCGTTGATCCTGCTGGGGTTCCCGCTGGTGGGGCGCCTCTGGTGTTCCTTCTGCCCGTTCATGGTGTGGGGGGAGATCAGCCAGCGGCTGGCGCGGCGCCTGGGCTTTCAGCCGCAGCGCTGGCCCCGGGGCGATAGCGATCGCTGGGCCTCACCGCTGCTCGCGGCTGGCTTTGCGCTGATCCTGCTGTGGGAGGAGCTCTGCAACCTGCAGAACACCGCCTGGCTGAGCAGTTGCCTGTTGCTGCTGATCACCGCCGGCGCCGTGATCGGTTCGCTGCGCTTTGAGAAGCGCTTCTGGTGCCGCTACCTCTGCCCGGTGGGCGGCATGAATGGCTTGTTTGCCAAGCTCGCCATCACCGAACTGCGGGCCCAGGTGGGCACCTGCAGCGGTAGCTGCAGCACCTACGCCTGCTTCAAGGGTGGTCCCGCCGATGGCGAAGGCCTGGCCACCGCCGGTTGCCCGCTCGGCACCCATCCGGCCCACCTGGCCGACAACCGCAACTGCGTGCTCTGCCTCACCTGCGCCCAGGCCTGTCCGCATCGCTCGGTGCAGCTCGCCTTGCGACCTCCGGCGGCCGATATCCAGCGGGAGATGACCCTGCCCCCCGGCGAGCCGGCTCTGGTGCTGGTGCTGGCCGGCGATGTGTGCCTGCACCACTGGCAGCGCTTGCTGGGCTGGAGTGCGCTGGCGCCGGTGAGCCTGGTGGAGGGGCCATGGCTGCCGCGCTTGGCAGCGGCAACCCTGGCGCTGGCTGTGCCCTCGGCGCTGTTTCTTGCGGCCCGGATCTGGTTCTCCCAGGCACGGCTGATCCGAACCCTCTATGGGTTGTTGCCCTTGATCTGGGCGCTGCTGCTGGCGCGCCATCTGCCGATCGGGATGGCTGAAGCCGGCACGCTGCTGCCGGTGTCGGGTCTGCTTGCCGCCCCGGTCTGGAGCGCGGATCCCCATGTGATCGCGTTTTGCCAGAGCGCTGCTGTGGTGCTGGGGCTCAGCTGGGCGGTGGTGCTGCTGCGCCGTCAGCTGGCCCGCTCGCGGCAGACCTGGTTGGGGGCTTCGGCTCTGGCGCTGCTGCTGGCGGCGGCAGGGCGTTGGCTGGTGGCGCTCCCCCTCGCCTGAAGCCTGCCGCTGGCCCCTGCCAGCACCCGGAGCCCAGGCGTTTCACATGGCGCACCTGCCGTGCCCGCCCCACATACACCCAGATCGCCTCACCGCTGCTGAGGCGGTGACGTTCGCGTTGGTAGAGGCGTGGTGCTCCCTCAAAGCGATCGAGCTGCTCCAGCAGCGCCGCACTCACCCGGTAGAGCTCGCCTTCGATGGCGCACCCCGGCTCGCTGCAGGCAATCGCCATCGGGAAGGGGCCCAGGTCATAGAGAGCGAGGCCTTGCAGGCGTGCGTTGCCCAGTGCGCTGGCCCCTTGCAGCTCTTGGTGGTTGGCCATGCCGCGCTTGAGGCTGCCATACACGAACAGCAAGGGGTCAGAATCGGCGCCGTTGCCGGACCGCTCCATGACGATTGCCCTCCTGATCGCACTGGCCGGTTCGCTCGGCCTGATGGCTGTGATTGTGCGCCGGCTCGAGCGTTCCTGAGCTCTGCTGATCGCGCGGGCAGAGGATGTCGATCACGGCATCGGCATTCACGGTGCGGATCACGCCCGAGTCGATGCAGGCGATCTGAAACAGCGAGTTGGCGTTGCAGCGTGCTCCGCCCTCGGCGTGGATCACCTGCCCCACCCACCAATCCGGGGTGCGGCGCACGGCCACGAGGTCGCCCACGCGCACGGCCAGAAAACGAGGCTCGTCCATCCACTGGTTGCAGCAGTGCAAATGTACTGATGCAACGGTGTTTTGCGCTCGGGTTGTCCCGCAGGCTTGGCCTGCCCAGGGTGTGGGGAATGCGCTGGCACTGCCGTGTTCCGCTCCCGTTTTCTCCAGGCTTCTGCTCTTGGCCTGGGCCTCAGCCTCCAGGCTCAGGCCGCCCCCACGGTGCAGGTGCTCAACGGCAACATCACGCAGGCTGAGGTGATCGCTGCCCAGAAAGGCTGGTGCCAGGGTCTGTTGAAGATCAGTGCCGCCTATGCCAGTGGAGGCTTCAGCAAGGCCAAGGCCACAGCGGAGGCCGTGATCGATCAGGGCTACGCCTATCAATTCGGGCCTGTGGCGTTCAAGCCCACCCTCGCCTCTGGATCGCAAACCTTCCGGGCTACCCGTGCTGGGGCTCTGGCCTATTTCGTGGGTGGTGATCCTGCCTTCCCGAACGACAAAGGCTTTGCCATCAAGCCCTGGCGCTCCTGCGAGGTCACCAACCAGGTGATTCAGCTCAACGGCAGCTACGCCAACACCATGGGCAACGTGAGCTTCAAGGATGCGGCCGGCAAAACCACCACCGTGGATAAGACCTGGGCGTTCATGAAGGAGCCCGATGGCACGATCCGGATCGTGTTGCACCACTCGTCGCTGCCGTTCGAAGGCTGAGCATTTGTGCCCATGCATCCCTTGAATGGCGGGATCTAGAACAAGAGCAGACCCGACGAGACCGCTTGTTCAATCAGGTCTTCAGGGGCAAGGGGGCGTACACCACGCCCCCTTCTTCATGCCCGCTTTCGGCTTGTGTGTTCTGCGGAACCTGGCGCACACCGCTCGGGCTTGGCATGGTGAGAGGCCCAGGGGTTGCTTCCCATGAGCTGGTCTGAGCTGGAGCGGCTGGTCTGCGATGCCGAGGCCGACGCCGCCATGCAGCGTGCGCTCAAGCACTGCCGTTCGCGCAAGGAGCTGATCCTGGCGGCACGCCGTTTGGGCTACCGGATCACCCGCATCGATCTCCAGCGTGCCTGGCAGGAGCATCAGCAGCTCGAGCAGGAAGCTCAGTAGGGCAGGGTGAAGCCCGACTGCATGCTCTTGAAATCGAGCATCACCCAGGTGAGCCACACCAGCAGCCCAATCACGCCCGACACCGCTGCGACTTTCCCCGCAGCACGAAGGACCAGTTCAAGCAGGCTGATTTCTTTCACGGGCGGCGGCGCTCACCTGCTCACTATGGGTGGCCGGCACCTCTGGCGTGGTGCAGCCTGAGGTGAGATTGAGCCGTGACTGATGGCACGCCGTGACGCTGTGGGTGACTTCCTTCAGTTTTTGGTGGGTGGATGCCTCTTTGGCGCAGGGGGATTCCTCTTGGCCAATCAGGTGATGGTCCGCTCTGAGTGGGTTTTTGGGAGATCCACAGGGATGGGTTATTGGAGCCGCGGCGGTTGGGCTATGCCCTGGGGGACACCGGGTATGGGGTTGTTGATGTTGCCCTTGGGCATCGGGGTCTGCTTGCTATTTGCTGGCTACAACAGGCGTTGGGCCAACCTGCTGATTTGGGCATCGTTATCAGCCTTGCTGGTGGGCGTGCTGAACAGCTTGAGAATGTCGTTCATGCCAACCAGCCTCTGGCAGTTGGCGGTGTATGTGGTGATGATCGCTGCTGGCGGAGGCTTGATGTTTCGAGGTTTGCGCGCTTACGACGATGATGGGAAAACGGTGATGACTCGAGGCGAGGCTTCTCAGGAGGAGTTACGCCGAGAGATTGAAGAGCTCAAAGCCAGGCTTGATCAGCGATCGACCGAGCGGTGAAAAGCTCAAGGCAACGGACTCAGCTCTCAAGGATGGTGGCACCCACCCTGGGTGCATTGTTTATCGCTACGCCCGCTCAGGTGATCGCCGAACCCTGGAAAACCTGCTGGTTCAACGATCAGGCCATGGGCTGCCGGGATCAGCACCATGCGGATGGCAGCCTCACGATCGAATGGAGCGATGGTCTGGCGATGACCTACACGCTCGTGCGTGAGGGCGTGCCTCGCTCCACCCTGCGGGATTCCCTGGGTGGCCTGTGGCAGCGGGAGGTGCTGGTGCAGGGCAATGCCGTGTTCACCCATGCGCAGAACGGCAATCGGATCATGGTGCCGTTGCGCGTGGATGAGGGGCTGGAGTGTCCGGCGGCCGTGCGAGCCCAGGTGGATGCGCTCTACCGCTGGCAGCTTGCGCGGCAGGAGAGGCCAGGGCCGATGGCGATCGCCAGCCAGCGTGAACGCTTCACGCCGCAGCTGTTTGCGCTGCTGGAGCGGGCCTATGCCCTCACTCCCGCGGATGGGCGGTTTGTGGATTTCGATCCCTTCAGTGGCACCCAGGTGACCACCATTGGGGCGGCATTGCGGGAGTGTCGTTTCGATCAGCAGGGCGTTCTCACGCTTCGGGTGGCTGTGCAGGCAGGGCTGCGGGGGCGCACGGCGGAACCGGATCAGCAGTTGCTTTATCGGTTCCAGCAAACGCCGGCGGAGGGTTGGCGTATTGCCGACATCGTCTACCTGCAGGAGCCATCCTTTCGGCTTTCCACATACCTGAAGGACCTCTTGGAAGAACGGCCATGACCACCGTTGCGTCGGCGTTGCCTGTTGCTCTGGTGCAGCTCTGTGCCACGGAGGATCCAGGTCTGAATCGCCGCCAGGCCGAGGCCTGGCTGGAGCGGGCTGTGCTTGACGCTCCCGCAGGCGTGCGGCCGCGGTTGCTGATGCTGCCCGAGGTGTGGAATGCCCCCTATGCGGTGGATCGCTTTGCCGCCTTTGCCGAGCCGATCCCGGAGCCTGGCGCCGATCTCACGCAGGGTCCTTCGCCTTCGTTGGCCATGGTGGCGAGCCTGGCCCGTCGCCA
>Ga0194118_10002001_pt1 | contig 27105 bp, 38 predicted proteins | sample TA2MahsurfametaG_2_FD_148662 | JGI IMG/M metagenome (GOLD analysis project Ga0194118, IMG submission 148662) | Freshwater microbial communities from Lake Tanganyika, Tanzania - TA2015013 Mahale N5 surface | ecosystem: Environmental > Aquatic > Freshwater > Lake | place: Tanzania: Lake...
TCAGGGGATGGAGAACAAGGCGGGCGCGTGTATCATCAACGCGCACGTCCCGCTGGAGACCCTCTTCGGCTACGTCACCGACATCCGCTCGCTCTCCAAGGGCCGCGCCTCGGCGTCCATCACTCCGTCGCACTTCGAGCAGGTGCCTGGTTCTCTCCTTACCAAGATCGTCGAGTCGTCCGTCCGGGCTCCCGCCCGCACGTAACCCCCCCCCAGTCCCTCCTCTGCCATGAAAGGCCAGCGCATCCGCATCAAACTCCAGGGCTTCGACTATCGCGTCATCGACCAGTCGGCCCAAGATATCGTCGAGACGGCCAAGCGGTCGGGCGCCCGGGTTTCCGGCCCGATCCCGCTGCCTACGCGCATCGAGAAGCTCTCGGTCAACCGGTCCCCGCACGTCGACAAGAAGTCGATGGAGCAGTTCGAGACGCGCACTCACAAGCGTCTGATCGACATTATCGAGCCGACCGCGCAGACGGTGGACGAGCTGAAGAAGCTCAACCTGCCGTCCGGTGTGGACATCAGCATCAACGTCTGAGCCGCCCGGTCTTCACCCTCCGCCCTGCTTTTCCCCCGCCCGGATTCGTTTCTCTACAGTTAGCAGACGCCGATGTCCCCCCCCGGGGAACCTCCCGGCCCCGCTAAAGTAGGTCCGTCCAACGGAACCTAATCCACCTACCACTTAGCCCAATGATCTCCGAAATTCTAGGTAAGAAACTCGGGATGACCCAGGTCTACGACGCACAAAATGTGCTCGTGCCAGTCACCGTGGTTGAGGCCGGCCCCTGCGCCGTGGTCCAAGTTAAGACCGCCGCCCGCGATGGCTACCACGCCGTGCAGCTCGGGTTTGCCCGCCTGAAGGCAAAGAACAGCTCTGCCGGTGAGCTTGGTCACGCGAAGAAGGCCGGTCTCGATGCCGCCCCGCGGGTGCTCGCCGAGGTCCGACTCGACGCGGAGGCCAAGTTGAAGGTGGGTGACGTAGTCACCGCCGCGGCGTTCATCGAGGGCCAGCTGGTCGACGTGATCGGCGTGACCAAAGGCAAGGGCTTCCAGGGCGTGGTCAAGCGCTGGCGAGTGGCCGGTGGTCCGGCGTCCCACGGTTCGATGTTCCACCGCCGCATCGGCTCGATCGGCATGCGCCAGACGCCCGGTCGTTCGTGGAAGAACCAGTCGATGCCGGGGCACATGGGCTCGGAGCGCCGCACGGTGCAGAACCTGCGCGTGGTACGGGTCATTGCGGAACGCAACCTCATCCTCGTAAAGGGCGCCATTCCCGGCGCGAACGGCGATGACGTCCTGGTGCGCTCGGCCATCAAGGGCCAGCGTGCGGTGGTCGTGCCGGCGGCCGCCCCGGCTCCCGCGAAGGAAGCGAAGCCGGCCAAGGAAGCCAAGGCCGCAGCCAAGAAGTAAAGGAGAACCTTGAGATGAAACTCGTAGTCTTCAGTTCCGACGGCAAGACCAGCAACGAGCGCGATTTCGCGAACGTGCCGACCTTCGAGGGCGACAAGGGCCTTCAGGCGGTCAAGGAGGTCATCGTTGCGATCAACGCGAACAACCGCCAAGGCACGCACGCCACCAAAACGCGCGGCGAGGTCCGGGGCGGCGGCAAGAAGCCGTGGCGCCAGAAGGGCACCGGCCGCGCCCGCGCCGGCTCCATCCGCTCCCCCCTGTGGGTCGGCGGGGGCGTCGTCTTCGGCCCCAAGCCCCGCGACTACTCCAAGAAGGTGAATGCGCGCGTTCGCCGCCTCGCCTTCAGCCGCGCCCTCTTCGACCGCTGCACCGCAGGCGAGCTCGCGGTGATCGAGGCCTTCCAGGCCGGCGTCGCCAAGACCAAGGCGATGAATGAGGTCGTCTCCCGCATCGCCCCCAAGGGAAGGGTTCTGCTGGTGGACGCCGGCTTCGACGCGGTGACGTCCCGCTCGTCGCGTAATCTGGAGCGCGTGTCGCTCCAAGACGCGGCTCAGCTCAACACCCTGGACCTTGCGCAGTACGCGAAGATCATCGTCAGCACGAAGGCGCTTCAGGCGATCTTGGCCCGCGCCAACGGAGGGAAGAATTAATGCAAGCCGACAAGATCCTCAAACTCGTCCGCCTCACGGAGAAGGCGAATCAGCTCTCCTCAAAACTCGGCCAGTATACTTTCGAGGTTTACGGCCACGCCACCAAGGACCAGATCGCGGTCGCGGTGGAGGAGACCTTTAAAGTTACCGTGCGCCGGGTGAACACCCAGAACTACCGCGGCAAGAATAAGCGTAGCCGTCAAGGCCGGCCCAGCGTCGGGTCCGACTACAAGAAGGCGATCGTGACCCTCAAGGCCGGCGACAAGATCGAATTGGTCTAAGCCCGCGCCCTCCTCAGGAGATCCCCCCATGCCTATCCATTCCTTTCGTCCGCTGACGCCCGCGGGCCGCTTCACGGCCCTGAATAAGACCTCGGGCCAGCTCTCTCGCAAGCGCCCCGAGCGCGGTCTCACCGAGTCGAAGAACAAGTCCGGCGGCCGCAATGTTTATGGCCGCGTGACCTCCCGCCACCGCGGCGGCGGCCACAAGCAGCTCTACCGAATCGTGGACTTCAAACGGTCCCGGCTCGATCTGCCGGCCCGCGTGCAGACCCTCGAGTACGATCCAAACCGCTCGGCCAACCTCGCCCTGATCGCCTACAATGACGGCGTGAAGGCCTATATCCTCGCCCCGAAGGGCTTGAAGGTAGGGGATACAATTGTGACCTCCAATAAGGCCACGATCAACGACTACACGGTTGGCAATAACTTCCCCCTAGCGATCATCCCGCCGTCGACGCGCCTGCATTGCGTCGAGCTCGTGCCGGGTCGCGGCGCGCAGATCGCGCGCAGCGCCGGTGCCAGCCTCGAGCTGGTGGCGGTCGAGGAGGGGCAGGCGACGCTCAAAATGCCTTCGGGCGAGCTGCGCTACGTCAACGCGAAGTGCCGCGCCACGATTGGCGAGGTGGGCAACGGCGACCACAACCAGCAGTCCCTCGGCAAGGCCGGCCGCTCTCGCTGGCTCGGCATCCGCCCGACGGTCCGCGGTATGGCGATGAACCCGGTCGATCACCCGAACGGTGGCGGTCAGGGCAAGTCCAAGGGTGGTGGCGGCCGCCAGCAGCTGGTGTCCCCTTGGGGCCAGCTGGCGAAGGGGTTCCCGACCCGGCGCCGCTCCAAGCCGTCGAACGCCCAGATCATCGTCCACCACAACGGCCGCAAGCCGCGCGGTCAGAAGTAATCCAGCCCCCTCCGTACCATGGCACGTTCCATTAAGAAGGGCTTCTTTGTCGACTACCACCTGCTCGAGAAGATCGAGAAGGCGGTCAAGGCCGGCACGAAGAAGCCGATCCAGACCTGGTCCCGCCGGTCGACCATCACCCCCGACTTTGTCGGCCACACGTTCAGCGTGCATAACGGCAAGGCGTTCTTCGCGGTGTATGTCACCGAGAACATGGTCGGGCACAAGCTCGGGGAGTTCGCCCCGACCCGCGTGTTCAAGGCGCACGGCGGCATGACCCGCAAGGAAGTCTGATTTACCCGATGCGTCGTCTCCTTTCCCTCTTGCTGGCGGGCGTCTTCCCGGTCGCGGCCTCCGCGGCCACGGCGGCGACCCGCGCCGGCACCGTGCTGGCGGTGGAAGCGGGAAGCGTCGCGGATCTCGTGGTCCTCGATGCCGGTTTCGACGGGGGCTTGCGGCAGGGCATGCTCTGCCGGCTGGTCCGCGACGGTCGCGAGATGGGCGAGGTCATCCTCGTCGCAGTCCGGCCGGCGGTCAGCGCCGCCCTCATCACCCGCTTGGCGGCGGACCAAACGGTCCGTTCTGGAGACGTCGCCCTCCTGAAGCTCCTCAAACCCTAACCCAGATCGATCAACCAAAGGGTAAGGCGCCCCGCGCCGTTATCGCCGGCCTTTCCCGCCGGAATCCACAAGCCACCATGGAAGTCCAAGCCCTCACTCGCTACGCGCGCATGTCGCCCAAGAAGATGCGCGAGGTTGCCCGCACCATCCAAGGCCGTCCGGCCGCGGAGGCGGTCGAGTTCCTGAGCCTCGTGCCGCGCAAGTCTGCGCGCCTGATCGCCAAGACGCTCAAGAGCGCGATCGCGAACGCCGAGAACAACCGCAACCTCTCGGCCGACTCCCTGACCGTGCGCAGCGCGGTGATCGAGAACGGCCCCGTGCTGAAGCGCTTCAAGGCGGGCGCCCGCGGCACCGCGATGCCTCGGCGCAAGAAGATGTCCCACATCCGCATCATCCTCTCGGACGGCACCGACAACCCGTAATCCCCTTTTCCCATGGGCCAAAAGACAAATCCCGTTGGTTTCCGCCTCGCCGTCCGCCGCGATTGGCAGTCCCGCTGGTACGCGGCCAAGAAGGAATTCGGCCGTTTGCTCGCCGAGGACCAGCTGATCCGCACCAAGCTGATGGAGAAGCTGAAACAGGCCTCTGTACCGCGCATCTTTATCGAACGCGCTTCGAACCGGGTGCGGGTCAAGATCTACACCGCCCGGCCCGGCATCGTCATCGGCCGCAAGGGCCAGGAGATCGAGAAGATCAAGGAGGAACTGGCGAAGCTGACGGGTAAAGAGATCCTGCTGGACATCCAAGAGGTCAAGAAGCCCGAGATCGAGGCCGCGCTGGTGGCCGAGAACGTGGCCCTCCAGCTGGAGCGCCGCATCGCCTTCCGCCGCGCGATGAAGAAGGCCGTCGAGATGGCGATGGCCCTGGGCGCCGAGGGTATCAGAATCCAGTGCTCGGGCCGCCTCGGTGGCGCCGACATCGCCCGCCGCGAGTGGCAGCGCAAGGGTCGTGTGCCGCTGCACACCCTTCGCGAGAACATCGATTACGGGTTCGCCGAGGCCCTCACCGTCTATGGCAAGATCGGCGTCAAGTGCTGGATCTGCAAGCAGGAGTCCGACAACTCCTGAGGCGCCCGCTCAACCACTTAACCGGAGAATTCTCCTATGGCTCTCGCCCCCGCCCGCACCAAATACCGCAAGTCGCAGAAGGGATCCCGCGCCGGCAACGCCAAGCGCGGCAACACCCTCGCCTTCGGTGAGTTCGGTCTCCAGTCCCTCACCCGCGGTCCGATGACCGGGCAGCAGATCGAGGCCGCCCGAGTCGCGATCTCGCGCCACCTGAAGCGCAAGGGTAAGCTCTGGATCCGCGTCTTCCCGCACAAGCCGGTGACCAAGAAGCCCGCCGAGGTTCGCATGGGGCAAGGCAAGGGCCCGGTCGAGTATTACGTCGCGGTGATCAAGCCCGGCGCGGTGCTCTTTGAGCTCGCCGGTGTGCCTCTTACGGTCGCCCGCGATGCGTTCCGCCTCGCGGACGCGAAGCTGCCCTTTCACTGCCGTTTTATCTCGCGCGAGGCCGCTCAGGCCTAAGCCCACAACCCGTTATGCCGCTATGACTCCCAAGGAAATCCGCGAGCTCGCGCCCGCCGAGATCTCGACCAAGCTCCGCGACATTCGCGGCCAGCTGCTCCAGCTCCGCCTGCGCAAGCAGACCGGCCAAGTCGAAAAGACCCACGAGCTGCGTGCCCTCCGCAAGGACCTCGCCCGCCTCGAGACCATCCTCAACCAGAAGAAGGCCCAGGCGCCGAAGGCCGCCTGAGACGCCGACACGTCCCCCCGCCATGTCCTCTCCCGCTCCCGCCACGCGCAGCACGCGCAAGACCCAGATCGGCTTCGTTTCGAGCCGCTCGGGCGACAAATCCATCAAAGTCACCGTCGCCTACAAGACCCCCCATCCCTTTTACCACAAGGTCGTCAACCGCCAGACCGTCCTCCACGTCCACGATGAGGCGAACGAGACGCGCGTGGGCGACAAGGTCGAGGTGATGGAGACCCGTCCTCTCAGCCGGCTGAAGCGCTGGCGCGTGGTTGCCGTGCTCCAAAGGGCCGTCGCGGCCGAGGGCGCCGCGATCAGCGAGGCGGATGTTGCCGCCGCCGTGCCTACTAAGACCGCCAAGACCACCAAGAACGCCGAGGCCGCCCCCGCCGCCCCGACGAAGGGCTGAACCCGCCCCGTCCCAAAGGAAGAGCCATGATCCAACTGCGTTCCATTCTCGAGGTCGCCGACAATACCGGCGCCCGCAAGGCCGCCCTCATCCAACGGATGGGGCAGAACACCCCCTATGCCCACGTCGGCGACGTTGTCACCGTGCACATTAAGGAGAGTACGACCGATGCCACGGTAAAGAAGGGTGAGGTGGCGAAAGCCGTCGTGGTCCGCACCAAGGCCCCGATCCGCCGCGCAGACGGCAGCTACCTGCGGTTCGACAGCAACGCGATCGTCATCATCGACGCGACCAACAACCCCAAGGGCACCCGCATCTTCGGCCCCGTCGCCCGCGAGCTCCGGGCGCGGAACTTCATGAAGATCATTTCGCTCGCCCCGGAGGTCCTCTAACATGCAGAAGTTCCACGTTAAACGCGGCGACCAAGTCGTCGTCATCGCTGGTTCCCAGAAGGGCAAGTCCGGCAAGGTGCTCGAGATCCTCGCCGCCAAGGAGCGCGCGCGGGTCGAGGGCTTGGCAATGATCAAACGCCACCTCAAGAAGTCCCAGGAGCATCCGCAGGGTTCCATCGCGGAACGCGAAGGCTCGATCCATATCAGCAACCTGATGCTGCAGAAAGACTTTGATGCCAGTCGCCGCCGCAAGCCGGCCGCTGCCACCGCCTGATCGCCGAGACGGCGCTTGCCATCCGCAGTTCTTTCCCGCGATTCTTCACCCTTTTCCCTCCTCCCTTCGCAATCCTTTCGTCCGGGGTCGGTAATCCCGGACACCTCCAATGAGTTACGTTCCCAGTCTGAAGAAGCTTTACGTCCAGCAGGTGATCCCCGAGCTCGCCCGCAGCCGGGGCTACAAGAACCGTCACCAAGTACCGCGTTTAGTGAAGATCGCGATCAACACCGGCATCGATGCCGATGCCGACAAGAACCAGATCGCGGACATCCAGCGCGACATCGCCCAGATCGCTGGCCAGAAGCCCGTGCTCGCCCGCTCCCGCAAGGCGATCGCCAACTTCAAGCTGAAGCAGGGTCAGGTCGTGGGCTGCCACGTGACGCTGCGCGGTGATGCGATGTGGGAATTCCTCTGCCGCCTGCTGGCGGTGGCGCTGCCGACGATCCGCGACTTCCGCGGCGTCCCGAGCAAGTTCGACGGCCAGGGTAACTACAATCTCGGCATCACGGATCACTCGATCTTCCCGGAGATCACGGTGGAGAACGTCAAGAAGCACATCGGTCTCGACCTCACCCTGGTGACCACGGCCCAGACTGACGACGAGGGGCGCGAGCTCCTGCGCTTGCTCGGGATGCCGTTCCGCCGCGTGGAATCCGCCGCCAAGGCCGCCTAACCCGACCCCTTTCGTCATGCCGAAGACCTCCGCCCTCGAGCGCAACCAGAAGCGCATCCGCCTCGTCGCTAAGTTCGCCGCGAAGCGTGCCCAACTGAAGGCCACCCTGATCAATCCCGCCACGACCGACGAGGAGTTCTTCGCGGCGCAGAAGAAGCTGCAGAAGCTGCCCCGCAACTCTTCCCCCGTGCGGGTCCGCAACCGCTGCTCCCTCAGCGGGCGTCCGCGTGCCTACAACCGCAAATTCGGCGTATCCCGTATCCAGTTCCGCGAACTCGCCCTCGCCGGCAAGATCCCCGGCGTGACCAAGTCCTCCTGGTGATTTCCCTCTTCGCCGGCGGGGGTGGGGGCCTTCGGGTCTCCCGGATATGACCCGCCGACCGCCTCCCCACCTCCATCCCACATGACCGATCCGATTAGCGACTTCCTCACCCGGCTCCGGAACGCCTCCAAGGCGCGTCTGGAGGACTGCGTGATCCCGCACTCCAAGCTCAAGGAAAGCATTTTGAGCATTCTCAAGGCCGAGGGCTACGTGGCCGACTTTAGCAAGAGCACGGACGCCCAGGGCCACTCGACGCTGGTAGCGAGGATGAAGTACGTGGCCGGCGCCCCCGCCATCACCGGCCTGACCCGCGTCTCCACGCCGGGTCGCCGCCTCTATTACGCCTACACCGACGTGCCTCGAGTCCTGAACGGCCTCGGGATCGCGATCGTGTCCACCTCCAAGGGCGTGTTGAAGGACGCCGACTGCCGCCGCCAGAAGGCCGGCGGGGAGCTCCTCTGCAACGTCTGGTAAGCCGCTGCTGAACTAATCCCATCTATGAGCCGCATCGGCAAACAACCCGTTTCCATCCCCGACAAGGTCAAGGTCTCCGTTACCGGCGGGACCGTGTTGGTCGAGGGTCCCAAGGGCAAGGTGCAGAAGGCCTTCGCCCCCGCCGTCAAGGTGACGGTGGCCGACAAGAATGTCACCTTTGCTCCGACCGAGGAGACCCGTTTCGCCCGGGCGATGTATGGCACTGCGCGTTCCGTGGTCGCCGGCATGGTCAAGGGCGTCACCGAGGGCTACGCGAAGGAGCTGGAGATCCAGGGGGTCGGCTTCAAGGCCAACCTGAAGGGCAACCAGCTGGATCTCGCGCTGGGCTACTCGCATCCGATCCTGATGACGATCCCGGACGGGATCAAGGTGACCGTTACCGACCAGACGAAGCTCAAAGTCGAGGGCGCGGACAAGCAACTGGTGGGGGCGGTGACCGCGGAGATCCGCAGTTACTACCCGCCGGAGCCCTATAAGGGCAAGGGGGTCCGTATCTTCGGTGAGCGCGTCCGGCGCAAGGAAGGCAAGACCGTGGCCTAAGGCCGGGAGAATCCAGAATGAAAACCATCAACAAAGCCCGCCTGCTGCAGAACCGTCGCTGGCGCATCCGCAAGAAGGTGCACGGGACGGCCGCCCGTCCGCGTCTCGCGGTCCGTTTCACTTCCAAGCACGTCTACGCCCAAGTGATCAACGATGAGGTCGGCGCTACGCTGGTCTTCCTCTCCAGCCTCGATTCCGCCCTGCGCGAGCAGAAGCTGAAGGCCAATCTGGCGGGCGCGAAGGCGCTGGGCCAGGCCTTCGCCGCGAAGGCCAAGGCGGCGGGCATCACCGCGGTGGTCTTCGACCGCAGCGGCGCCCCTTATCACGGTAAGGTCAAGACGTTCGCCGACGCTGCGCGCGAGGGCGGGCTCCAATTCTAAACACCGCATGAGCACCGAAAATTCTTCCGAGACTGTTGTGACCCCGGTGGAAGCCGCCCCGGACGCCACGCCCGAGCGCACCGCGCGCGAGGGTCGTGGGGGTGGCGGTGGCATCCGTGGGCCCGGTGGCGGGCGCGGCCCCCGCCGCGATGGTGGCCGCCGTGACTCGCGGGACAAGCCCCAGGAGGGCGACGGTCCCTCGATGATCGAGAAGGTTGTCTTCATCAACCGCTGCGCCAAGGTCGTAAAGGGCGGTCGCCGCTTCTCCTTCGCGGCGCTCGCTGTGGTCGGCGACGGCAAGGGCCGCGTCGGCATCGGCTACGGCAAAGCCAACGAGGTTCCTGACGCCATTAAGAAGGGCACCGCCAACGCCCATAAGCACCTCGTGAACGTGAAGCTCAAGGGCGACACGATCCCGCATGATGTATTCGGCCAGTACGACGGCGGCAAAGTCCTCCTGCGCCCGGCCTCGCCCGGTACCGGTCTGATCGCCGGCGGCGGTGTCCGCGCTGTCCTCGAGGCAGCGGGGGTGAAGAACATACTCACCAAGTCGATGGGTTCCTCTAACCACATCGCCGTGGTCCACGCCACCCTCGACGGCCTGCGCAAGCTCCGTCTCGCCGCGGACGTCGCCCAGGTCCGCCAGACCGCCTGAGCCCGCTCCCACCTGTCCCATGCAACATCCGAGTCGCCCCGGCCAACCAGCGCCCAGGCGGCGCCCTGAGGAAATCCAATGAAGCTCCACGAACTTAAGAACGTCCCTGGTGCGGTGCACCGCAAGAAGCGCGTCGGCTGCGGCGAGGGCGGCGGTCACGGCAAGACCAGCACCAAGGGCGGCAAGGGCCAGACGGCCCGCTCCGGCGGCAGCATCCGCCCCGGCTTTGAAGGCGGTCAAATGCCCCTTTACCGGAAGCTCCCGCACCGCGGGTTCAACAACTACAACCACCGGCTCGACATCGCCGTGGTAAACATCGGGGCCCTCGCGGGCCTCGATGCCGCGGTGACCGAGGTCGACGCCGGCGTGCTCGCGACCCACGGCCTGATCCGGGCGGGCGAGACCTCCGTCAAGATCCTCGGCGACGGTGAGCTCGGCCGGGCCCTGAAGGTCACAGCGGCCCGGTTCTCCGGATCAGCCAAGGCCAAGATTGAAAAGGCCGGTGGCCAGGCCATTGTGGCCTGAACCCGCGTCCCAACCCCCTCCCGTTCCCCTCGTCCCGGTCCCCGTGGCCGCGGCGGGTAGGGGCGGCTCCCGGCGCCCTCCCTCGCAAACCTCCCTCCTGTGTTTTCCGCCTTCACGAATTCCCTGAAGATCCCGGAGCTGCGCTCGCGCATCTTCTACACCCTTGCGCTGCTCTTCGTCTCGCGGGTCGCGTCGATCATCCCGCTGCCGGGGATCGATCCGGCGCCCTTGCAGAAGTTCTTCTCCGAGCAAGCGGCCACGGGCGCGGGCAACCTTATCGGATTGTACAATATGTTCACCGGCGGCGCTCTGACCAAGGGCGCGATCGCCGCGCTGGGCATTATGCCGTACATTAGCGCCTCGATCATCTTCCAGCTGATGACCGCGGTGGTTCCGGCGCTCAGCCGTCTCCAGCAGGAGGGTGATGTCGGCCGGCAGAAGCTGACCCAGTACACCCGCTACGCGACGGTGCTTATCTGCCTCATTCAGGGCACCCTGCTGATCCTGGCGCTGAACAACCCTGGCCAGCTCTTCCCCGGGTACGACGTCTCCACCTACGGGCCGATCGTGATCATCAGCAAATGGAGCTTCATCCTGACCTCCGTCATCTTCATGACTGCGGGCACGATGCTCCTGATGTGGCTGGGCGAGCAGATCACCCAGCGAGGCATCGGCAACGGCGTCTCCCTGCTCATCACGGTGGGTATTTTGGCGGACATCCCCGGCGCCGCCCAGCAGACCTACAGCCTCTTCTTCAAGCCCGTTGGCACCGGCACGAGCCTGGGCGTGCCGCAGGCCGTGGTGATGCTGACCCTCTTCATCGTGGTCACGATGGGCATCATCGCGGTGGTTCAGGCCCAGCGGAAGATCCCGGTGCAGTACGCGAAGCGCGTGGTCGGCAACAAGGTGATGGGCGGCCAGAGCTCGTTCCTCCCCCTTAAGGTGAATTACTCGGGCGTGATGCCCGTTATCTTCGCCAGCGCCATCCTGCTCTTTCCGCAGCAGATTTTCTCGTGGATTGGCGCGACCTACAACCTCAAGTTCCTCACCGAATTCTCGCAAAATCTGCTGCGCGGCCACTGGACCTACTACGCGCTCTACACGACCCTGATCCTGTTCTTCAGCTACTTCTGGGTGTCGGTGATGTTCAAGCCGATCCAGATCGCGGACGACCTGAAGAAGTACGGCGGCTACGTCCCTGGCGTGCGGCCGGGTGAGCCGACGGCGCAATTCCTCGACTTTATCATGACGCGTCTGACCCTCGCCGGCGCGATTTTCCTGACCGTGATCGCGATCATGCCGGACGTATTGCTCTTCGAGCTGAACGTGCCGACGCGCATCGCGTATTTCTTCGGCGGCACGGGGATGCTGATCACGGTCGGCGTGATCCTCGACACGATGCGCCAGATCGAGACCTTCCTTCTGCAGCGTCACTACGACGGCTTCCTTAAGAAGGGCCGGATCCGGGCGCGCAGCGCGGGCCCGCAGCAGGCTTCGGCTGGCGAGGCCCTGAGCCAAGAGGCGGTGATGAAGCTCGCGCTCCCTATGCTCGGCCTGCTGCTCCTCGGCACCGCGATCTGGGCTTACAAGGTCTTTTTGAAATAACGCCTTTACTTCCTTGGCCGAGGGTGGCATTTTCAGAAGTTTCGATGAGTCTAGGCCCGCCGCGCAGTTTAAGGTCGTCCTCCTCGGATCGCTTGGGGCGGATGAATTTTCCGATTTTCGTTCTTTGAATCTTGAGCACGTCTCTTCCGCTCTCCTGAAGGGGCGGGAGATTTCGCCCCTTCCGGCCTCTCCTGGCCGGAAGGATGAAGTTGCCCTGCTGGCGCTGATGCGCCGGTGGTTCTTCGCGCGCAAACCCGATGCGGGCTTTGTCCTCACGGACTTCCCGGCTACGCTGCTCCAAGCCAAGGTGTTCGACGAATGGTTGGAAACTCGCGGGGAGGTGCTGAGCTCCGTCCTCGCTGGCCGAGGCGCCCCTGCGGCGCTGGTCGAACACTACGGGACGCTCGGTCTCCTCCAAAGGCCGGCCATCCCCGCGCAACCGTGACGATCCCGCTCAAGAACGCCGAGGGGATCGCCCGAATGCGCGCCGCGTGCGCCATCGCCGCCACCGTGCTTGAGGAACTCAAGCCGCTGGTCCGGCCCGGCGTCGCGACCCAAGACTTGGAAGAAGCGGGCCGGGCGGCGATCGCCCGCCTAGGCGCCCGCAGCGCCTGCTACGGCTACCAGCACGGTTCCCGGCGTTTTCCGGCGCACACCTGCATCTCGGTCAACGAAGAGGTGGTGCACGGCATCCCGTCCCTAAAAAGGGTGTTGCGCGACGGGGATATCGTTTCGCTGGACATCGTGGTCTGGCACGAGGGCTACGTCGGGGACAATGCCTGCACCGTCCCGGTGGGGCTGATCTCCCCGGAACGCGCCCGATTGCTGCTCGTGAGCCGTGAGGCCCTTGACCGCGGTATCCAGCAGGCGAGAGTAGGTCAGCGCGTTGGCGACATTTCAGCGGCGATCCAGCAGCACGTCGAGGCCGCGGGCTTCAACGTGGTGCGAGAAATGGTCGGGCACGGGGTAGGCGTGCGGATGCACGAGCCTCCGGAAATCCCGAACTTCGGCCGCCGGGGCACCGGAGACCGCATTCGCGCCGGGATGACTCTGGCGATCGAACCGATGGTCAACGCCGGCGGGTACCGCACCAGAATCCTCGCGGACGGTTGGACGGTCGTCACCGCCGACGGTTCGGCTTCTGCCCACTTCGAGCATACCGTGCTGACGACGGACGCGGGTCCCGAGATCCTGACCGTCCCGCGCCAGCCCGGCGTCTAATCCGAATCCAAGATTTACCTCCCTTTCCCCCTTCCACTCTTTCCACCTAACCCATCCGTTCGTCATCATGCCTCGTCTCCTTGGCGTTGAAATTCCCGCGAAAAAGAAAGTCGCGTTCTCCCTGCGTTACATCAACGGGATCGGGCCCACGCGGGCCGATCTGCTCGTCAAGGAAGCGGGCCTGAATCCCGATATGCGGGCGCAGGACCTAACCGAGGAGCAGCTGAACAAGATCCTGCACCTAATCACCGACCACAAGTGGGTGCTGGAGGGCGACCTTCGCCGCGAGATCGCCGCGAACCTGAAGCGCCTGCAGGCGATCAACTGCTACCGGGGCATCCGCCACCGCCGCAGCCTCCCGGTGCGCGGTCAGCGCACCAGTACTAATGCCCGTACCCGCAAGGGCCCGCGCAAGACCGTAGGCGTCACGAAAGCCAAGGAAGCCTAATCCCTTATCGTCATGGCCGAAGAAAAGTCCGCCCCCAAGAAAGAGAAGCCTGCCAAGCCCGCTGCTGAAGGCGCGCCGGCGGCCGCCCCTGCCGAGAAGAAGGCGAAGGCCCCAAAGGCCGCCGCTGATAAGGCGGCGAAGCCCGGTGCCGAGGGAGCCGCCCCGGTCGAGGCTGCTGTGCCCGCCGAGGCCGGCGCCCCCGCCAAGCCCGTGGAGATGGTTCATGGCGTGGCCCGTCAGCCCACTGCCGAGGAACTCCTCAAGGAGGAGCTGGGCGCGATCAAAGTTCGCAAGGCCAAGGGCTCGAAGAACGTCGTCTCCGGCGTCGCGAACGTCCTCGCCTCCTTCAACAACACGATCGTCTCGATCACCGACCAGAAGGGCGCGGTGATCGCATGGTCCTCCGCCGGCAAGTGCAACTTCCGCGGCTCCCGCAAATCGACCGCGTACGCTGCCCAGGTGGTGGCGCAGGACGCCGCGCGCAATGCGATGTCCCACGGTCTGAAGGATGTCGTGATCCGCGTGTCCGGTCCCGGCCTCGGCCGCGACTCGGCCATCCGCGCCCTCCAGGCCATCGGCCTAGAGATCACCTCCATCGTCGATGTGACGCCCATCCCGCACAACGGCTGCCGTCCCCGCAAGCGGCGCCGCGTCTAAGCCCGCGCGCCCCCCTACAAACCTTCGCACCAGAATTTATCATGGCTCGTTACACCGGCCCCACCACCCGCATCAGCCGCCGCTTCGGCCAGCACCTGCTCGGCTCCGGCAAGGCGCTCGAGCGCCGCGGCTATCCGCCCGGCCAGCACGGTCCGAAGCTTCGCCGGAAGGTCTCCGAGTACGCCGTCGGCCTCAATGAGAAGCAGAAGCTCCGTTACATCTATGGCCTGCTCGAGCGCCAGTTCCGCCGGGTCTTCGAAATCGCCAAGCGCGAGCGCGGCGTCACCGGCGAGCGCTTTCTGCAGCTCCTCGAGACCCGCCTCGACAGCACCGTTTACCTTCTCGGCCTGACCAAGAGCCGCGCCGCGGCCCGCCAGTTCGTCAACCACGGGCACATCCGCGTGAACGGCCACAAGGTCGATATCGCGAGCTACAACGTGCAGGCCGGCGATGAGATCGAGGTGAAGAACACCCCGGCCTCCCGCCAGCTGGCTACCCGCTGCCTCGAGGAGAACCGCATCCGGAACGTCCCGGGCTGGCTCACGATGAATCCTGAGGCCTTCAAGGCCACCGTGGTCCGCCTCCCCACGCGCGAGGAGATGACTCAGGAGGTCAACGAGCAGCTGATCGTCGAGTTCTACTCGCGGTTCTAAGCGCGGCCTACGGTCCCACCCACGTATCTTCACCTGCAGAACTCCCCCGCCATGCCAAAACGCCTCGGAAAGTTCGAACTCCCTAGCAAGCTCACCAAGGTCGAGGAGGGCGCAACGCCCACCTACGCGAAATTCATCGCGGAGCCCTTCGAAGCCGGCTTCGGCCACACCATCGGCAACTCCCTTCGGAGAGTGCTGCTCAGCTCCATCGAGGGTGCCGCCATCTCCTCCATCAAGATCGACGGTGTGAATCACGAGTTCCAATCCATCGACGGTGTCGTCGAGGACGTCACCGACATCGTCCTCAACCTTAAGAAGATCCTCATCGTCTCGCAAAAGCGCGAGCCGATCTCTCTGCTCATCCGCGCCACCAAGGCCGGGGCGGTCACCGCGGCGGACATCCAGTCCGACGCCAACATCAAGGTGATGAATCCGGAGCAGGTGATCTGCACGCTCGACCACAAGCGGACCTTCGAGGCCGAGATCGAAATCAAGACCGGCCGCGGTTACTTCCCCGGCGAGGCCAACAAGAAGGAGGACCAGCCCATCGGCGTCATCCCGATCGACTCGCTGTTCTCTCCGGTGCGACTGGTCAAGTACGCCGTCGACGCGACCCGCGTCGGCCAGATCACGGATTACGACAAGCTGATCCTTGAGGTCTGGACGGACGGCCGCATTACGCCAGACGACGCCCTCAAGCAGTCGGCCTCGATCCTGAAGCATCACTTGGACGTTTTCGACCGGGTGAGCGAGGAGCAGTACGAGTTTGAGAACCAGCACTCCGAGGTCAGCGAGGAGCAGAACAAGCTCCGCAAGCTGCTCAATATGTCGGTGAACGAGATCGAGCTCTCGGTCCGCGCTGCCAACTGTCTGAACAACGCGAACATCACCACGGTCGGCGAGCTTGCGATGAAGACGGAGCAGGAGATGCTCAAATACCGCAACTTCGGCAAGAAGTCGCTCAACGAGATCAAGGAGAAGCTCGAGGCCCTCGGGCTCTCGCTCGGGATGAAGTTCGACGAGCGCCTCCTTGAGGCGAAGAAGGAAGTTTGATCCCTCCCGCTGCGCGGGCCATGAATGTCCCGGCCCGCGCGGCGCCCTTTCCCCGCCTGCGCGCCGTCCGTCGCCGCCCCACGCTGCGGCCGGATTGCCGATCGGAGGTGGGCTAAACCCAAACCATCATGCGTCACAACAAGCACCACGCCTCTCTGGGCGTCACCCGCGCGCACCGCCGGGCGATGCTCTCCAACCTCGCTGCCTCGCTCATCGAGCACGGGCGGATCGAGACCACCCTGACCAAGGCCAAGGCCCTGCGTCCCTTCATCGAGAAGGCCGTCACCAAGGCCAAGCACGCTGCCGCCAAGGCCGAGAAGAAGGACGCGGTCCACCTCCGCCGACTGGTCCTCGCGGACATCCGCAACGAGGACGCGGTGACCAAGCTCTTCAACGAGCTGCATCAGCAGTTCGCGCAGCGCGCCGGCGGCTACACCCGGATCTATAAGCTAGGCGCCCGTCGCAGTAGCGACGCTGCGGAAATGGCGCTGATCGAGTTCGTGAAGGCGGACGATACGGGCTACAAGAAGTCCTCCGGCCGCCCCGCCGCGAAGGGCAAGGGCAAGGCGAGCCCGCCAGCCGAGACGGCTGCCCCCGCCGCGGAAGCCCCGGCTCCGGCGGCCGGTGAGACGAAGGCCTGAGCCTCGTCCAAGTTCGTTTCACGGGTGCCGGACCGTTTGGTCCGGTGCCTTTTTTTGTTCGCGCGGGCGCAAGGGCACCGGTAGCGCTGGCGGATGTTTCCGCTCTCCACTGGAATGGCCGTGCTCGCGGGCCTGAGCCTCGGCGTCCTTGGGATGCTGTGGGCGTTCTACGAGCGCCGGGAGCGGCGGGGCGGGGCCGCGGCGCGGCCCTCCGCGCACCACTGCGTGCGATGCGATGCAGTGTACGGGGCTCCCCGGGCCGGGGCGGACACACCTTGCCCGCGCTGCGGGCATCTGAACCGGGCGCTGCGGTTTTGAAGCGCGGCGGCGCTCGGTGTTTCGGCTGGCGGTGGCGCGACCAGCGCGCGGCGCTCCGCGACCCCTGAGAGGGCGTGGCGAAGTGGTAAGGCCGAGGTCTGCAAATTCGTTTCGGCGGTTTTTCTCAAGTAGTCCCAAGGTTTCTGATACTTTTCTTCAGAGTTAAAACCTTCTGAACGCCATTTCCGGCGATTTCCCGGCAACGCCCGTTTTTGCACGTTTTTCGGGGAAAAGTGTAGAAAGGGAGTGTAGAAAAGGTTTGGGGCGCGTCTCCGGTGGATTTTCGACCGGATCAGCGAGGGCCTGCAGTCTGCCGGGCTTCGCTTCTCGAAGCCGCTTGCCATGGGTTTCCGCCAATTCCGCGATCGCTGATTCCTCGCTGATCAAGGGCTCGATGACTAACACGGCTTCGCCAGTGGCGACCTTCAGCCTTGGACACGGGATTGCTCTTCTGACGCGTTTACGGGTTTTAGGTCCCTCATACCGCCTTCTCGATCGAGGCGAAATCCACGTCGATCGCGCGGGCGTCGAACTTCGCCGGATCCGCGACCCGCGCACAGACGTTGGCCACGATCCAGGGTGACGCGCTCGGAAAAGCACCCCTGCAACGGCGATGTTCCGCTTGCCTCGCGGCTAAACCCCGCCCCAATCCAAATTCCTGAAAATCCAGTTTCCTTCCAGAAACGTTTCCCTTGCAAAACGGCCAGCCTGCACGTTCCTGACCGACGAAAGAACGACGACCCCATGGAGGAAACGATGAACAAATCGAAGCCTGAGTTTCGGCGCGCCTTCACCGCGCGTCTCGTGATCCTCGCGTGCGCCGCGGCGGGGCTCGCGTCGCAACTCCGGGGCGGCGTTCCCGTCCTCGACATCAATCCGAGTCCGGAAAACCCGCGCAATTCGGAGGGTGCTTTCGCCACGCTCGCGGACGGGAGAATCTGGTTCTGCTACACCCAATTTTACGGCGGCGCGTCAGACCACCATCCCGCGCGCATCGTGGGAATCGAGTCAGGCGACGAGGGCCGGACGTGGTCGAAGCCTCGCGTCGTGATCGACAACGAGGGCGGCGCCAACGTGATGAGCGTCTCTCTGCTTAGGCTAGCCTCGGGAAAACTGGCCCTCTTCTACCTGCGCAAGAACAGCTGGTTGGACTGCCGGCCGTGGATGCGGACTTCGGTCGACGAGGGCCGGACCTGGAGCAGTCCGGTCCTGATGGTTTCCGCGCCAGGTTATTTCGTGCTCAACAACGACCGGGTTGTGCAACTCGCCTCGGGCCGCCTCGTGGCCCCGGTGGGTTTTCACCGCGCCCGCCAGACCGATCCGTCGAGCAGCCGTTCGTTCGACTCGCGCGCGATCGCTCTTTGGTACCTCTCCGACGACGAGGGGCTCTCTTGGCGAGAGGCCGACACGTGGTGGGGGATGCCGGTCGTGAGCCGGAGCGGCTTCCAGGAGCCCGGTGTCGTGGAGCTGGCGGACCGGACGTTGCTCGGCTGGGCGCGCACCGACCAGGGAGCCCAATACGGATTCGCTTCGCGGGACGCTGGAAAAACCTGGAGCGCCCCCGTCCCCACCGCGGTGGAGTCCCCGCTTTCTCCCGCCAGCATCAAACGCCTTCCGGGCTCCGCCGACCTCCTGGTGATCTACAACGATCACTCCGGCCGGTTTCCCTTCCCCAAGGGCAAGCGCAGCCCGCTGGTGGCGGCGATCTCCAAGGACGGCGGGCGGACATGGCCCGCGCGTACCCGCCTCGAGGAGGACCCCGACGGCTGGTATTGCTACACGGCGATCCACTTTACCGGTGACGCCGTGCTGCTCGGATACTGCGCGGGCGACAGCAAGGTGGGTGGATTGAACCGATTGCGTATCCGGCGGATCGAGATGTCGGCGCTGCGGGCCGACTGACTCCGGCCGAACCACCCGTCACGCGGGGAAACGAAGGCGCGGCCGAGCCACGCGGGCTCAAACGTCCCCACCGTTATTCGTCACAACGGGATCGAGCGGCGAATGAACCGCGCCGACCAGCCCGCAAGGCTTTGGATCCGGCCAAGCCCCGGGACCGGGCTCACGCGGGACGATTCCTTGCGCTCGGTTCTCCTTCCCCGCCTCCGTGATCGTCGCGGGCGGATTGCGGCGCGCCTGCGCTGGATCGCAGGATTGACCTGACAAAACTGAAGACCGCGGACATAGGAAGGGATGATCAATTCAATCCCGCACCTCAAGGCAGTCCCCCCCAGATCGGAAACGCCTCGCGACCTCCCGGCGCCAGCATCCCCTTCACGGCGCACCTTCATCCGGTCGGGCCTGCTGGCCTCCTCGGGTTTGGCGCTGGCCGGCGTAAGCGCGAAGGAGGCGGTGACGGCCGGCGGCGGCGACGGCACGGAGCCGTGCCTTGATTACGGACGTTCGTTCCTGTGCAACACGGCGGAATTCAACTCCGTGCGGATGTGGATCGAGAGCCGCACCATCATCATCGACCCGCAGCGGCGCACCCGGACGGTCTATCACCAAGGCGCTTCCTGCAAAAGCGAACACACGTTTGCTGCAAAGGACCTCTTCCACCGGGACAATTACGATTTCCTGCCGGTGTTCGGAGAGGGTAAGGTGCTCGTATTCCGGAGGCATCACAACCGCCGTGCGGACCGTTACCGCTCGATTAAGCGGATGGACGAGATGTGGGGTGATCGCCCGGTGCTGCACACGCCGGCGGCTGCGCGTTGCACGGAACTGGACACTTGGGAGAAGATCAGCGAAGCGACGGCGGCCGGGGTTCCGATTGTGACTACGACGGAGATTCGCGACCCAGCGACGGGCCTCATCGCGATCATCGAATGCCCGTGCAAGACGATGAACATCAGTCGGCCGAGGAGAATGTATCAGGTGGACACCGGACCCGTAGCCTTTCCCGACCTGAGCCGGCGGCATGAGCCCGAGATCGCGTGCCTGAGTCTCGCCTTCCTCGCGTTCAACGCGCCGCAGTTCGCCGACTTCGTGATCGAGGCTCCGACGCCGATCCTCGAAGGCGACCGGGAGGTCGCCACCGTGCACCATTACTCAAGGATCATCTCATTGCCGGCCTCGAACCGGATCTTCGCGCTCGCCTAGAGAAACCGGATCCGAGGACATCGCCGGCGCAAGGCGCCGGTACCCGTTTCCGAATTTCCGACTTGCGCCAAGTGGGCGCGAGTACCACCGTTTAACAGCGCCTGGTCCACCCCGAACACGCCGCAGGCGCTCCCCCATGAACTGTTACCGTCCCTGCACGTCCCGTGCCTGCTTCTTCGTGCTCGCGTTGCTCTGTGCAATTCCGCCGGCACTTTTCTCCCAGAGTGCGCCCGCTGGTCTTCTCGAGGGTCGCGTATCCCACGCCGCGACCGGCGCCACCCTCGCCAACGTTCGGATCACCGTCGAAGGCGCCGGCCGCGACGCTCTGACCGGTCCCGGCGGCCTGTTCCGGCTCGCGGGTTTGCCCGCCGGCGAGTGGCGGGTGACCGCCAGCTACGTCGGGCTTGAGCCGCGCACTTCGACGGTCCGCCTCGAACCGGGCCGCGGCGCCAACCTCGACTTCACGCTCGGCGGCGGAGACGTCGTCGCCCTGCAGCGTTTCGAGGTGTTGGAGCAGCGCGAGCAGAGCGCGCAGGCGCTGGCCCTCAACCAGCAGCGCCAGTCGCCGAACATCAAGAATGTGGTCGCGCGCGACGAGTACCCCGCGGGCAGCGACGACAACGTGGCCGACTTCCTGCGATTCATCCCGGGCGTCTCCATCGTCTACTCCGGCCGCGCTGGCACGGACGCGTCGCTGCGCGGCCTCCCCTCCGACACCTCGGGCGTCACCATGGACGGCGTCGAACTCTCCGGGGCCTTTACCGGTAACACCCGCGCGGTCAGCCTGCTGGCGGTGCCGACGAGCAACATCGCGACCGTCGAGGTCACCAAGGTGCCGACGCCCGACCTCGCGGCCAACGGCCTGGGCGGCTCGATCAACATCACGACCCGCAGCGGATTCGAGCGCACAAGGCCGCGGTTCAACTACAACGTGTTCACCGCCTTTGACCCGCAATACGGGCTGGGCCTCTCCAGCCGGAAGGGCCCCCACCCCTCGATGGACGCCCCGTCCGTCCGCCCGTCCTTTGAATTCGGATACACGCTGCCGGTGAACAAGTCCCTCTCGGTCTCGCTCTCGGCCGCCAACAAGTTCAATTACAACACGAACCCCGCCGACGGCCAGATGATCTGGAACCTAGTCCAAGGCATCGCCAGCGTCTGCGTCCTGCGCAACTCGCAGGTGCAGATCGTGACCGTGCGCTCCGGGCTGCTTGGCGTGGACTGGAAGATCGGGGACCGCAACCTGTTCAAGGCGACCGTCTCCTACCGGATGCGCGATGCCGACCAGGGTAACAACGGGCTGAACATCACCTACGGCGCGGGCGCGACTGGCGGCGCCTCCTTCACCGAGGGCGCGGCGGCGGGCAACGGGTCCCTCTTCCAGCAGTACGGGTGGCAGAACCTGGTAAGCCACACCACGCACTCCCTGCTGAAGTACACCCACCTCGGCGACACGTGGCGGATCGACGCCAGCGGCAGCTACTCTTACTCGGGCTTCTACTTCATGCCCGACTACCACATCGGTTACTTCGCCAACGCGACGGTCACGATCCCCAACCTGGTGATCCGCGGCGAGGGCCACGACGGGCGCGCCACCCGCGCGGCCGGGCTTTTCCCGACCGCGCTCACCGTACGCGACCGCGCCGGCAAAACCATCTCCCCCCACGACGGCCGGCTCTATTCGGTCACCGGCGCGACCTCGGAGGAGCGCGGCAACCAGGTGGACAAGGCGCAGGCCCGGCTCGATCTGCGCCGGGAGTTCCGCGTCGGCGTGCCGGTCTTCGTCCAGACCGGCGGCTCGGTGCTGCGCGAGACCCAGAAGCTCTACAACTGGCAGAGAAATTATAATTTCCGCCCGACCGCGACGCCGGCCGAACGGCTTGCCGGCGCCTACGACCTGATCGACACGGAGTATTCCGCGACGCTGGGTCCGCTGCTGGGCCAACCGGTGCAGTGGGTCAGCCCCGGCAAGCTCTTCCAACTCGCGCGGAGCAGGCCGGATTACTTCGTGCTCAACGAAGCGGCCGCGCACCAGACCCGCGTCAACAATTCCAAGCGCCTCCAGGAGACCATCTCGGCCTGGTATTTCCGCGCCGACTCCCGGCTGCTGAACAACCGGCTCTGGCTGGTCGGCGGCGTGCGCTACGAGAAGACGGACGACGATGGCCAGGGCCCGCTCGTTAACCCCGCGGCCCAGTTCGTCCGCAACGCCAACGGTACGCTCGCGCGCGACGCCGCCGGGCGCTTCATCCCCGTCTCCACCGACCCGCTCGCGGTGGCCCGCCTGGTCTTCACCGAACGCGGCGCGCGCCTGAGTTCCGGCTACGCCGACTGGTTCCCCAGCCTTAACGCCAGCTACAACCTGCAGGAAGACCTCGTGATGCGCCTCGGCTACGCGCGTACCATCGGCCGGCCCAACCTGCCCTTCATCATCCCCGGCGCGAGCTACTCCGCCATCACCGAGGCCTCCAGCCGCCAGACCATCACCGTGGTCAACTCGCGCCTCCAGCCCTGGATCGCCGACAACTATGACCTCTCGCTCGAGTCCTATCTGATCCGCGGCGGGTTCGGCTCCGTCGGCGTCTTCCAGAAGGACCTGCGGAACTTCTTCACCGCGACCAGCTTTCCCGCCACGCCCGAGCTGCTCGAGCAGTACGGCGTCTTCCCCGCTGCGGGCGACGCGATCAGCTACGACTTGGTGACCCGCGCCAACGGCGGCGACGCGCGCGTTCGCGGTCTCGAGTTCACCTACCGGCAGGCGCTTTCCTTCCTCCCGGCTTGGGCGCGTGGCGCGCAGGTGTTCGTCAACCTTACCCGCTCCCGCCTGAGCGGCTCGACGACCGCCGATTTCACCGGTTTCAATCCGCAGACGCTGAGCTGGGGCCTCAACTTCACCCGGGCGCGCTATGCGGTGAAATTCTCCAGTACCGAGGGCAAGGAGACAAAGCGCTCGGCGGTCGCGGCTGGCGCCACCACCCCGCCCGGCACCTACCTGTGGCAGGGTGCACTCCGGCGCCACACCCTGAGCGTCGAGTACAGCCTCACCAAGCGGCTGGGCCTCTACGCGTCGCTGGGGGACTTCAACGCCCCCGGCGGCTACGTCATCATCCAGAAACAATACGCGCCCACCACACCCGAAGACATCCGCACCTCCCGCGTCACCGAGTGGGGCCAAAGCGCGATCCTCGGCGTGAAAGGTGAATTCTAGTTCCTCCGCCCCAGACTCGATGATCCCCGCCCGCTGCCTCCGCCTCGCCGGACTGCTCGCCGTCGGAGCCGCCGCAGCCGCCGATTCCCCGGTCGCTCTCGGCACCCGCCGCGAGCTTTTCGTCGATGACGCGCTAATCGCCCGCCTCTCCGGCGGGGCCCGGTCCCGCCTCCACCACCCCGAACCGCGGGAACTCGTCCTCGTGCACGACGCCCCGTGGGAGGGCAGCGGCAGCGGCTACCACAGCGTCTTCCAGGACGGCGACCGCTACCGGATGTATTACAAGGCGTGGCAGCTCACCGTCACCCCGGGCAAGGTGAACACCAAGGAGCACCCGCTCTGGTGCGCATACGCGGAAAGCGACGACGGCATCCGTTGGCGCAAGCCCTCGCTCGGCCTGCACGCCTTCGAAGGCTCCACCGCGAACAACATCGTCATCGGCGTCGGAAAACTGGGCGCGGTGCACCCCGACGGCGGCCACCCCGCGGTGTTCAAGGACGAAAATCCGGCCGCCCCCGCCGACGCCCGCTACAAGGCGATCGTGCGCTCCGAGGGTCGCCGCGGCCTGCTCGCGCTCAAATCCCTCGATGGTATCCGGTGGACCCCGATGTCCGACCAGCCGGTGATCACGGACGGGGCCTTCGACTCCCAGAATCTCGCCTTTTGGGACGGCGCGCGGGGCGTCTACCGCGCCTACTGGCGCTACTTCACCGGCGGCACCACCGACGAGAAGCAGTGGAAACCGGCCGGCTTTCGCGCAATCCGCACGGCCACCTCTCGGGATTTCCTCAAATGGGAAGACCAGCGCGATCTCACCTACGTGGATTCTCCCGGCGAGCACCTTTATACCAACCAGATCAAGCCCTACCACCGCGCACCCCACCTTCTGCTTGGCTTCCCCGCACGCTACGTCGAACGTTCCTGGTCCCCATCGCTAAACGCCCTCCCGGAACGGGAGCACCGCGAGTGGCGCTCCGGCGCCTCCAAGCGCTACGGCACCGCGATGACGGACGGCCTGCTGATGGCCAGCCGCGACGGCGTGCGCTTCAAGCGCTGGAATGAGTCCTTTCTCCGGCCCGGGATCGAGCGCCCCGGCACCTGGAACTACGGCCAGCAGTACATCGCGTGGCACCTCGTCGAGACGAAGTCCGCTTGGGAGGGCGCGCCCAACGAGCTCTCCCTCTACGCCACCGAGAGCTACTGGACCGGCCGCAGCAGCGAGGTCCGCCGCTACACGCTGCGGCTCGACGGCTTCGTCTCCATCAACGCCCCGATGAGCGGCGGCGAACTGGTCACCCGGTCGATCACCTTCACCGGACGCAGCCTAACCGTGAACTTCGCCACTTCCGCCGCCGGCGACCTTCGCGCCGAGTTGCAGGACGCCGACGGCCGCCCCCTCCCGGGCTTCACGCTCGAGGAATCCGATCCCGCCTTCGGCGACGCGATCGAACGCACCCTCCACTGGAAAGCCGGCAGCGATGTGTCCGCCCTCGCCGGCCGGCCCGTGCGGCTCCGCTTCGTCCTGCGCGACGCGGATCTCTACGCCTTCCGCTTCGCGCCCTGAACGCGTGTCCCGGCGCGCCGATCCGCCGCGGCACGACGCACCGCCAACCAGATCAGGACGCCAAGCTGAACCAAGGTCGGCAACGCTTCCAAGTGAGGCGGTCCCCGGAAGTTGGACAGGTCGGATCGTTAACCCAAAGTCAGAAGAACGATCCCTATGTCGAAGAAACGACGTCAGCACAGTCCCGATCTGAAAGCCAAGGTAGGTCTTGAGGCCCTCAAGGGCATCGAGCCGGTGCACGCGATCGCGTCGCGGCACGAGGTGCACCCGGTGCAGGTGAGCCAGTGGAAGAAGGAGGCGGTGGAGCGGCTGCCGGAGGTGTTCGCCCGGAAGGCGGACCACGACGCGGAGAGCGCCTACGCGCCCGCCCCGGAGGCCCTTCGCTCGCGGCTCGAACACCTGGCCGGGTGAGCCTGGTGACTAGGTGTGGTCATCGGGTTATGCCGCGGTTCGGAGCGGCCCGTCGGCGATCCGGGCGGCCTAGTCGCGCGGGCCCGTCGCGCGGTTGACCAGCAGACGGAATCTTGCCCCGGGGCTCACGGGTTGCCGCGCGAGCACGTCCTCCTCCGTGAACCGGGCCATCAGGATTTCCCGGTCCCCCTCCCGGTTATGGTCGTAGACCACGAAGATCGTACCGTCCGCGGCCTGATCCCCGTCCGGGTACGAGACCACCAGCCGATCGTCGAGCAACAGCCCGCCCTTCCACGTGGCCCCGTCGTCCTCGGAGATGTAGGCGGTGAGGTGGGAGCGTGGCGGCGGCGGTCCGGGCGCGCGGCCGCCGGTTCAGGGGCTACGCCTGCGACTTCTCCGACCGCCCGGCGTTGTACGCGTTCATCGCGGCCGTGCGGGCGGAGTGCCCGCCGATTGACATCCTGGTCAACAACGCCGGCACCATCCTGCGCCAGCCGGCCGCGGAACACCCCGAAGAGAATTGGGACAAGGTGCTGGAGACCAACCTGAGCGCCCAGTCCGTCCTGACCCGTGAACTCGGCCACATATGGTGGCGCGGGGTCGGGCCCTCGACAACGTCTTCATCGAGCGCCTCTGGCGCATCGTGAAGTACGAGGAGGTCTAGGTGAAGAGCTACTGCTCCCAGATCGAGGCTCACACCAAGCTAAACGCGTTCTTCCGGTTCTACAATGAGCGGCGCCCGCACAGCGCCTCCGGCAACGAGCATCCCCGCACGCCCCTCGATGTCTATCGCAAGCCCATCCGGCTTGCCATCAACCAATGACGCCCCAAACCATCCGTCCGACCCCGGGCCGACTCCTGCGGCAAGCTCTTCGGCTCCAGTCCTCAGAGCCGGCCAAGGCAACGCAAGCGCCTTTGTCTCTCCTAACTTAATTTACCCGATTCGCTGTCCAACCAACGGGGACCTCCTCATCCTCGAACAGTCGGTGGCCGCCTTCCTTGATCACGTGCATCGCGGCGGGGGGTCAGGGGGTCTTGGTGTCGGGGTCGGTGGCCTTGATGAAGCGGTGGAGGCGCGCCGCCGGACCCGGCCAGTCGGGCTGCAGGCGGGCGTCCTTCGCACCAGCGACGGAACCGGCGGGCGCATGACCGCCGGGCGTGCCGGCCGGCCGGATTTCCCACCAGCACTGGCCGCGGTGGTTATGCTCGTGGTCGATGACGTAGCCGCACGTCCGCATCATCGGGCCGATCCAGCCCATGCAGTGGTCGCAGTAGTCGCGGTACTGGTCCAGGCCGTTGCGCAGGACGAAGCCGCGCGAGGGGCACTGGTGGAAGTCGAGGCGGAACACGTCGGGCCCGTGGGAGATCGTGAAGCCGAGGTCGGGCGACTCCTCCGCGAGGGTGTGACCCCAATACTTGAGCATACCCGGGATGCCCTCGGCCGTGATGAGGTCGCGGGCGTGCGCCTGGGAATCCTGATTGATGGCCTCGTCCCAGTAGGCGCGCACGAGCGCGTGGCCGCCGGCCCGCTCCAGCCAGCCGAAGGTCCACTCGTAGTGTCCGCAGAAGTCGTAGCAGCCGATCATGGAGCGTTCTCCCGGATGGCGCGCAGGTCCTGCGGCGGCAGGCCGGCGGCCGCCGGGGCGTAGAGGTGGACGCAGGCGCCGTCGCCGCCCTGCAGGCGCAGGGCGAGTCCGGCCGCGGCGGCGCGGGCCTGGCCGAGGTGGTAGCAGTGCTGGCAGAACTCGGCCACCGGCGAGCGGCCCTGCGCGCGCAGGTGGCGGATGAGGGGGCAGACCTTGACGTGCAACTCCACCCGGTCGGCTGCGGCGACGACCTCGACTTCCCCGCCGGGCTCGGCGGCCCAGAACGCGCGCCAGTAGGCCGCCACCGCGGGCAGGCCGCCTTCCCGCCAACGGGCGTTCACTGGGGCGTAGTAGTCGCG
>Ga0194118_10002011_pt1 | contig 26992 bp, 26 predicted proteins | sample TA2MahsurfametaG_2_FD_148662 | JGI IMG/M metagenome (GOLD analysis project Ga0194118, IMG submission 148662) | Freshwater microbial communities from Lake Tanganyika, Tanzania - TA2015013 Mahale N5 surface | ecosystem: Environmental > Aquatic > Freshwater > Lake | place: Tanzania: Lake...
TCACCGGGTGGTTAGCTCAGCGGTAGAGCGCCTCGTTTACACCGAGGATGTCGGGGGTTCGAAACCCTCACCGCCCACCAGATTTTTGTATTTGTAGTGGCTTACCCTTTACACATGCTTCAAATCATCCAAGCAATAGACGCAGAATTAAAACCTGAAATAGAGGAGAATCTTCGCACCCTATTGCATGATGCTTTTGACGGGGATTTCTCAGAGGAAGATTGGCAACACACCTGCGGCGGAACACGATTTCTGGGTTCTCTTGATAACAATCTAGTTGCACATGGTGCGGTAATTGAAAGACCAATGCGAATCAATGACTTGGAAATGAAGGTTGGATACATTGAGGGAATCGCTGTTTCCCCTGAGCATTGGCGCAAAGGATTCGGTTCACTCTTAATGAGTGAAATTACTTCATTTTGTAAATCAGAGTTAGCAGTTTCAATGCTTTCTACCGATGAACACCTTTTCTACCTAAATCACGGCTGGCAACCCTTCGATGGAAAAAGTTATGTTTTAGTCGATGAGATTGAAGTTAGATCAGAGGATGAAGATGCTGGACTCATGTATCTACTTGGATTAAATGAGGGTACTCAGGTTCCTAGAAAAGCGGTGTGTAATGCACGAGGAGGGGATGCTTGGTAAGGGAAGCTATCGCAGCTGAGTTGAGTGTTTTACCCAAGTGATTAAACGCCTATATCCGTCCAATTCGCTTCAATATTCCCAAATGTCAGACCAATTGACTAAAATGGTTGCTAAGTCGAGAAAAATTGAATACATATGGCTCAGGTACTGAGCAGGTTCTATCAAAACCCTCAGCGCCCACAAAGCCCTAGTCGATGGAAATGTATCCTCTAGCCGTGAAGTTCATCATTTTCGTAATCGATGGTCCAGGAAATCTTGCTCTAGCTGACGAGATGGAGCAGATAGACCTGTTCAATGAGTCATTACAGGCAAAGGGACACTGGGTTATGGCAGCAGGAATTTCTGGGCCAGATATTGCCTCAATATTCGATAACCGGGGAAATGCCGGATTGAAAAAATCGGGATCTCTTTTTAACGAGCGAGAGCATTACAGTGGGTTTTGGATTATTGAGGCCGAATCTCGCAAGGTTGCAGAAGATCTCGCGGCTCAAGGATCTCGCGCCTGCAATCGAAGAGTGGAACTGCGCCCGTTCCTTTAGTTCTTTGATTCGTAGTTTTTCGCTACTGTTTCGGCATGGGCTATGACGTAAATCGCATTCGTAAGGATTTCCCATCACTAGACACTGGCATCGCCTATTTTGATGGACCCGGAGGTTCGCAAGTTCCACGCCAGGTCGGTGATGCAATTGCGCGGGCTATCACGCAACCTTCTTCAAATCGTGGCATCGTAACTGAGTCCGAGATCAATGCAGACAACTTGGTCAATAGTTATCGCAGCTCTGTTGCCGATCTCCTTAATTGTGATCCACGGGGAGTGGTCTATGGAAGGAGTTGGACTCAGCTCACCTATGACTTCTCGCGAACTATTGCAAAGAGTTGGAGTAGAGGCGATGAAATCATTGTCTCGCAACTCGATCACGATTCGAATATCCGTCCTTGGGTCCAGGCAGCTGAAGCAACTGGTGTAACAGTCAAGTGGGCAAAGGTAGATACGGAATCCGCAGAGTTGGATACAAGCGCCGTAACAGATCTACTTTCGCCGCGGACAAAACTTGTCGCAGTGACGGGTGCTTCAAACACCCTTGGCACTAAACCTGACATTGAAGCGATTGGCCGGGCAGTTAAAGCAAATGGTTCTCTCTATGTCGTCGATGGTGTCCATCTAACCCCGCATGCCGTGATTGATTTCAAGGCAATGACAGCAGATTTCTATGGATTCTCGCCATACAAACTCTTAGGTCCACACTGCGCCACCATGGTGGCCGATCCCTCCCTTCTAGAGTCTTTAAATAATGACAAGCTCTTACCATCAACGATGGTAGTGCCAGAAAGATTTGAATTCGGAACCTTGCCCTACGAGTTGATGGCGGGAGTGACCGCAGCAATTGATTATCTGGCTTCTCTTGATGACCAGGCTAGTGGTTCGCGCCGTGAGAGATTAATTCATTCCATAAACTCTCTTGAAGATCATGAACAATCGCTCTTTGATTACATGCTCTCAGCGCTACAACGACTTCCTGAGATAGCGATCTACTCTCGAGCCAAGAACCATACGCCAACTGCCTATTTTAATTTATCGGGAGTGCAACCAAGTGAGGTCCACCAGTTCATGGCTAAGAAAAAGGTAAATGTTCCAGGACACAACTTCTACGCCCTCGAAGTTTCAAGGGCGCTGGGACTAGGTGATATCGGGGCTATTCGTGCCGGCCTTGCCCCGTATTCAACGAAAGAAGATGTTGATCGATTGATTAGCGGTCTTGAGGAGTTCTTGTCACAAAGATAAGTGACAAATCCTTAGTCGAGTTTGTAGATCTGTCCTGTCTGTTTTCCAAGAATGGATTTTAGATAGGCGTCGGCAACTTCTTTCGCGGTGATTTGGTGATATCCAGGAAATGATGAGTGATAGTTGGTGGCTTCGACTAAGACATTTGGGCTCACCGTGTTGATGCGAAGTCCGCGTGGAAGGTCGATAGCAGCGGCGAGCGTGAATGACTCAATCGCACCATTGGCAAGTGCTGCGACTGAACCTGACGGTATGGGATCTCGGGCAAGTATTCCTGTCATCAGGGTGAAACTTCCGCCATCTGTCACGTAGTCGATGCCTGCTCGCACAAGTTCCACCTGACCTAAACCTTTATCTCGAAATCCTTCTTCATACTCTTGATAGGAGAGCTCGGTGACTGGTTTGAATGGGACCTTTCCGATACAGGAGGCGACGGCATCAACCTTTCCCACTTTCTCGTACATCGCCCTAATGGAGGCCGGGTCTTTAACATCTACCGATACCTCAGAAGAGCGGGAGGCGCCAATCACTTCTCCATATTGAGTCAAAGCTAGAGAAACATGTTGACCGATTAAACCGTTAGAGCCAACGACGAGAAACTTCACGCCTTTTTCCATCCTTTGGGGCAGGCTGGTTTTGCAGGGAGCGTAGCGTAGAAGGTCTTTATCTGCTTGCCTTTTGCGCAGGTGATCTCTGACATCTTCTTACTCTTGGTGCTGGCCGTTACCGACTTCTTTGGCGGCACTACGGCGGATGTCGATGACGAAGGCGCCTTGCTCTCTATCGGCCTAAGAGTCATTTTGATGGTCGGTGCAGAGAAGGTGAATCCAAAGGCTCTTATTTCGACCTTATCCGTTTTAGCGACATACTTCGTTGAACTCGTTGCTTGCTTTGATGACCCGTCGGCGTAAGTGACCTGAATTAGTGCCTCATTCATAGTCTTCGGTTCAGCGTTAAATGCTTTTCGAATGACGTCGCCTCTGATGCTTGCTTGCACCCAGCCCTCAATTACCTTTCCGCGAATGTCAAAATGTGGCGCACCCATCGCCACGCTGATGATTCGCTTTTCAGTATCAAATTGAAGCTGACTGAAACATCCGCCGTTCTCAGTGATAAATACGCCAGCAGGAGGTGAACCCTTCAACTTCTCATATTCAAACTTGTATCGAGAGATGTTTATCGAGAAGTTGGTCGAATATCTATTTGCGGTGTAGTCATTCTCTTTGCTGATCACATCATTGCAGGAAGGGTCGGTGGGAAGCGTCTGTTCAACTGTGAATATCTCCTGAACGCGACCAGTTGCCCTTATCCGTGACCTACCGTCCGAACCCTTAAGGACTTCGAATTCTGGATCCTTCATCTGCGCTCGAGCGATACCAGCATCGTTTGCGAAGAGTTCAGAGATGACAGTCATTCGCCACAAGGTATCCGGCGGAAGAAGAAAGAGCCGATCGCCGATCACCGGTCGAACATAAGAGAGTTCGCCATTGATCGCGCCAAAATTCAACTTCACGTCATCTGTCTTGCCATAGACCACAGTCTGAAGCAGGAGATCTTCTCCATTAGATCCCGCACCCTTGGCCAGATAACAATCAGCGGCAGAAATTGACTCGTGGTGACCACACTTTCCGATAACAGGGTCAATCTTGTTTCGTGTTTGTCGGTAATCCTCGGTAATCACCCATTAGGAACCCAATCGGGGTTCTTCTCTGGAACCGTAGCAACCCATGTCTTGCTGGAATGATTGAAGAACTCAATCGATTCCACGCAGTTATCGGTGAGATTCCACAGGCCACAGTTTCGCCACCAGTCATTAGGTTCGGCCGTCTCAGCCGAGCTACTTAATGGAAAGAGCAAGAGCGAAATCAGGGAGGAAATCAACGCTAGTGGGGCGTTTCGCTTCATAGGTAGAGGCTATCCAGATACTTCATGAAAGAAAACATCTGAAAGAGTAAACCAGAATATATTCAGAGATTTCTTGGCAGCTTACGCGAATCTAGAGAGCAGAGATTAGGGTAAAAAGTCCGAGGAGAATCATGACGACTCCGCCAGAGCGTCGCATGGCGATGAGTCGAGAAGGAGTGTTAGCCATCCAGTTTCGAACCGTGCCAGCGAGTACACCCCATGTCCCATCGCCGATTAGGGCCAAGAGTCCAAATGTCGCGCCCATCAAGAGCAACTGCGAGGTGAGGTTTGATCCATCGCGATCGAGAAACTGGGGAAGTATCGCAGCAAAGAAGACCAGACCTTTGGGATTGAGCGCTCCAACCCAGAATCCATCACGAATCGAACGAAGTGCACTCGGTCTCACCTCACCCTGATTGATCATGTCTGCTGCTTGTATTCGAGAATGTCTTATCGCCTCAATCCCGAGATAGATCAGATAGATCCCGCCAAGAATTTGTACAGCAATGAAGGCAATCTCACTTCTCTGCAATATTGGACCAAGCCCAAAAGCAACCAGTACTGAAAGAGCAAACATCCCCAGGGCATTCCCCGCAACAGTGGCAATCGCTGCAGCGCGACCCCAAGAGATTGCGCGAGCAATGGCAAAGAGCACGCTTGGACCCGGAGCAAGGATGATCAAGATTGAAGCAACGAGATATTCAGGAAAGCGCGAGGGAACTTCTATCAGCACTTTTTGCTAGTCAACCCATCACTGTTCCGCTTGATTCAGCATTGCGCTCTCTTTTGCGAGAGAAAGTCGCAAGATTTATCGAGTGCTTAGTCTTGATGCAGCTATAGATAACTGGGTCTTTATCGTGGTCGACCCCACTCTCAACTTTCTCAATCAATTCCGCCATGATGAAGCCGACTCCGGGGGCATTCTTGAACTGATTTCCACTTGTCCCGATTGCGACGTAGAAACCAGGGACATCTGTCTTGTCATATATAGGTGTCCAATCTGATGAGACGTCGTAGACACCGACGACACCCGCGGGAGATGAAGGGATTTGTGCGGCGGGAAAGCGCCTCGCGAAGCGATATGTCTGTGACTCGAAAACCTCGACAGTCCGTGTCATGTTTACCTCATCGACCTTATCTGGCTCTACCCAATACATCGGATCACATTCTGGTTCTGTACCACCGACTAGAGTGATTCCACCAGGAGCCGAGCGAAGATATGTGCCCAAATCTAGGTCGCCAATAATCGGACCAGGAAGAAGGTCCCTTGGGGTTGAGATCTGATGCACTTCTTGGCGCATTGGTTTCAAATCAACAGTGAAATCGCTTCCGGCCCCTGCCATTCGATTGATCAAAGTCGACCAAGGACCAGCTACGTTAACGATGACATCTGCGTCAATAGTTCGTGAAGGGGATGAGATGAGGGTCTTCTTCTCTGGATCGAAATCTTGAACTTCGACGCCACTTACTCGACCAACGCCACTCTTCTTGATGTCGATGACAGAGGTTCGATAGAGGAACTCGCACCCTTCACGCTTGGCGGCGAAGGCGAGGTTCTCACTTGCAAGCAATGGATCGGTGACATATCCACCATGTTTGCTGAAAATTCCGCCAAGAACGCCAGTTGCATCGTGCCAGAACTCGTCAGACTTCACTGGCTTGTTTGGCCAATACTTTCCAACATCGATTCCAGGAACGCGCTCCGCAAGAGTCTTTGAATCCCAGATCTCATAGGGAATCCCCGCCTGGTCAAAAAGCTTCATCGTTCGGTCGTGTGGCAAAACGGGAACATCAAGCATCACATAGCCACGATCCTCCATCACCGCATAATGTGGCCGCGAATCTGGACTTGGATTCTTGCTGTAATCATTGGTGCCATCGATAAGAGCTTTCCAATCAATCCAGTGGAAATAAGATTCCCACGAGAGCATGACCGCATCAAAGGTCGAATAGTTGAAACGAACTACAGCACTTGATGCGCTCGTTGAACCAAGACCTGGTCCCTGATTTCTATCGATTACGGTGACGTTATGTCCGCGCCGAGTGAGTTGAAGAGCAATTGATGAACCAATGACTCCAGAACCAATCACGACGATTCGCATTCGCAGAGTGTTATTCCTTGCTCATGCAAAGTCAATCGCATTACATGGGATATCAGTTACATGGTGAGATCTTGTAGATGGCGTACTCTTTCCAGGTGCGCATAGTTGGGGCTAGAGATGAATAAGACTCAAGCCCAAGGGATTGCCTTCGCCTTCTTCGCCGTAGTTCTCTTCTCGCTCTCGTTACCTATGACCCGGTGGGCGCTCGAAGGGTTCACACCGCTCTTCACCGCCACGGGTAGGGCGGTGATAGCTGCGATTCTTGCCATGATCCTCTTGAAGATAGTTCGTGAGCGAATCACACCTCCTGGTCATACCAAGGAATTTATTTACACCATGTTAGGCGCGGTCTTTGGCTGGCCGATTTTGATTGCGCTGGCTTTACTTCGAACTGAGACAGCACCAGTCGCAGTCATCGCCTCAATCATGCCTTTGACGACTGCAATTTTTGCCGTCCTGCGTGGACATGAGAATGTCTCGAATCAATTTTGGGTCGCTTCACTGATCGGAACCGCGATTTTGGTCTACTTCACTGCATCTCGAAGCTCCTTCGATGGTGAGGATTTGATTGCAGATCTCCTAACGGTTGGCGCTGTTCTTGCTTCATCGTTTTGCTATGTACAAGGTGCCGAGTTGACTCGTATCTACCCGGGATGGAAAGTCATCTCGTGGGTCGTCATCATGGCGCTTCCGATCACTCTTCCTCTGAGTATCTGGCTCTGGTTCCAAGTGGAAGGTGTCGAGGCAATCTCTACGCACGCCACAATAGGGATGCTCGTTCTTGGAATCTCATCAATGTACCTCGGATTCATTCCTTGGTATCGAGGACTGAAAGATGCAGGAACTGCTCGAGGCTCTCAAGTCCAACAGCTACAAGTCTTTATGACCTTAGGCTGGTCAGTACTGATTCTTGGTGAAAGTGTGCCTCCCTCGACCCTTGCCTGTTCGGTAGGGATTGTCATCGCAGTGACATGGGCAATTCTCTCGCGTCAAGGGATAAAAAAAGATAACGCAATCCAAGAAACCAATTAAGCCATCATGCAGGAGAGTTCTAGCCGAGCTCTGGTGGTGGAAGTCGATACGAAAGTGGCGACCGCGAGAGCTCTATTGGATTTGCAACGGATTTGGCGTCATCTAATTCGACAATAGGATCAAGACCGAGATGCTCGGCGAGCGTGAAAGCCTCATCGATTCTATTTATTGGTCCAGCGGGAATCTTGAGCGATGAAAGAAGTTCTATCCAATATTTTGAAGAGTTTGTAGCAAAGATTGCATTGAGCGCGGAGATAAGAAGCTCACGGTTTTTCACTCTCAGTTGATTGGTGGCGAAGCGCTCATCGGATTGAAGGCCAACTGCCTTCGCCAAGGATTGAAATTGATGATCATTACCCACTGCAATGATGAAGTCTCTATCTGCACCATGAAAGACGCCATAAGGCACGATTGATGGATGATCATTTCCAAGAGCCTTAGCGACGACTCCAGAAGCAGCGAATGCGCCACTTTGATTGACCATCGCAGAGAGAGCCGAGCTAAAGAGGTTTATTCTCACTTCTTGACCAAGGCCGGATTGATTCCTTTCATGAAGCGCGCTCAAGATGCCCGTCGTGGCATGAAGGCCAGCAATGACATCAATAAGTGCTACACCCACCTTGGTTCCACCCTCTGACGCTGCTCCGGTGATACTCATCAACCCGCTCATCCCTTGAATCAACATGTCATAACCAGGAAGTGACCGTGCTTCTTCGCTCTCGCCAAATCCGGTGATGGAGCAATAAATAAGTGATGGTTTTTCTTTTGCCAGCGTCTCAAAACCTAGACCAAAGCGCTTCATTGCTCCCGAACCGAAGTTCTCGACCACGATATCGCTTTCAAGAATGAATGTGCGCGCTTTAGCAAGGTCTTCAGGGTCGCTGAGGTCGAGTGAGATACTCGACTTGTTTCGATTGACTGATTGGAAGTAGGTGGCACGTCCTTTCTCATCAAAAGGAGGTCCCCAACTCCGCGTCTCATCACCGCTGCCAGGTCGCTCTACCTTCGTTACCTCGGCTCCAAGGTCAGCAAGGAGCATCGTTGCATAAGGGCCAGCAAGAACTCGACTGAAGTCGGCGATTTTTATTCCATGTAGCGCAGGCTTTGTCATCGCTTCACCAACCATTCTTCAAACACATCTAAGAATAGATCGACATCCTTTTCCGTAATGACCATGGGGGGTTTGATCTTCAAGACGTTATTCGCTGGTCCATCGCAGGAGAGCATGACGCCACGGGTGAGGGCGAATTCCATGAGATCTGCAACTTCACTGGTTGCAGGGGTATCGAGATCGTGAATCAGCTCTACTCCGATAAAGAGTCCATGACCTCTCACATCGCCAATGATTGGGTGATCTTTGGCAAGGCGTCGAACCCCATCCTGTAGGTAACGGCCAATACGGAGTGCGTTTCGTTGCAGACCTTCATCTTCGACGACATCGAAGACCGCTTGACCGATTGCTGCGCTCACCGGGTTTCCGCCAAATGTGTTGAAGTACTCCATACCATTATTGAACGAGGCAGCAATCTCTGGTGTTGTTGCAACTGCAGCGAGCGGATGACCATTACCAAGAGGTTTTCCCATGGTGACGATGTCGGGGATTGCGCTATGAAGTTCAAATCCCCAGAAGTGATCGCCCACTCTACCGAGTCCGATCTGTACTTCATCGCTGACGCATACCCCGCCAGAACTTCTTATCGCATTAAATGCGGAGGCAAGATAGCCATCAGGGAGAACAATCTGTCCTGCAGTACTTACGATCGATTCAGCGAAGAAGGCACCGACCTCACCGTTCAATGAGCTAATGACTTCATCTAGTTGCTTCAAGTAAAGATAGGTAGCACCTTCGCCACGATAAAGCCCACGGTAAGTGTCTGGTAGCTCTGCGACCCCAATATGTGAAGCTTTACCGAGGCCACCTTTTCCGAGGAACTTGTAGGGACTTATCTCAATCACTGCCTCGGTATGTCCGTGATAGCCATGGCGAAGTGCGATAGCTGACTTTCGCTTGCTATGAGCCCGGGCAAGGCGAATTGCAAGGTCATTCGCTTCGCTACCGCTATTGACGAAGAAGATGACGCTTAACGGATCTGGAAGTGTCGAGATCAGTGAGCGGGCATATTCAGTTATTCCTTGATGAAGGAATCGGGTATTTGTGTTGAGTGTGCGCATCTGGCGCAGACCAGCCTCTACAACTCGCGGATGACAATGGCCAACGTGCGCAACATTGTTGACCATATCCAGGAAGGCTCGTCCCTTCTCATCGTAAAGGTAAGCACCCTCGCCACGAACGATATGAAGCGGCCGTGAGAAATTAAGCGAGAGATTTCTTGAGAGTATCGATCCACGATCTCGCTCGATTGAATCCCCAGTGATTCGGCTATGCGCATCCGTTCCCTCGGCGATACGTAGGATCAAGTTTGGGTTAGGCGAGATGCTTCGCCAGAGCGAAACCTCATCTCGTGGCGCTACTCCGTAGATATCGATACCCATTCCGCAAAGATCTGTGATGAGTTGAAAATGAAGATGCGGTGGCCATCCGACATTCTCGCTCTCATCTCCCATCCATCCAATCAACTCTCCTGCTTCGACTCTCTTGCCGACTTGCCAGAGGGTGAGGGATTTCTTCGCGAGATGACCGTAGAGAGTGAAGAATGAATGCCCTTGATCTGTCTCATGACGAAGGATCACAACGGGTCCATAATCGAGATAGACCGCGTTGTCATTGAAGAGTTCAATGACGCCTGCTAGCGGCGCATGCACTGGTGCGCCGACGCTCTGCCAGAGATCAACACCTAAGTGAAATGTTCGAGCACTCGGGGCGGTAGCATCGAAAGAATCAGAGGCGTAGACCGCTCTGTTTTCACAATATCTACCTATTCCTACATCGGCACTATTCTCCTTAAGGACTTGCTCAACCTCACTCGTTGTTCGAGGGAGTTCTGGCGCATCGACCGACCAATCAATCCAGACCTTCTTGGCAGATTTAAGCGAGATTCCAAGGACATCTTTGGGCTGCGCACGATTGAGTAAGTAAGAGCGAATCTCCTTTGAGTGAGGGTTTCCTTCTAGGCCGATGGCATTTCGGAATCGATAGAACCAAAGATTTCGCTCGTTGTTAGATAGACGCAGCAAAGCTTTGGGAGCAAGGCCTTGGCTGATGTTGAGGTAAGAATTTGTTGGATCTATAGAGCTCTGTAGGGCGGCATTGGCGATACTTGTTGCGATCCTGACTCGCATCAAGTCATAGAGAAGCGCGAGTTCCTCGCTCGTTAGCGGAGAGACCGAGTGGTAGCCGCGGAGCAGATCAGAGATTTCGATTGCTGGGTTATCTGAGCGCATCGCAATATATGCCGATGCGACTGCGACACCGACGATTCGAGGCGCGTGGATGAGGTCGCCAAAGTCAATGATTCCAAGCGAATCCTTTCCATGGACGATATTCCACTCGTTGGCATCGTTATGGATGAGTTGGCGGGGCAGGCTAGCGAGTGCTTGAAGGGAAGTAGCAGCATCCGTTGAGATTAACTTCTCCACCTGCTGGCGGATCTTCGAATCTTCGATCTTCTCGCTCCAGCCAAGAAGCGATGGTGCTTGAATCATGTTCCAGATGAAGGGACGCGATGCGAGTGAAACCTCATCTGCGCTCAACGAAATAGATGCTAAAGACTTATCAGTCTGCGCAATGATTCGACCAAGGTTTTGAAGGTCTTTAGCTGAATGAGAATCACCTTCACCCCACATGGGGCCGTCAATCCAATCAAGTAGGCGAAGCAAGAGGCCGTCAGCCGAAACGAGAGTCTCGTTCTCTTCATTTGAGATTAGAGAGGGAACCATCGCGCTTGCTGCGATCATCGGGGCTTTGAGGTGCTCCAGGACTCGATTCTCTAGATTGAGAAGTGCCCTCTTCTCCACTGAATCTTGATAGACCTTGAAGATATAGCTTCCTTCACCATCAATTTTGAAATTGAGGTCGCGTTCACCGTTGAGCGTAGTGATTGCTCCATCTAGATTCCAATGCTTCTTGAGAAGTGCTGAAACAGAATCAGTGTCGAGAGAGTTTGCAGCCATCGTTATCTCCTCACCCCCGCATCTTCTCGAGGAGAAGTTCGACGAGAGCGGCATCTTGAATTCCTAGCCCGACACTGAAGAAGTAACTTCGCCCGGAAATACTGGTGCTCTCATCGTGAAAGATTGATCCCACTCCCTCTGGTGTGTTCCATCGAGATTTCGGTAGCGAAAGGGCTGATCGGACTGAGCCGCATTGTTCAATCGAAATTGATGGGTCATCAACGAAGAGGTGGTCAGCCTCTGAAAGTAATTCAGTGGAGACTTCAGATCGGTTTGGCGCAAAAGACCCAATCGAAACCACGAGCGAGTTATTCGCGAGGGGTGAAGTCAGGACTGGGGTCATGGAGTTGGTACAGAGAAAGGCAAGATCACAATCTTCTAGTGATGAAATATTCGCAGTAATCGAGGTAAATGGAGAGTCGCTGGCTGGGGATTGACCCGCTTGGTAGGAAATTCCAATCAATTCTTCTGGTTGAAAAATATCTACTACTGCATTGGCGTGTGCTACTCCTTGATGTCCAACTCCAACCACCGCGATTTTTTTAGCCCGAGGAATTACTCGTTTCGCAACGGCCATACTGGTAGCGACAGTTCGAAGTCTCGTTATCGTCTCGCCATCGAAGAAGTGACTCGGTGAACCACTCTCTGCATCGAGTGCAAAAACTGTGGTTTGAACCGCCGGCAAATCTCTCATGGAATTGGATGGAACTACAGTGCCGAACTTGACGATAGTTGGTCCATCACTACTTGCTCTTGCAATGTAAGAGAACTGAGCATTCTCACCTTGGGTCAGCACTGCCCGTGGTCCAAGAACAGTCTCTGCGCGATGATGCTTTGCAAAGACCATCTCTTGAGTCGCAATAACTTCTTCGAGCGTGCAGAGCGCTTCTATCTCTGCACCGGAGAGGAAGGTAGCCACAACCAAAATCCTATGGCAGATGTACTCATAAAGTAATTGCCCTTTGTCCAACATCACCTTTCAGCCGTAGGATTGAAAGGTGAATAGTCACGAGGGCATCCATCTTGAGATCATCGATTCGCCCGAAGCCTTGAGTGCGGCCACCACCCAGCAGCTTTCAACCCTTCTACGTGACTCGATCGACTCTGGATATTCAATCGGCTTCCTTCAATCCAGTAGCGATGACGAGTTGCTGGAGTTTTGGCAGAGTGAGAAGTCGAAATTAGTGGGTACGAGTTTCTTAACTGTGGCCCGCGTTGCAGGAACGGTGGTTGGGTGCACCATCATCACGCGAGAAGCTCGAGCAAATGGCCGCCACCGTGGAGAATTTCGAAAGTTGATGGTTCATTCGGACTATCAAAGGAGAGGCATTGGTCGAGACCTCGAACTAAAGGCTTGTGAAGAGGCGAAGCGAAGGGGCATGAGCCTTCTCTATTTAGATTCGGCGACCGGATTTCTGGTGGACTCGGTATATCAAACATGGGGGTGGAATCGCGTGGGATCGATTCCAGATTACGCAACCAATCCCGATGGGTCGCTGGTGGCAACGACTTACTTTTACAAGCAACTGTAAGCGTTATTCGATTAAGTCAGTTGCCTATGGGTAGGCTTCTCCCATGACAAGTGGATTTCTCTTTGTTTGGGCCATCTTTGTTGCTGGATTCATGGTGATTAACTATCGCAACAAGATTCGTCAGGATAAGAAACTTGTAAGTACCGACTGGACGCCATACAAAATGAAGCTAAGTCAATCATGGTGGAGTGGTTTTCTCTGGGCTGCAGTAGCACTCACCATTTTCTTCTTTCTCAGTGAGGCTGGACTCACTCGCTAGTTTGGCTGGCTCTCTTTCCAGCGAGGAGATGTTGTCCTTGGCGGCAGAAGAGGTTCGCGAAGGAGTAAGAGATTCGGCCCCTTCAACTCCCTTGCCGTAGCAAGGTCAGTTGTAAGTGAATCCAAGTTCGTCTCTTTGAAAGATATTCCATAACTTTGCGCAAGCAGTTCCCACTTAGGGTTAAGGAGATCCACCCCTCTTTCGGGAGCGCTCATCACCTTCTGGTCATAACGCAACATTCCATAGCCGCCATCATCATGAAGCAAGATAGTTACCGGAAGTGATTGCTGAACAAGTGTTGCAAGTTCAGCGAGTGCAAAAGCAATTCCGCCATCGCCAACGACGACGAGAGTCGGTGTGCCATCTATCGCGCTCCCGATACTTGCGGGGAGGGCGAAACCGAGAGTTCCCCATCCGACGGGGTATGCAATTCTTCGCGCTCGCTTGCTACGAAGGTATCCGCCGGACCAATATCCCGCGATACACATATCAAGCACGATGCGTCCTTCAGTTGGCCAACTCTGCTCAATGGCATTGACTAGTGCCATCGCAGAACTTCCTTCTGAAGTCACGGATATTCTCGCGCGAGCGCCTTCATTGATTGAGCTGACGTCGACCCACTCTTCTTTTTCGCCTATCTCTTTGAGATGAGGTTCGGCGAAGAGATTGTCAAAGAAAGTGCCGTTGAGATCAGCCTTAAGCGCGAGATCTACCCGTGTATTTCGCTCAATTAATCCAGGAGCGGCATCAATAACTGCAACTTTCGGTGGAAGTTTCACTGTCCAGTTCTTGGTGTTCATCCCATCAAACTGGCTTCCCATGATGATCACGAGATCGGCTTCGCCAAGAAGTTCACTCGCCTCTACCTCGTGTACCGGAATCTCTAAGTAGTAAGGACTTGAGGAACCTGTGCCACGCCCGGCAAATGTTGTGATGATTGGTGCTTTGAGAAGTTCTGAAAGTCTTGCAATCTCTGGATCAACTTTCGTAGCGCCACCGCCGACCCAGAAGATAATCCGCTTTGAATTTCGAATCAACTCGGCAAGTCCTTGGAGTCTTTGATGCTCTCTTGAAACCGCAGTTGGCATTTCAAGATTGCCTTCAAATGGAGCTGAGAGGATATCTGCAGGAATTCCGAGATAGCCGGCTCCAGAAGGTGCTTGCGTTATCCCAACGATTAGCTCCTTCAAGAAATCAATCGCCTCAATCGCGCTCGAAGCGCTCTTCGCTAACGGGACCCCTGAATCACTAACTTTCGCAAGAGGAGTGAAGAGTGATGCTTGATCGGTCATCTCATGGAGGTATCCGCGGTAGATACCTTTATGTCGTTTCGCAATGGGCGCTTCAGATGAGATGACGAGAAGGGATGAGCCTGATATTGATGCCTCGCCAAATGCGCCAAGGGTGTTCGCTGCGCCAGGTCCCGTTGTGGTGAGCGCGACGCCGATTCCGCCAGTTGCCCTCGCAATTCCATCGGCTGCATAGACCGCGCTCTGCTCATGGCGGACATTGATGATTTGAGGAGCATCAGGCAGATCTGATTTCCAGAAGGCAAGATTATGAACGCCAGGAATTCCGAATGCGTACCGGACACCGTGAGATGCAAGGATGCGAAGGATTGCATCAGCAACGGTTTGTGTCACGGCTCAACAATAACTCATGGAATTTAATCTCCCTTTGGTGTTAGATAACGAGATGACATTTACTTCCTATAGTCCCGCCAATCGCTCGGACAAAGTCGGCGAAGCGGCCTCGGCTTCTTCTTCCGATATCGTCGAGGCATTTCGGCGAGCGAAGATCGCGCAAGCAGATTGGGCGAAGGTTCCAGCCCCCGCTCGCGGTCGAGTAATCGCAAATGTGGGACGCCTCGTTGAGAAGAATAAGGAAGCGCTATCCAAACTAGTTACTCGTGAGATGGGTAAGGTCTATCGCGAAGCTCTTGGCGAAGTACAAGAGGTGATCGATACCTGTGATTTCTTCCTCGGCGAAGGCCGAAGGCTTTATGGCCAGACTGTGCCAAGTGAGATGCCGAAGAAGAATCTCTTCACCTTTAGAAATCCGGTTGGAAGTGTCTTTGTCATCACTGCAGGAAATTTCCCCGCTGCGGTTCCTTCTTGGTATATCGTCCCCGCACTTCTTGCTGGTAACTCGGTGGTCTGGAAACCATCTGAATTCACTCCGGTAGTTGCCAAGGCGTTGACCTCACTCTTTCATGCTGGCGGAATTCCACAGGATCTACTCATCACAGTTGTTGCTGAGGGTGGCGAAACATTCGCAGCCCTAGAGGAGGGATTGAAAGAGGGATTAATCAACAAAGTCGGTTTCACTGGTTCGACCGAGGTAGGGCGTCGCATCGGTGCAAAGACGGGTGAGTATGTGCAGAGCGCATGTCTTGAACTTGGTGGCAAGAACCCGATGGTCGTCATGCCAGATGCCAATCTAGATCTTGCACTAGAAGGAGCCCTCTTTGCAGGTTTCGGAACTGCAGGGCAACGCTGTACCTCACTCGGCACGCTCTGGCTCCATCAATCAATTCATGACCAGTTCTTGGCGAGGTATTCGAAACTTGTTGAAGAGGCGAAAGTCGGGGATCCATTCCAAGATGTTCTCTACGGCCCGATGATCAGCGAGAAATACTTGGACAATCACCTGAGGCACCTAGCGATGATCAAGGGAGATCACAAGATTTCAGGTTCCTCTGGAACCGGGCGAATAACCGCGGAAAATCCTCGTGCAGGATTTGTCGGCGACCCATCTCAAGGAATCTATGCCCATCCAACAATCGTCTCTGGAATCAAGAGTGATGATGAGCTCTACTACACCGAGACATTCGGTCCACTCGTCACAGTAGGTTCATTTAAAGACCTAGATCAAGCTATCGAGCTTTCCAATGGACATGGTTACGGACTTTCATCGGCGATCTATACAACTAACCCCGATAGCGTTTGGCGTTTTAGGGAGGGCATCTCTGCTGGAATGGTCTCGATCAACAATTCAACTTCTGGGGCAGAGGCGCACCTACCTTTCGGAGGAAACGGTAAGAGTGGTAATGGATCACGGCAGAGCGGAATCTGGGTGCTCGATCAATTCACGAGATGGCAATCGATGAACTGGGATTGGTCGAACAAGTTGCAGAAGGCGCAGATGGATGTGATCGAGATCGATCACAATCCTGATTTCACACTCTGAGATGCAACTTCCATCGCGAGTCGATGTCGTAATCGTCGGCGGGGGAGTGATGGGCGCATCAACCGCCTTTCACTTAGCTGAAGCCGGTCTCTCTGTTGCACTCTTTGAGGCGAATGAATTGGCAAGTGGCTCGACCTCGAAGGCGGCAGGAGGGGTACGAGCAAATTTCTCTGATGAACTGAATATCGCGTTAGGAGCGCGCTCACTCGATCTCTTCTCCCGATTTCTCGAACGTCCAGGATATGAAATCGATCTTCATCGACCCGGATATCTCTTCGCGCTGACCAATAGTGATGATGTGGCGCGCTTTGAGAAATCGACGGAGTTACAGGTGCGCCTTGGCGTTGAATCGCGAATGTTGAGTGCCCGTGAGGCATCGAAGATTTCGCCACTGCTGAGCGAAGCGGGTGTTTTGGCTTGTTCTTTCACACCAAACGATGGCCATTGCACTCCAGAATCTGTTGTTCTCGGATACGCCCGAGGGGCGCGCAAATTTGGTGCGGTGGTAAAAACGGGTGTTCGGGTAAATGGAATCGAAGTAGCGGATAGCGAGATAACGTCAGTCGTAACAAGTGAAGGAAGAGTAGAGACAGGCGCAGTGATCAATTGCGCGGGCGCCTGGTCTCCTGAAATCGCGAAGATGGTGGGACTAGATCTTCCGGTAACGCCGTATCGGCGCGAACTCGCAATTACCGAGCCACTGGGCGAGAGTTTCGCGGACTTACCGGAGCAATTCCCGATGACTATTGATTACTCGACCTCGCTCTATTGGCATCGTGAGGGCAAGGGGTTATTGATGGGCTTTTCTGATTCGAGTAATCCGCCTGGATTTGAGTTGAAACGAGATCCGCTATTTGCCGAGAAGTTGGGTTCGCTTGCAGAGAAACGCGCACCGCGACTTCTAGATCTTGGGATACAGAGTGGATGGAGCGGGCTCTATGAAGTCACTCCTGATCACAATGCGATTCTTGGTGAGTACAAAACGGTAAGCCGATTCTTCTACGCGACAGGATTTAGTGGCCATGGATTTCTACAGGGACCTGCGATAGGTGAGATCTTGCGTGACCTATATCTCGGACGAGAGCCATCTATAGATGTCGCTGCGCTCTCTGCCGAGAGATTCTCAAAGCCAGATTCGCTGAGACCAGAATTAAATATCGTCTAAGATGACCAGATGAGCAAAGATAAGTCGGCGCGAAACCTTACTGACGTTTTAGCGTTGGATGCTCGCCTCAACGAAGAACAGCGTGCGCTCAAGAAGATGCTTCGTGAGTTCGCAGATAAAGAACTGAGACCGAAAATTGGTGAGTGGTTTGAAAGTGGCGAGATCCCTGCACGAGAGATCGCTCGCGAGGTCGGTTCACTAGGAATACTTGGGATGCATTTGGATGGATATGGGTGCGCAGGTTCAGATGCGCTCTCGTACGGCCTTGCTTGTCTTGAGTTAGAGGCGGTTGATTCGGGTCTTCGCTCACTCGTTTCAGTCCAGGGTTCGCTCTCGATGTTTGCCATCCATGAATATGGCAGTGATGCTCAGAGAGAGCGGTGGCTTCCTGGGATGGCCAAGGGCGAATTGATTGGATGTTTTGGCCTTACCGAGGCAGATTTCGGATCAAATCCATCAGGAATGAGAACTTTCGCTAAGCGTGAGGGAAGCGATTGGGTGATCAATGGTTCAAAGATGTGGATCACCAACGGAAATATCGCAGATGTAGCGATCGTCTGGGCAAATACCGATGAAGGAATCCGAGGATTCGCAGTTCCCACAGAGACAAAAGGTTTCAAAGCGAACCTCATCAAACATAAGCTCTCACTTCGCGCATCCGTTAGTTCAGAGTTGGTCCTTGAGGATATGCGCATTCCTGATGAGTATCGCCTGCCGAAAGCGACTAGCCTACGTGCGCCACTGATGTGTCTTGCTGAAGCACGTTTTGGGATTATCTTCGGCGTGGTCGGTGCTGCACGAGATTGCCTGGAAAGCTCTCTCGCTTATGGCGCGACTCGGATCCAGTTTGATCGACCGATATCTGCCTATCAGTTGACCCAGAGCAAGTACGCCGAGATGGCATCAAAGGTCACGACATCACTGCTTCTTGCCTATCACCTTGCCGATTTGAAGGATGGCGGAAAGATTGAGCCAGAGCAGATAAGTATGGGTAAGTATCACAATGTCCAGAGCGCGCTAGAAGTAGCTCGTTCTGCTCGCTCGATTCTCGGAGGAGCTGGAATCACAACCGAGTATCCGGTCTTTCGCCATATGAGCAATCTCGAGACCGTGTTGACCTATGAGGGTACCCACGAGATACATACCCTGGTGATAGGGCTTGCACTGACGGGTGAAAACGCCATCAAATACAGCTAGAGTCCAATATTTCAGGAAAGCTAGCTAGCGATTAGTGTCCGCCGAGGTATGCCTTGGTAATCGCTTCATCCTTCTTCAAATCAGAAGCTTTACCACTCATCTTCACTTCGCCTGACTCCATCACATAAGCGCGGTCGGCAACTTCGAGCGCCGCCATAGCGTTCTGTTCAATCAGCAGGATTGTGGTCCCTTGCTGGCGAATCTTGACGATGGTATCGAAGATCATCTCGACCAAGACTGGTGCAAGACCCATCGATGGCTCATCGAGAAGTAGTAGTGAAGGTGAACCCATGAGTGCGCGGCTTACGGCAAGCATCTGTTGTTCGCCACCGGACATAGTTCCTGCGCGTTGTTCGATTCGCTCGCGAAGACGAGGGAATAGATCAAGGACGCGCTCCATATCGGCAGCGACGCCAGCCTTGTCATCGCGAAGGAATGCACCAAGCTCCAGGTTCTCGCGAACTGACATACGAGGGAAGATGCGACGCCCTTCAGGGGATTGGCAGATACCGGCGCCAACGATGGTGTGTCCTGGCTTTCCATCGATGCGCTCGCCCTTGAAGGTGATTTCGCCCTTTCGAGGCTTGAGTAGCCCCGAGATAGTGCGAAGCGTTGTTGATTTGCCAGCTCCATTGGATCCGACAAGAGTGACAATCTCACCTTGGTTGACTGTGAGTGAGACATCTTTGACCGCGACGATCTTTCCGTAAGCGACTTCGATGTTCTTGACTTCTAGCATCGCGCTCATGCCTTCGCCTCCTTAGCCTTACCGAGGTAGGCCTCGATGACTCGTGCATTGCTCTTGATCTGATCAGGAGTTCCTTCAGCGATCTTCTCGCCTTGATCCAAGACCGTGATTCGCTCAGAGACGCTCATGACGACCTTCATATCGTGTTCAATCAACATCACCGAGATGTCTTTTTCAGATACGAGACGCTTGACGAATTCAATGAAGACGCCCGACTCCTGTGGATTCATGCCGGCAGTTGGTTCATCAAGGAGTAGCACCTTGGGGTCAAGTGCCAGCGCACGCGCTACCTCAAGTCGTCGCTGATCTCCGTAGGAGAGATTTCGAGCAAACTCATAGGTCCACTTTCCAACACCGACATAGTCAAGAAGGTACTGAGCCTTATCTTCGGCCTCGCTCTCTTCTCGACGTTGCTTTGGTGTGCGAAGGATTGTCGAGGTGATACCTGACTTGAGTTTCGAGTGCATCGCTACGAGAAGATTCTCTTGTGCAGTCATCAGACCAAAGAGTCTGATGTTCTGGAAGGTTCGAGCGATGCCGATTGAAGCGATCTTGTGTGGAGCAAGATCTGTAATGTCTTTGCCATCAAAATCGATTGTTCCGGCGGAGGGTTTGTAGAGACCAGTAAGAACGTTGAAGAACGTGGTCTTTCCAGCGCCATTGGGGCCGATCAGCGAGACGACTTTGCCTTTGGGAATATCAAAGTTGACTTCATTGACGGCAAGAAGGCCGCCGAAGGCAACGCTGATGTTCTTTGCTTCGAGAACGTTACTCATTTCGCCTTCTTTCTCGAAGCATCTTCTTCATCAATGTCGCCTTCATGTAAAACGAGTTTCAACCTGGACTCTGGGAGCAAACCTTCTCGACGGAAGAGCATCATCAGGATCAATACAAGTCCAAAGAGCAGGAATGTAAAGGAAGCGAAATCGACATCTGTCCCGAAGCGATCGTTATAGAAGGCACCGAAGGCAGAGAGCCCATTTCCATTGACCCACGAGAGAACGAATGCGCCGAGGATGACTCCCCAGACATTTCCCATTCCACCCAAGACAACCATCGCTAGGAGGAAGATCGAGATGGCGAAGTTGAAGCGCTCTGCGTAGACACCATTGACGTGCGTTGCGAATGCAACACCACCGAGTCCACCAGCGAATGCACCGACTGCATACGAGAGCAACTTGGTGCGCATCAACGGAACGCCCATCATGCTCGCTGCTAGTTCATCTTCACGAATAGCAAGCCATGCGCGTCCAAGACGTCCACGGCGAAGGCGAAGCGAGATAAAGACCATCACGGCCGTTAAGAAAAGGAAGATAAGCAACTTCCAGCCGAAGTCGAATGGTCCAAGGTTCTTCACTCCAACTGGAATGGGGTCAACTTGAACGATTCCCTTCGTACCATTAGAGATGTTGAAGCCGAAGAAGTTCTCACCGTTGAAGAAGACTTGAGGGATGATTTCGCCGAAACCAAGGGTGACAAGTGCGAGGTAATCGCTCTTGAGTCGAAGGGTAGGTGCGCCTATAAGGACACCAAAGAGAGCGCAAACAAAACCACCAATGATCAAGACCAACCAGAAGTTGATGTGGATACCTGGCGCTTCTGCCGGCACTGAACCAAAGAAATGAATCTTGAGGAAATAGAAGAACTCGGACATGAACCAACCGGCGCAATATCCGCCAATCGCCCAGAATGCAACGTAACCGAGATCTAGCAGTCCTGCGTACCCAACGACGATGTTGAGGCCGAGCGCCATGATCACATAGACAAGTGACTCATTGACTGCAGCCGGTGGCATCCATCGATAGATGGCGTCATAGATTCCAATCGGGAGCCCTTCCCAGTTGAGAAGGAATTGATAGACGACGTAAAGGATGGCACCAGCTATCGAATAGCCAATGATCCATTTTCGATTGGAGCGTGTGACGTTCTGTGGCTTTACCGGAGCTGTTGTTGTCATATCACACCTTCTCCGTCGTGACCTTGCCCAACAAGCCCGCTGGCTTGAAGACCAAGATGATGATCAAGATTGCAAAGACCACGGTCTGTGACCACTGTTGGCCGAAGGCAATTGGAAGACCGTCATTGAGACCTTGAATCAGACCAATCAGTAGAGCGCCAACTACTGCGCCCCAGAGATTGCCGATTCCGCCCAAGACTGCCGAGGTAAAAGCGATAAGGCCGAGTTGGAAGCCAAGGTTGTAGTTAGTTGTACCAATCGACTGCTGGTAGAGCAACCCTGCTGCACCTGCCATAGCGCCACCGATGGCGAATGTGAAGGCGATGGTCTTGTTGACGTTGATGCCCATGAGAGCAGCAGCCTGCTTGTCTTGAGCTGTGGCTCTCATCGCTTTACCGCTCTTGGTTTTTTCTACGACGAAGTTGAGCGCAAGAAGAAGGGGAACTCCAACAACGAAGAGAAGAATCGTGACCATGCTAATGCGAACTTCACCGATGTAGATGTCATTGTTCGGAATAACCGTGGGCCATTGGCGCGGTGTCGAGCCATTCCACTTCAATCCGATGAAGTTCAGCAGGAAGGACATGCCAACCGCTGTGATGAGGGGAGCTAACCGCGGTGCATTTCTAAGCCTTCGATAGGCGAGTCGTTCAATCAAGACGTTGATCACTGCTCCAAATGCCATAACCGCGAAGAGTGCAGAGATAAAAGTGAGCCAACCCGCAGGGTTGGATTCATCTTGTTTGAACCAAACGGTGATGAAATAAGAAGAGAAGACTGCGCTCAGCATAAAGAGATCGCCATGCGCGAAGTTGATCAGCTCAATGATGCCGTAGACCAATGTGTAGCCGAGGGCGATCAGAGCATAAAGAAGACCATTGCGAAGGCCTAGTACGGCCACCTGGGCGAATTGTTGAGGGGATTCGAGAAGGTTGACCAAGATCCATCCTGCGAGGACGAATGAGATGAATATTGCACCGATTCGCTCGATTCGTTGTCTGCGGATTTGGCCGGGGGTGCCTTTGAACTTCTGCATCTCTGCGGACTGTGCCAAAACTAGCTCCTAGCTCCGAGAAGTTGTGAATCTGGGTGGCCGCATGAACGACCACCCAGATTCTTTACTGATTGGTGTTACCGGACAGTGATCTTCTTGAGGAAGGTCTCTTTTCCACCCTTTACGAGGATGATGGAGATGTCCTTAGCAAGGATGTCTCCATTGTCATCGAACTTCAGACGGGTTCCGACTACTGACTTCGAAGCCGGAATATCGACAGTCTTCATCTTCTGGAAGATGTCTTTACGTGTTCCATTGGAACGTGCGACTGCATCAAGGATTACCTGAGCAGCAGCAGCACCATAGACGGAGAAGGAGCTTGTTGGAGCTTCCTTGTACTCCTTCTGGTATGCCTTCTGGAACTTCTCGGCTGCTCCACCCTTCGGGAACTGATCGATTGTTAGACCAGTGAAAGATAGGTAAGCGCCCTCAGCTTCTTGCAGAGCCAAGAAGTCTGGGTAACCGGTGAAGCCATCTGGCATCATGAACTTGACCTTGGTGTTGTCGCCGAGGAACTTAACCTTGTCCTTGACGAGCTGTCCACCGTTGAGGTCGAATATTCCGCCGACATAAACCATTTCTGGCTTAAGCGCCCCGATCTTGGTGAAGAGTGCTTCGTAGTTAGGAGCCTTATCGTCCCAACCTTCGCCTGCATCACCAGGAGAGAGGACATTGAGTCCCAACTTCTTGGCAGCAGCGGTGAATGCACGCGCAACACCTTGGCCGTAGGTCTGGCGGTCATTGAGGACGTAAACAGACTTAACGCCGAGGCTCTTTGCGAACGCTGCAGCAGCGTTACCCTGATTGTCGTCTGTGGTGACTACACGCCAGTAGTTACGGAAGCCAGTTGGGTAGTACTTGCCTGGCTCGCCTGGATCCCAGTTCTTGGTCAGACCTGGGTTGGTGTTCGCGTTCGAAACCATGACCATTGGACCCTTTGGATCCTGGTTGAGGATTGGCACGATGATCTTCGCGCAACCTGAGTTGTAGGTACCCATGACTGCTACTTCGTCACGAGCTGCGACGTGGGCCTGTGCGTTCTTCGCGCACTGTGCATCGTCCCATGAACCCTTGGCTGCCGTTGAGTTGTCGTACTCACGGAACTTGATCGTGTATGGACCAGCTTTGTTGCCCATTTGCTTAAGAAGCAAACGGACCGCCTTGTTGGTTGACGCGCTCTGATCAGCAGATCCGCCCTGCTTTGGCAGGTCAGATGAGATCCAGAGTGTCTTACCAGCAGACTGCGCGCTTGAGACAAGTCCCAAACCGAGAGCAGCGGTTGCGATAGCAACAATTGCAATCTTTGCAGATTTGTTTTTCATGTAAGAGGTATACCTTTCCTAGGTTTCACCAGGGGTCACCCCCTGATGCAGGGGCTACCCTAGGGTGAGTCGGGGGTCCTTGACCAGATGGCGAGTAAATCGAGCAACCTGTGAGCGGTAACTTTTTCGTTACGCCCCGTGAATTTGACCCTCTGGCAGACTTTCGGGCATGGCGCATGTTTCCACTTCGGCAAGAGAGGAGATTGGCGCGGATCTGGTCATCATTGGTGCAGGAATCGTCGGGGCGATGTGTGCCCATTATGCAATCGCTTCAGGACTTCGAACCATCGTTATTGATAGAAATTCAGTAGCGAGTGGAACCACCGGCGCCGGCGAAGGAAACATCATGGTCTCGGATAAGAGTCCGGGTCCAGAACTTGATCTGGCACTCATCTCACGAGAACTCTGGTTTGAAGTAGGAGCGCGCGTAGGGGACTCATTCGAACTTGTGGCCAAGGGCGGAGTCTCCGTAGCAAGAAGCAACCCCAAACCTCTCCACGATTTAGCCGAATCGCAGAGCAGGGTAGGTGTCGATGCAAGAGAAGTTGATCAAATCGCACTTTCGAAACTCGAACCATTTATCTCACCTGAAATCAAATACGGAGTCCATTATCCGCAAGATGCGCAATGTCAACCGATGCTTGCTGCGGCGCGGATTCTTCAAGACTTTCAACGTCGTGGCGGAAAGGTTATTGCCAGGCAAGAAGTCCTAGAGATTGAAGAGAGTGATGGTGCTCTTTCGATAAGAACTCCTGACATGATCTTTCGTACCACTCATATCATCAATGCAGCAGGGACCTGGGCTGGCGAGATAGCAAAGCGTGCAGGCTCTGATCTTCCAATAATGCCGCGCCGTGGGTTCATTCTCGTTACAGCTCCACTTCCACAGTATGTCTTTCATAAGGTCTATGACTCAGATTATGTCGATAATGTCGCAAGTAGCGATGCAGACCTTCAGACGTCAACTGTCATTGAGGGGACGAAGAGTGGCACGATCTTGATCGGAGCGAGTCGTGAACGTGTGGGTTATGACAAATCGATGAGTGTGCCTGTGATAAAGAAGTTGGCGCGCCAAGCGACTTCACTCTTTCCCGTATTGAAGGATGCGCAACTTCTGAGGGTTTACAACGGCTTTCGTCCATACTCACCAGATCATCTGCCAGTGATTGGGCCTGATAGCAAGATCAAAGGTCTCTATCACTGCGCGGGCCATGAAGGTGCCGGGATTGGCCTTTCAGCAGCGAGTGGCAAGTTAATCGCTGAGCTGATCCAAGGAGTGAAGCCACTTATCGATCCCACGCCATTCTCACCTGCTCGTTTTCAGCTAGCTGGGGTGCGCTGAGATGGCGAAGAGCTTCTCCTTCAATGGAGACGGTATCAATTTTCAATCTGGAGATAGCGTTGCTGCTGCGCTGATTCGAAGTGGATATAGAGCGCTACGGCGAACTCGCTTCGCGGGGCAAGAGCGTTCGATTTTCTGTGGCATTGGCCAATGCTTTGACTGCCTCGTCATCATCGACGGGAAAGCAAATCAACGCGCATGTCTTGTACCTGCGAAGGAAGGCATGCAGGTCGAGTTTCAAGAAGGTGCAGGAAAGGCGTAGTGAGTGCGAGATCTTCAGGAGATTCTTTAGATTCAGCAGCTTCAGTAAATGGGGTCGCAATCATCGGAGCCGGACCTGCAGGACTTTCAGCACTTCACCAACTTCTAACTTCTTCACAGTCATTGAAAATTGAGATGATCGACTCTCAGGTACGTATTGGTGGGCAGTATTGGCGCCATCAAGAAGGAAGTGAATTTCCTGCCATTGACTTTGATCCAAGGAAAAATTCTGCTCAGTCCCATGAAATCACTTGGCATCTCGCTTCAACAGTCTGGCAGATAGAAAAGCTCGAAGGTGGTTTTCGTATTCATCTCGCCTCAAACGTTGGTGATGTCACATCATCGGTAGAGGTAGAGAAGATCATCATCGCAACGGGTGCGAGTGAGCGAACTCTGCCATTTAAGAATTGGACTGCTCCAGGAGTCATGAGTGCAGGTGCGCTACAGAGCCTTGCCAAGGAGTATCAGGTGATACCCGGGAAGAGAATATGTATCGTAGGCAGTGGCGTCTTTGCCATGCCGGTTGCTAAGTCAATCAAGGAAACTGCGAAGAAGATGGGCACCGAGGTTGAGGTAACCATTATTGAAGCTCAGAGCATGACTCGATGGTGGCGAAACTCGCTGGCATTCCTCTTAAATCCCAGCAAGATCTTTGAAGCTTGTGGCTTTTTGATCTTTATGAAAGTCAATGGTGTTAAGCGGATTTCAAAGCGAATGGTGCGAGGGGTGAAGATAGAAGCTGGGGGGATTGTCGGACTCAATGTAGCCAGAGTGAGAAGTGATCTCAGGCCAGAGCGAGGAGTGGAATTCCTGCCCGGCGATCTCGTTGCGACCTCATTTGGTTTTATCCCAGATATGACTCTCGCAAGCATCCTTGGCCTTGAGCGACGAGAACTCAGTGGAGATGTAGTCGTGGTCGTCAATGCGAATCAGAGAACATCAATTGATGGCATCTGGGCGGCAGGTGAGATCACCGGAATAGGCGGCCATGAGTTAGCTATTACTGAAGGTGCCATCGCAGCGCGAGATCTCTTGCAGAGGAGATCACCATTATTGAAGTGGCGAAGAGTGAGGCAGAGACTTTTTACACGAGGACTTACTAAGATTTATCCGGTCTCTAATCGCTGGGTTGAATCCCTCGACGACGCAGATATTGTCTGCCGTTGCGAAGAAGTTACTGCTGGTGAGATAAAAGAATCAGCTCATCAACTTGGTGCAGATTCTGCTCGAACTGCAAAGCTCTTCACCAGAGCTGGGATGGGTCTATGTCAGGGAAGAATCTGCCAACGCAATGTCAAGGAAATCATCGACTTTGTTCGCAGTGATGGAAAGAGTGCGAGCGATCCGAATCGAGAGACGGTCCGTCCGATAGGTGGGGTAGTGACGCTCGGCGGACTTTCCGACTAACATGATGGCTCGAAACCAGAG
>Ga0194118_10002016_pt1 | contig 26969 bp, 21 predicted proteins | sample TA2MahsurfametaG_2_FD_148662 | JGI IMG/M metagenome (GOLD analysis project Ga0194118, IMG submission 148662) | Freshwater microbial communities from Lake Tanganyika, Tanzania - TA2015013 Mahale N5 surface | ecosystem: Environmental > Aquatic > Freshwater > Lake | place: Tanzania: Lake...
TCCGGTGGGGCCAGTAGGGCCGGTGTTGCCAGTAGGTCCTGTGGGGCCGGTTGGGCCTGTAGGTCCTGTGGGGCCAGTCTCACCAGTAGGTCCCATTTGGCCTGTAGGGCCTGTGCTTCCTGTGGGGCCTGTGCTTCCCGTGGGGCCGGTGCTGCCTGTAGGGCCCGTGGGACCGGTGCTGCCTGTAGGGCCCGTGGGGCCGGTGCTGCCTGTAGGGCCCGTGGGACCTATTTCGCCTGTTGGACCCATTGAGCCAGTTGGACCTATTTCGCCTGTTGGACCCATTGAGCCAGTTGGACCTGTGCTTCCTGTGGCGCCTGCGCTGCCAGTGGGGCCTGCGGGACCCGTAGGACCAGTGCCTCCATTTCCACTGAAATCAAATGTGAGAGATTTATTTCCAGATGCGTCTACAGCTCCAGTAATCGCAATATAATTACCAGACTTAAAATTCACAGTATCCAGACCGTTTGCGGTTAATGCCAATTGACCATCTACTTCCCAATATTTAAAAGTGCTGTTCATTGTAACTTTTACCGTGTCCGCGGATGGTCCAGGTATGACATCAAACCCAGCATCCTGGTCAAACAATAAGTTTGTGATGGAGTAATATCCAGTTACACCTCCATTTGCGCCAGTTACACCTACAAATAGTGTATTACCAACTCCGGTTGGACCTTGTGGACCTTGTGGACCAGTGACACCGTTGACACCAGATGGACCTGTAGGACCAGCAGCACCAGCAATACCATCAGCACCAGTGGCACCCGCGTTACCAGTGGGACCGATGGGACCTATGGGACCGTCAATTCCATCCAAGTTTACATTGTAAATAACCGATGATGTGAAAACACCGTTTACATTTTGAATATTAGAGATATCAATACTACCAGTGCTTGTATTATACGCGTGAACAGTTCCTTCAAAGGAGTTTGCGCGAGTCACGGAGGATACCACAATAACGGAGTTGCCTGGAATATAGGATAAACCATTTGACACTGTGAGAGAAAGTTGACCATTGACAATGGGACTGATGATAACGGGTGATGTTGTGGCCGTGTTAAAAATATTACCGGATAAACCGGTTGGACCTTGTGAACCAGTAGGACCATATGCTCCAGTAGGCCCATCAATGCCGTCAAGGTTCACATTATAGATTTTGGATGACACCCCGAATGCGCCCTTGATATTTGTTATATTGGTAATCGTAATCACACCGGTGTTGCTCTGATATGAGAGAACTGTTCCCTCAAAGCGATTATTGACGTTGGTTGAATCTACCACGACGACACTATTGCCTGGAATATATGCGTAATTCGTTCCAATATTAAACGAAACATCGGCCGATAATGATTCTTGCGGAATGGTGATTGCTGTGGTTGTGCTTGTATTATATTTATCACCTTGCGCACCTTGTTGTCCAGTAGGACCAATCGGACCGATTTCACCAGTAGGACCAGTGGAACCGGTAGGACCGGTAGGGCCAGTGGAACCAGTAGAACCGGTAGGACCAGTAGAACCGGTAGGACCAGTAGAACCCATCACACCAACTGGACCTATACTGCCAGTTGCGCCGACGCTACCCGTAGGACCCATCTGTCCAGTTGAACCGTTTTCACCGCTTGGTCCGGTAGAACCTGTAGATCCTGTAGGTCCTGTAGGTCCTGTAGGTCCGGTGCTTCCTGTAGAACCGATTTCACCAGTTGGTCCCATTTTACCAGTAGGACCGGTTTCGCCGGTAGGACCCGTTGACCCGGTTGGTCCTGTGGGCCCCGTAGGACCTGTAGAACCGGTAGGACCAGTGGCACCCGTTGGACCCATTGGACCCGTAGGACCAGTTTCACCGGTTGGACCCATTGGGCCAGTAGGACCTGTAGAACCGGTAGGACCAGTAGGTCCGGTAGGGCCAGTAGCGCCAGTGGGTCCGGTTTCACCAGTTGGACCCATTGGACCAGTAGGACCTGTAGAACCGGTAGGACCAGTAGGTCCGGTAGGGCCAGTAGCGCCAGTGGGTCCGGTTTCACCGGTTGGACCCATTGGACCAGTAGGACCTGTAGAACCAGTAGGACCGGTGGAACCTGTGGGACCTGTGGGACCTGTGGGACCTGTGGGACCTGTGGGGCCGGTTTCGCCAGTAGGACCTGTGCTTCCAGTAGGACCAGTAGGACCAGTAGGACCAGTGGGTCCAGTCGGACCAGTTTCGCCAGTAGGTCCGGTAGGGCCAGTAGGTCCGGTAGGGCCAGTGGGACCTGTGCTGCCAGTGGGACCTGTGCTGCCAGTTGGGCCAGTGGGTCCAGTAGGACCTGTGCTTCCAGTAGGACCCGTGCTTCCAGTGGGACCCATTGGACCAGTCGGACCCATCTGTCCTGTCGGTCCTACCAAACCCAAACTACTATGTAAATGAGTATACGTTGCTGAACTCTGATAATACACGCGCCCATTCAGTGTCTTCGTATTTGAGTTATACGCATACACTTGAATTTGTAGGTAAGGCGACATATAGATACCAATGTTCGTATACGGTATATACAGCGAACTTGTATACTCCAAAATGGAAGTAGAATTGATTGTCACGTAATTTGAAAATCCGCCAATTTGGACTACATTGGAAGGTAAAGCAACCGGCGGGATGATGGCCGCATTGGTCGTGTCTTGAATGACGGTTCCTGGAACTTGAGGATGGACGAGTGCGCTTGCGTCAATCACATAAATACCAAAGTAAACATTGATGTGGCCATAATCTTGCGTAGTATCTGCTGAGAGAAACACATTTAAGTCCCAGAGTCCAGATGTGAGGAAGGGTTGACTTGTGAGATTTGCGATGAGCGCGGCATTTACACCTGCCACTACATACGTTCCTGCGGCAAAACTAATCGTATAAAAGTTCTGTGCTGCGGAATTGGGTGAAACAGATAATTCATTGATGGTGCTACCTCCGCCATTTTGGCGGTTTAAAAACAAAACAAGACCTCCACTACCTTGAATACCCTGTTGACCGGTGCATCCAGTAGGTCCGGTAGGACCAGTATACCCTTGTGGTCCGGTGGGGCCGGTGGGGCCAGTGGGTCCAGTAGGTCCAGTAGATCCAGTGGGGCCTGTGGAACCGGTGCATCCGGTTGGACCAGTAGGACCTGTGGGACCAGTTTCACCGGTAGGTCCGGTGCAGCCAGTAGGTCCGGTCGGGCCGGTGGGGCCGGTTTCGCCGGTGGGGCCGGTGGGGCCGGTTGGACCAGTAGGACCGGTGGGTCCGGTGGGTCCTGTTTCGCCGGTGGGACCTGTGCAACCCGTAGGACCGGTGGGTCCGGTGGGACCGGTAGAGCCAGTGGGACCTGTGCAACCAGTAGGTCCTGTTTCGCCAGTAGGTCCTGTGGGTCCGGTGGGACCAGTAGAGCCCGTAGGCCCAGTGCATCCGGTTGGACCTGTTTCGCCGGTGGGGCCTGTGCAACCCGTAGGACCAGTGGGTCCGGTGGGACCGGTAGGACCAGTAGGACCTGTTTCGCCAGTTGGGCCAGTGCATCCTGTGGGACCAGTTGGGCCAGTGGAACCAGTAGGACCCGTTGGGCCGGTGCAGCCTGTAGGTCCTGTAGGTCCTGTGGCGCCAGTTGGACCAGTAGGTCCGGTTTCACCCGTAGGACCAGTGGGTCCGGTTGGGCCTGTGGGGCCTGTGCTTCCGGTAGGTCCAGTGGGACCAGTGGGTCCAGTACCACCTGTAACACCAGTTGGGCCTGTGGGGCCGGTGCAGCCTGTAGGTCCTGTTGGGCCAGTTGGTCCTGTTCCGCCTGTGGGTCCTGTGGGTCCGGTGCAACCGGTTACGCCAGTGGGTCCGGTAGGTCCAGTAGGACCGGTTTCGCCTGTGGGTCCAGTGGGTCCTGTAGGGCCAGTAGGGCCAGTTTCGCCGGTGGGTCCGGTGGGTCCGGTAGGTCCAGTGGGTCCAGTTCCGCCTGTCACACCAGTGGGTCCTGTGGGTCCTGTAGGTCCGGTGGGTCCTGTGCCGCCGGTGACACCAGTGGGTCCTGTAGGTCCGGTGGGACCTGTGCCGCCGGTGACACCAGTGGGTCCGGTAGGGCCAGTAGGTCCTGTGCCGCCTGTGCACCCGGTGGGTCCAGTAGGTCCGGTGGGACCAGTTTCACCTGTGGGTCCGGTGCATCCAGTGGGACCGGTAGGTCCTGTAGGGCCAGTTCCACCTGTTGGGCCAGTAGGTCCGGTAGGTCCGGTGGCGCCTGTAGGTCCAGTACAACCGGTGGGACCGGTGGGACCATCAATGCCATCTAAGTTCACATTATACACCACGGTGACGGATGGTCCAAATGTTCCCACGATATTCTTGATGTTGGTGATCGTGACCGCACCACTATTTTTGTTATAGGTTTGGATATATCCTTCAAACCGATTGTCCGCGTTCGTGGAGTCGACAACAATCACTGAGTTACCGGTGATATATGCGAGTGTTGGGTCAACGGTAAACGAAACGGTTCCACCTAATGTGGGAGCAGGTGAAATAGCGACAGCAGTCGTTGTGCGCGTATTATATCTATCACCATCCATACCGGTGCACCCGGTGGGACCGGTGGGACCAGTGGGACCGGTGGGTCCATCAATACCATCTAAGTTCACATTATAGACTACGGTAACGGAAGGTCCAAACGTTCCCTCGATATTCTTAATATTTGTAATGGTGACCGCGCCCGTATTTTTATTGTAGGTTTGGATATACCCTTCAAACCTATTATTTGCGTTGGTAGAGTCAACGACAATCACTGAGTTACCAGTAATATATGCGAGTGTTGGGTCAACGGTAAACGAAACGGACCCACCTAAGGTGGGAGCAGGTGAAATGGCAACAGCCGTCGTGGTGCGCGTATTATATCTATCACCATCCATACCGGTGCATCCTGTAGGACCGGTTGGACCAGTGGGACCGGTGGGTCCAGTGCCACCAGTAACACCTGTCGGACCAGTAGGACCAGTCGGTCCGGTGGGGCCTGTTCCACCTGTAACACCGGTGGGTCCGGTAGGACCAGTCGGTCCGGTGGGGCCTGTTCCACCAGTAACACCAGTGGGTCCAGTGGGACCCGTGGGGCCGGTAGGACCAGTTCCACCAGTTACACCGGTGGGTCCGGTAGGACCAGTGGGGCCAGTAGGACCAGTGCCACCTGTAACACCGGTGGGTCCGGTGGGTCCAGTAGGGCCGGTAGGACCAGTGCCACCAGTAACACCGGTGGGTCCGGTGGGTCCAGTAGGGCCAGTGCCTCCTGTAACACCAGTAGGGCCAGTAGGGCCGGTGCTGCCTGTAGGGCCTGTGGGGCCGGTGCTGCCTGTAGGGCCAGTAGGACCGGTAGGTCCAGTTTCACCTGTAGGTCCCGTAGGACCGGTGGGGCCAGTAGGACCGGTAGGTCCAGTTTCACCTGTAGGTCCGGTAGGACCGGTTGGTCCAGTAGGACCTGTAGGTCCAGTTTCACCTGTAGGTCCGGTAGGACCGGTTGGTCCAGTAGGACCTGTAGGGCCAGTTCCACCGGTGGGTCCTGTGGGTCCAGTGCCACCAGTAACACCGGTGGGTCCGCTGGGTCCAGTAGGGCCAGTGGGTCCGGTGGGTCCAGTGCCACCAGTAACACCTGTAGGTCCGGTAGGACCAGTGGGTCCAGTAGGACCAGTGCCACCAGTAACACCTGTAGGTCCCGTAGGACCAGTGGGTCCAGTAGGACCAGTGCCGCCAGTAACACCTGTAGGTCCAGTAGGACCAGTGCAACCAGTAACGCCGGTAGGTCCTGTAGGACCAGTGGGTCCAGTAGGACCTGTGCCACCAGTAACACCTGTAGGACCCGTAGGACCTGTGCCACCAGTAACACCTGTAGGACCCGTAGGACCGGTGGGGCCAGTAGGACCGGTAGGTCCAGTTTCACCTGTAGGACCCGTAGGACCGGTGGGGCCAGTAGGACCGGTAGGTCCAGTTTCACCTGTAGGTCCGGTAGGACCGGTTGGTCCAGTAGGACCTGTAGGTCCGGTTTCACCTGTAGGTCCAGTAGGACCGGTTGGTCCAGTAGGACCTGTAGGGCCAGTTCCACCGGTGGGTCCTGTGGGTCCAGTGCCACCAGTAACACCGGTGGGTCCGGTAGGTCCTGTGGAACCGGTTGGTCCGTCTAACGCATCCACATTTACCTTCTACAATGTTGTATATCCCAGTATAAAATCACCACTAATTTTCTGAATTTTGTATACAACCATTTGACCAGTTACAACGTTATAACTATCAACAACACCTTCAAAATAACGCTTATTCCCCACATTTTCATCAAATGGGTCAGATACGACGAGAGAATTACCTGTAATATATGAGAGATTTGGCGGTAAAGGCAGAGTTACGCTTCCACCCCATGTTGGAACAATGAAAATAGATTGCGTCGTTGTTGTATTATATACATTTCCATCACGACCTATGGGTCCTGTTGCACCGGTTGTTCCGATACCACCACCTGGACCCGTTGGACCGATTGTGCCAATCGGTCCTGTTCCACCTGTGGGACCGGTGCCACCTGTAGTTCCGGTAGGTCCAGTAGGTCCAGTGCCACCTGTAGGTCCCGTAGGACCAGTGGGTCCAGTGCCACCAGTAGGTCCGGTTCCACCTGTAGGTCCAGTGCCACCAGTAGGTCCGGTTTCACCGGTAGGTCCGGTTCCACCTGTAGGTCCCGTAGGACCAGTGGGTCCGGTAGGACCGGTAGGTCCGGTTCCACCTGTAGGTCCAGTGCCACCAGTAGGTCCGGTTCCACCGGTAGGTCCAGTGCCACCAGTAGGTCCGGTTTCACCGGTAGGTCCCGTGCCTCCGGTGCCTCCCGTGGGTCCGGTAGGTCCCGTGCCTCCGGTGCATCCCGTGGGTCCAGTGGAACCGGTGCTTCCGGTAGGACCAGTGCATCCTGTAGGTCCGGTGGGTCCAGTCGGACCAGTAGGTCCAAGAGGTCCAGTGGAACCGGTATTCGCAGCTTTACCATCTGCACCAGTGACACCCGTTGGTCCAGTTGAACCCGTTGGACCAACACCTATGGAATAAACATCAAACGTTGATTCACCTAACCAATTGTTAGTGTTCTGTGTCATTATACTGAACGATAGGTCAGTCGCGGGAGGTGCTGCCGGCGCAGCTACAATAGAAATGCTCGTGACATTGTTATTGAAAGCACCTTTCGCATTGTGAACGATATAACACGACCAACGTTGAATATAAGGTGTGGCGAGATTGGTTGAAACGTCGCTGAAATATCCACCGTTGCCTTCAATCACTTGCGCATTCTGTTCGGGTGTGTTATAAATACGAAAGGTCATCACCATCTCGAGAGATGCCAATGTGGTAGGTGGTGGAATAATCATCACTTGACTTCCAGAATTATCCATTCGTGTTACAGAGTTGGCATCACTTAATTCCGTCATATAGTAATAGTTACTCATATTAAAGTCATCATTGATGATAATGCATACGCTATATGGAACATTAAACGCACGTCCACTTGTCAGAGTCGTCGCATTATTCCGCTTTCCTCGAAAATTGGCGAAATAAAAATTATTGGTTTTATAAATATCTAATTCACCATTTCGTAAACGCCACGAGGTCTGACCTGCGTATAAATATCCTGTTTTCACAAGACCGGCAATAGGACCTTGAGGACCAGTTGGACCAGTGGGTCCAGTGGGACCGGTGGGACCTGTCGCACCTGTAGGGCCATCAATACCATCCAAATTGACATTGTAAACAACTGGAATGTCGGTGATATCCCCGAAATATGCGCCTTGAATATTTTGTGTGCGATAGAGGACCAATTCACCGGTCGCAGAATTATAAGTCTTCACGGTAGCTTCAAAATAACGAACAGTTGGTTGTGTTGAATCCGTAACCACCACGGAGTTTCCGGTGATATACGACAAGTAAGGTTCAACATATAATGTGACCTCTCGGTAATTGATAAATGGAAGTTGGACGAAAGGTGGTTTCAATGTTATTTCTTGGGGCACATACTGGATGAGACCATTTACATCTGGGGGTAATGCGACGGATGTTTTTGTAAGATATCGGTCACCGCGTGGACCGGTAGCACCGGTAGGACCCGTTACGCCAGTAGGTCCGGTGGGACCAGTAGATCCGGTGGGACCAGTAGGTCCGGTGGACCCGGTGGGTCCGGTGGGTCCGGTGGGTCCGGTGGGTCCTGTAGGACCTGTAGGACCTGTAGGACCTGTCGCACCAGTAGGACCTGATAAACTAAAACTTACATAGCAAAGTGGTGAAATCGATTGAAAATTCTCACTAGGAGTTACATTAAGAAGTTCAATACGATAATAACGATTACCTGAATTATCCAACCCTGCGCGCGTGACACCAGTATTTACCATTTTGAATACCATAAACTTATTGTAATCAATTACGCTTTGGATTTTCAAATATCCATATTTATCGGATGAAGCATACTCGTTAATTGTGTCTAAAAATGCGGAGATGTTATTACCACAAATGTCACTGATATCATTTCCCAAATTATCTTGGACGAAATTGATACTATTGATATAAAGATATTGTGAATCAATTTGAATTGTCGCAGAAAAACGACATTGCCCTGTTACTGGAAAATCACTTCCTGATTGTGTTGCGATTTTATAGCGGAAAGTGTTTGCGGCAGTGGATGCTGCGCCTACGGTCCCGGTGGGACCTGTTGGACCGGTGGGACCTGTTGGACCAGTATAACCAACAGGACCAGTATCACCCTTATCACCTTTGAATACAGCAGCACCGTCTCTACCAGTTACACCGGTTGGACCGGTGGGACCGGCCTGTCCTGGTGCACCGATTTGGAATGTCCAACCATCGATACCAGTTGATCCAATAGGACCCGTCGGTCCAATGATAGTGTCCATCTAATATAATATGTCTCTGTCTTTATAAAACTAGGTGTTTGTTTTTTATATTACGATAATGACAGATATATAATATTATTATATATGTATAATACACTTATTAAATTTAAGTAAAGATATATACACATTTATTATAAGTATGACTACACGGAATTTTTTTGAAAACAGAACATTTCATATTTATACTGAACACGCCAAGAATAACAAATGTTCTGGTGAATCAAATGAATATATTCAAAAAGTTAAATTTGGTGTCATTATGAAAGAAAATTGTCGTAACGTGTCTACTTCTACAAATGGTATTTCTTCACTTCATATCGCGCGTTCATTTGGACGTGTATATCCTAATTATCAACTTCGGAATGATGTGTTTGATATATCGTGTAACAAAATAAAATAACTGAAAAATGATTTTCAACAGTTAAACTTTTTTGCAATACAATAACCAAAACAAAATATTGAAAAAACAACTCCTATAATAATACCAACAACATACATTATTGGCATTGACTTAGCGTAACAACCTAAAGCAGATGGTGTGTAAAAAAATTGAATTGATTTATATATTCATTGGATAATCAAATGAATGCGATTTCAAATGATTGAATATGGTTTATCAGTATCTTTGAATAATAGTCCCCGTTCTTCTCCGTCTTATTGGTCTCCTCCTCCAAGAACGTTTTATATCCCTGATATTGATGGTGAAAATACACATCTTATGGCTGCGCCTCGAAAGCCACAATTTACATTTGCGAATGTAATGGTTAATAACAGTGATGGAGGTGACGCTGGCGGTGACGCTGGTGGTGACGCTGGCGGTGACGCTGTCGGTGGTGACGCTGGCGGTGGTGACGCTGGTGGTGACGCTGTCGGTAGTGTTTCTCCATTAGTCCAGCGTTGTTTAGACTTTTCATCAATTGATTTGACGTCAAGTATTTTACCGTCATCATCAATAAGCACTACATTTACGACGATGATAAATGAAAATAATGATAATGATAATGATACTATTGGAGAATGTGGTGTATGTTACAGAATACTTCCAAAGACCAAGAATCATATCTACACAATATGTGGGCATTTGTTTTGTGTGTATTGTGTTTTGAAATGGTGGGATACAAATACAACGTGTCCGATTTGTCGCGCGGATTTGTTTGAAGAACACGAAGACGAAGAACACGAAGTAGAAGAAGTATATGATTTGGTTGATGAACCAGTTGGAAATGGTGATAGTGTTGTTGGTTCTGCGGTAGATAATGATAATGATAATGATAATGATAATAATGATAATAATGATATTGATAATGATAATAATGATAATAATGATAATAATGATAATAATGATAATAATGATAATGATGATGATGATGTTCATCACGTAACAAGAATAACGGCATTCAATCGTTATCTTTACCAAGATCGTTTCTTTGAACGCAATTACAACATTGTCAACGTCTATGACGAGGGCGATGACGAGGATGACGATGAAGATGACTTTATCTATGATATTCGTATACGTCCAAATTTTGATGACACACTTAGCGAGGATTCAATATATTCATTGACATATTTTGAAATGCGACAATTACGTAAAAGTCGTCAAATTGCATTGCATTTGTTTGGTCGTATGATATTTCGTGAAATGTTGTTTTCAATGTCTGTTGAATTTCGCGGCGATGTTCAACATAGCAACTTTGTTATTCCAAAGGACCAATGGAATAACCTCTTGTATAATCAACAATCTATGTATAACGATACAGTCAACATATCAATGTATGAATTTGTCATCCGAAGAGGAAGCGAAATCAGTCCAAATCACGAAATAAATATGTTTGGTTTCATCAACGATATACGACTTGTTAATGTAGAAAGCAACAATCCAGAACGTGATAATGATGACGAATATGATAATGATGACAATTCGCGAGATGATGAGTTTAATCATTGGTGGGAGAATCTTCACGAATATGCATTTGCGGTGAATGTATTTTCGCCATCAGAATATTATCCTTGTGGAAGTTATGATATGACCGAAGGATTGTTTTCACCAGTGGAGATGGTGATTCCGTTTTCGCAAATTCGAAGGTTGTATAATATTCGCGCGTATGAGAGAATTAATTATAGAATGGAATGGAATTAAAAAGAACTTAAATATATATTCAAGATTATAAAATGGAAGGGGTATTGGTCCTTCCATAAAATATGATTGTTGCGCGAATGGCCGAGTGGTCTAAGGCGGTGGACTTAAGCCCCACTATCTCAGGATGCGCAGGTTCAAACCCTGCTTCGCGCATTTTTTTTGTCATTTGTGTGTTGTTATGTTTTATGTTATGATATAGTCTCTGTAGCTCAGTGGTTAGAGCAGTCGGCTGTTAACCGAAAGGTCGAAGGTTCAAGTCCTTCCAGGGACGTTTATTACAATAATACGATTATTGTTGTAATAAAATTCATTGTTTTACACAAATGAGTTGGGTATGATGTCTTAGATTACATTACATTGCGCATTATTAATGAACTCGGAGACAACGAATATACTTGCCGCGACATCGTGGAAACATACCAAGTCATTTCAATCTATTCAGGATAAAGAAGATTGAAATCAAGGCTGCCAGATACTGGATTGGTGGGTGTGGTGACGGAGGAAGCGGAGGCGGAGGCGGAGGCGGTAGTGGCGGAGGCGGTAGTGGCGGAGGCGGAGGCGGTAGTGGCGGAGATTGTTGTTGGCAGCATTTCGAGCCTGAACACGATTATGATTACGTATTGCTAGCACTATTGGATTTCCACGAATGGGTCTTGTGGGCTATACCCAAGTCACTCTTGATGGGCGAAATGCGTGAAAAGAAAATCGTAACCTGTCAAGGAAAACAAGGTTGGTGGGTGAAAAAATCAGATATATTGCCTTACTTGACACCGATTCACTCTGTGACTGAATTAGACGCATTTATTACGGGAGAGGATGCGTCAACGTCATCAGCGTTGTGAGGACTATTGAAGGACATCAGCAAGCGTTCATTGATTATTTTTACATATTCTTCATTACATTCTATAGCAATAAATGGGAGGCCGAGTTTTTTTGCTGCTACACATTCGCTTCCTGAACCCGCAAATGGAATAAGGACATAACCTTCAGATGACGGACGGTTGTTGACACGACCGCAATAACTTCTCACATAACGCAAGAGGTTTTTGGGTCGGATGATTTACGCGTTCGTTCATTCCAGCACCACCTGCGAGTGCGGGAATTTTGATAACATCGCGCGGTAAAGCACCGTTTGGATGTGCTGTATATGTGGTTGACTTTTCGCCTTTTGAAAACCGACCCTTTGTGGTTGCGCGCTCTTTTCCTGCTGCTCCGTGTAAGAACCCGTCGGTATATTCTTCGCGAATATCGTCGCGATGAAACACTTTATCCGTCTTCCAAAGAACCAGGATACTTTCGTGTGACCTTTGCCAGAAATTGAGAGAGGGGACTGTTTTATTTGTATAATGCCATATAATCCATCGGCGTTGAATATTGTGTGGGATTCGCGACAAGATGAGTGCGAGATTTTCGCTGATTCCATAGATGAACATTGTGCCATTGTCTTTAAGAATACGCAGACATTCACCTATCCAGCGGTCGGACCATTCCAAATATTGGGGCATTGACTGCTTGTCACTATCATTTCCGAAATCCTTTCCGATATATTGTAAGGTGGGTCGGCAATTATAATTTGTGCCGATTTATCTTGGAGAGTAGGTAGTATTTTAAGAGAGTCGTCTGTGATAACTGAGGGTATCTCGATAGCGGTAGCAGCAGGTTTGCGAATCACAAGTTTTGGCATTTGTATGCTCTTGAGTTTGTCGTAATATAAAATAGATTCAACTGTTTATAAATCATTTTTACTATATTCTAATCATAATCTATAGTAATCTTAACGATTGAATGGTTTCATTGCGTGCTCGTAGAACACGAAGACGTGCATATACAAAGACCAAACAACAAACATCGTCGTCATCTTCATCTTCAAGACATCGCGGTAAGGTTAGCGCTATCGAACTTGGATTGGCAGGGTCTCTCGTGGGTGTGTCGGCACTTACTCAGGGGACCGAACTTCAACAAAGTTCATTTCAAGAACAACAAGATTTATTTGTTGGAGGTGGAAAAAGCACTCGTGGTGTGTGTGGCAATAAGATTGCTGAACATATTCTTTGTTTTCTTGAGTTATTGAATACGGTTAAAATCTATCATTGGTCTACGCTTTCGTTTTCTACACATAAAGCAACAGATGAGCTTCACGAGAAGTTGAGTGAACTAGTGGATTCGTTTATTGAAATTTATATCGGGCATTGTTCACGACAGGGGGGGTCCGGTGTTCCGGTCTTTCATTTCAAGTCTGGCAAGTCGTCATCGTGTATTGCATTCTGTGAATGTAAATCTCTCGCCGCATTTTGTAAGGTTCTTGAAGATAATATTGTTCATTTGGAAACTCTTACTGAGAGTTTGAATGATTATACTGATTTAGTAAACATTCGTGATGAAATGGTGGGCGCATTGGCGCAGGCGCTATATCTGTTGCGTTTAAAATAGAATAGAATGGAATAGAATGACTTTATTTATTGCTCTGTTCGTGCGGTATTAGTTCACTATTTCTAGTTTTATTTGAATCCACAGAATCTTCTAATACTGATGCGTTTCCCAGTGTATTTAATTCTTGGTCTTTTAATTCAGACTCGTTCGTAGCGGATGCGGATGCGGATGCGGATGCGGATGCGGATGCGGAAGTCGTTTTGCGACGTCTTGTGCAACAGATGCAACCACCACAGTTGTTGTAACACTTTTTAAAAAAATTACGAATACGTTTTGCTAGTGATTCTTGGGAGGTCTGTGGCGTAGACACTTGAGTAACATTATCATTAACATTATCATTAACATTATCATTAACATTAACAATAACATTTGACTTCTGAGAATCTTCTTGTAATGAAACCATTTCCAATTCAATCTGCTCTGTTATAAATAGATTATTTAATTTTTCTGTTTGGTCTTTGTTAAAATCAATAATAGACTCAATAAGATTTTTAATTATACCAGTGTCCATAAGGACGCGTAAATAATTTTGCACTGCTTGTGTTGCAGTATGATTTTCTATCATATAATGAATTAAATATTGAACTTTTGTGATGGATAAATGAGAAATAATAGTTGACGATGCACGTTCCATTTCTATCGCAAGAATAATATATGAGAAAAATGTGTGTAATGTAATTTTTCTAGAGAAGTTCTTATCTCTCGTAAGTTTAATTTGGAGAGCATCGAGAGAATTGTTATTCGATGGTGATAATTGGGGTTCTGATATCTGCAATTCTAACGACGGGAACATTCGTTGCAACGACGGGGATTGCTCTGGCAACGACGGTGGCGACAACAGTGGTGATGAGTGTTGCGAGTTTGACAGTGTCAACTGCTCGATATTTATATCATCGTTCAACGAAAGTTGAGGTGGTGGAACAAGTTCTTGATGCGGATGCTGACTTGGTGATTGTTGATTCACTGTAGAATGTTCTTCTGTAATAGTTTTAGTTTTAGTTTTAGTTTTTTCTTGTGGATTTACAATACCAATATTTTCATCTGGGTCTGACAATACGCCATAATCGTTATCTTGTGTTCTTTCAATCAACTGTTGTTCTGAATTTGTAGTTGTAGTTGTAGTTGGTATACTTCCACGTTTATGTTTCTTATTGCCAGCGCCCATATTGTATGATATATAATATTATATAATATTTGCTTTATTCCATTTCAAGTGTATTGTATTGTATTGTATTGTATTGTATGTAATAAAAAATTACCTGTTTTCCCTACATATACCTGTAACGTGTCAGTAAATTGGCATAAGCGTAATATAAAAGCGCGTCGTAAGCGCGTGTTCTAGTTTTTCTGTGTTCTATTTTTTTTCATTTCATCTTTAATTTGTTTAACAACTTCAGCGCGGTCTTTGTGTCTTTGTGAGTCTGAAATAAATGACGCGACTTCATCCCTTATTTTGTGTGTGAGTGTCTCAAGCGAAATGAATTTACGACGAATCGTTTCCGGTGAGAGAATGATTCGAAGTAGAAAGCCAGTAGACTCTGGAATATGTGCGTTTTGAGAGGCGACACCCGGTAAATCCATTTTACCTGTTTTGGGGTTATATTTTGGTTTAATCCTGTCCAGTTCCTTTGAAACATTCATTTTCCAGCACATTGCGTCTTCATGATGGTCCTTGAACTCCAAGTATTTTTGGAGGTTCTCTTTGGTTGCGCTTATATTTTTCATTGCGAGTTCTGCTTCTGATTCGTCTTTCTGTGCTTTCGCATATTCTTGTTTGAGGTCGTTATATGATTTACTGTCTTGAACTATAAGTCTCATACGAAATTGGTAAATGGCCTTCTTGAGTAAATCAATGTCTTGTCTTGACATTCTTCTTGATTGGTCTGGTATTTTTTCATTTTCTTTTTCGAGTATGTCAAATGCGTGTTTCACTTGACAACTTGCGGATATTTTGTAAAATGTTCGAGAACGTGGTGTTCTTTTACGTTTGGTCATTTTAGCAGCGTCTTTGGCTGCTTGTGCGAAGTTGAACATCTCGACAGCATTTTGAGCATCTTGTAGTCTCTGGACCGCTTCATCTCGGTTCATTCCTGGGCGAGGTGTGTTTCCAAATTCGGTTTCGTAATCTTCCTCTGACATTCTTTTAATTTGGATGTAAGAATTCATTTGTTTATTCAATCGTTCAATCGTTCAATCGTTCGTTTCTTTCTGATGATGTAGGTTCGCTGTATTTGATATGTTCTTGTAAAAGTATTTCAATTTTTTTGTATGTTCACTATTCTTTGATTGAACATCTTTTTTTATGTTGCTCAAAGATTTGTGTGATGCAATGTGATATGGTCCTGGATGAAAAAATTGAAATGCTTTATCAATTGTTGGCAAATGACAGCAAAGGTCTAGATTAGATAAGAGAATGTCTGCAGAAATTAAAAACCAAAAACGTCATTTTATTTTGGTGCGGAAGACAAAGAAGGTGGGTATCGAACGGTATGACGAATATATTAAAAAATCGGGTCTTGAAGCAAAGGAATATCAGCGCGAAGGGGTGGAGTTTTGTTTGCGCCGTGAACGTGAACTGGAGACAAAAATGGAAGGAGGAAAAGGAAATGTGCGTGGAGGTATCATTGCGGATGAAATGGGTCTTGGAAAAACAATTATGATGATGGGACTCATCATTGCAAACTTGGAAGCGTATCGTCGCACATTGATTGTTGTTCCAGTGGCGCTCATCGCGCAATGGGTTGCCCAACTCAAACAGACAATTATTGATACTGGCGTAAAACCGGATTTATCAGTGGTCGTCTTTCACGGGTCTGCTGGTAAACGTAGTGTGATTTTGGCGGAGGGAGAGGGAGGTGGTGACGGTATGGTGTGGTGGCGCAGACCTCCAAAGAAGGCGTCGGTGGGGGGAGGTAGTGGTGGTAGAGTTATAGATATCGTAATTACGACCTATGGTTGTGTTGCGATGGAAGAACCTGTAAATGTCACGAAAAATAAGAAGAATGATGACTCATCATCCATAAAACGTATTACGACTAATAATATACAAACGTTGTCCCTTCTCACATTTCGTGCAGACCGTGTCATCTTTGATGAAGCACATCATTTACGAAACAAGACGAGTCGGGTATTTAAAGGTGCGATGCGAGTGACTCGTCCGTCGTTGTCGAATGTGCAATTCCCAAGTGTGTGGATTGTCACTGGAACTCCTATTCAAAACAAAATATCTGATTTAAAATCGTTGTGTTATATCCTTGGGTTAGGGGTGAATGAACTGATGACGGAAGAACAGCGAAAGGCGATTCGCGAACAATATGTTTTACGAAGAACAAAAGTGAGTGTTGGAATGGTGGCGGTGGGGACGGGGACGGAGGGGTCAGTGTGCGCTCCGCGTCTTCAATCTCTCAGACATTACAAAACCCAAGTTCCTTGGGGGTCAGAAAATGAACTCGCATTGAGTCGCGATATTCATTGTAAAGCGAGAAATACGACAGACCGTTCCGAGAGATTGAAGTTGTATACTCGGATGCGTCAAATGTGTGTATGTCCTGCGTTAATTGACGATGGTGAAAAAACGGCGACGGCGACGGCGGGGGATGATGCGACAGGTCACGCAGTATACGGATTATCAAAAGAAGAATACAATATTGCCGTTTCAAAACAGAGTAAACTTGACCGTGTGGTGGCGACGATTGTGGCGGAGATGGCGGCAGCGACGGGGACAGAACGGAAATCTCTCGTGTTCTGTCATTATCGCCGAGAGATGACAAGGTTGCGCGAAATGTTGTTGCGGGAGGGCGGCGACGGTGGCGACGGTGGCGACGGTGGCGACGGTGGCGACGGTGGCGGCGGCGGATACAGTGAACAAGACATCGCGATTATTGATGGGCGAGTTACTGGGCGCGAACGTGAGCGTATTTTAGCTGCTGTGCCGAAAGTATTGATTCTCCAGATTCGGACATGTAGTGAAGGATTGAACCTTCAATCATATTCGGATGTCTATTTTGTAAGTCCACACTGGAACCCGTGTGTAGAAGACCAGGCAATCGCCCGTTGCTATCGTATGGGACAGACCTCCCAAGTTCGTGTCTTTCGGTTCTATATGTCGGATTTTGTGGTGGAGCAAAGTGGAACCGAAGTGGACGCCGTCGTGGCGGGAGAGTCGTCGTCGTCGTCGGAAAGCATTTCTACGCTGGACCATAAATGCGAAGAAATACAAGAAAGGAAACGTGTGTTGTGTGAAGAGTTTCTGTGTGGAGTGTGAATGTGTGTGTGTGTGTGTGTGTTAATAAACTTTTTATTTGTATATAATAAAAGTGTTCGTATTGTTATTTACAATGGGTTCAGAACAATCTCGGTCGCGTCGGTCATCGTCACGTCGGTCGTTGTCGTCGTCTCGTAGATGGTCGCGTGTCGCACCTAAAACTGTGAAGGAACGTTCTGCTTTGGCGGCGAAATGTGGGCGTCGGTGCTTTTTGGGACCTGGAAAGACATTCCCAGTTTGCGCGCGTTTAGGCGCGGGTTCGAGTTCGGGTGATTGTAAGGTTGACCGTCGTGGCGTGGTTGCCGCGTATTCCCGTGCGCGTGAATGGGCATCTATTACCGCGCGGAAGAAGTCGATGTCGTCGAATTCTAGGGCACGCGCGCATCGTCGGTATACTGCTGTGGCGCGTCGGGCGCGGGCGATTCTACACCCCCGTTGACCCAAACCCCCCGTGTCCTCTGGCGGTTGGAGGACTTAATTCTTCCTCTGTGTCAACGAGATGGACGATAAATGGCGAAAGGTCGGGGGCGCATACCTGAAAATACCGGTCATATTTCTTGATGGGGGAAAGGGTTTCCTTCCATATATGCCATATATCTGTGCTTCCGAAGAGTCCAATCGTGTCCACTGCGGCGATGAGGTCGCCACGGTATCCCGCGTCAATGATTCCGACCGAGTTTGCGAGACGCATTCTTGTTTTACTTATGCTTGACCTAGGGTAGAGGTAAAAGCCGGTGGGGGGTGGGAGGTCTGTGGCGATGATGAAAGGTGTGATTGTGGATGTCGTGGTTGTGACGGTTTGCGGTGCGAGGGGGGTGGCGGCGTTGGTGGCTGTCGTCGTAGATGCGAGTGATACGATGGGCGAGATTCGCATACACGCGCGAACACCGAGATTTAATCCGCGTGCGCCATCTACACCCTGAGAACTTGTAATACCCGGATTATTTATAAATTGACGTGTAATAAGATTGTCAACACCATAACCATATTCCACTCCATCAGTTGGCATAAAAAGGTCGAATCCTGAATCTGCCGTAGTCTGTGCGGTTGTGGCAGCAATGATTTTTTGGTTATGGTCGTGGACTTTTTGTTTGTAGCGTTGCACCCATTCAGGATCATCACGATTCTTCGAGAGATAGATATAGAGTTGGTATTTAGTAGTCATTGGTGGATAAGAAAATACGCGGATGTTGAAGACTGTATGTATAATACAAAAACATTGTGTTTATATTATATATTATTATACCAAACAGTTATCCAGAATGTCTATTGCTATTATGCGTCGTAAGGTTCGCGAGAATCATTCTCGGATTGCGCCGATTTCGGGTCATTTGCCAGGGGGGGATGGGCAAACTGGTGTGAACGACGCGAATCGGGGAGGGTTTTCCATCAATGGCGGTCACAGGAATTTACGCGGGATTGGACAGGTGCGTATGGTGGGTTCTGGTGGATGGAGTGGTGGCGGGCGCGGGGCGGGTCGTTTCGCGACAGGGAATTCATCCTGGTATTTTTCCGCCAATGATGCTTCAGTGGTCAAGCGGTCTTCGCGCGGAAATGCTGCGATGATAAATATGAAATATCGCTGGATTAAAGGGGCGCAGTATCCTCGTGCGTGGCATAAAGATATTCCTTCTGCGACATTGGAGGTTCGTTCTCAGTCCGAATATATTAAGAAACGTGCGGCAGCGGTGGTGCGTTGTGGAACGGTCAAGGAGACGACTGTAAATCCTTGTGTTGCGAAGGTGTGTTCTGTGTTTGTCGGAACTGGCGCATTGAAGAAGAAGCGTGTTGCTTGGAAGCCTGTGACGAAGACGGTGACCGAGCGCGTGGTAAGCCAGAGTCAGTATATTGAGAAGGGGGGTTTAAAGAGTGGTCGTCGTAATTGCTTGTCGTTGAAAGAACCAAATAAGTATACGCACTTTCCTATGTATCTTCACCACGTAGGGTGTGATGTCAATTACTTGACGTGGCAGGAGGCGGTGGCTGCAGGGGCATTGCCTGCAGGGTATGTTGGATAAGGCGGCAATAATGGTGGCGGTGAATTATGCGCATATGTAACGACGTTCTGTTGGATTTTCTCGTAAAACCTGTTTTAAAAACCAATATATTTTTGTATTGATGATGGAGTCAACAGGTGTGGATGTGGATGTGGATGTGGCAAGGAGGGCGCTGCTACGGGATACATAACAATACATACATAATAAACCAAAACTATAGTATCCTGATTTGAAATGAATTTCATAAGGAAGTGATTTTTTGGCAAGAAATTCTTTAAATTCTGGAGAATGAAATGATGGAGATGACGCCTTCATTGAACCTGATGCAGTAGATGAATATGGCGTCGTGATTACGATATTGTTGCTTTCATTAATATCGTGTATTTTTTCGTCATTGGTTATTGCGAAATAAAGTATATCTGGATTGTTGATGTCGTGAAAGACGGTTATGTCATCTAGATTGAAATTAGAGATTGCTTTGTTTTCGTATTCAAGACTTTGTAGTTGACGACCAATAGATTCAATGAGATGTTCCATTACATTGTATTCTAGATGTTTCTTATGTCGTTTGAGTAATGCTGATAATGGTTCTATTTTTGATGCAGATACAGTGACTGTAGAGAGTTTGTTATGGGCATTTCGGTGACGTCGTAGACCCTTACTTATAATCATTGAACTTGGTAAAGGACACGTTTTTATGAGTATTTCAGATGAAAAAATATATGAAATAGGTGTTGGATTTGTTGACATTACCTATCGTATTGTATTGTATTGTATTGTATTGTATTGTATTGTATTGTATTGTATTGTATTGTATTGTTATTATATTTCATTTCGTTTGAAAATTTGCTGCGACACATCGCCAAAATATCGGTGTCGGTATTGTTTCATATACGATTTTGATTGTCTGTCCTTTAATGATATTCTCTCGGTATTTACGAATGGTAGGATTTTCAATGTTCCATTTCTTGAAATAAATGTAAATGTTATTATAATGAACAACCTGGTCTTTTTCTTCTCCACTTGATTCACATTCTGGTAGTCTGAATTCTTTTGGTTTAATCACCAAACGATGGATTTCTCCGAGTTGTGTTTTATTGATGATTCTTGTTAATTCTGGATACGTAATATTTCCTAATCCGCGTGGTATACATAATGCTGGTGGGTCGTATGTGTTATTTGTCATTTCTGTGTCTGTCTCTGTGTCTGTCTCTGTGTCTGTCTCTGTGTCTGTGTGTTTTATATTCAATTTTATCTATTCTTGTAAAGAGTATAAACATTAAGTATTATTATTATGTAATAGAATAATGTTGACGGATACTAAAAAGAGAATAGAGAGAGTACAAAATAGTTCTGGTCGACTTCATCGTGAAGGGCGTGGTAGTGGTGCTAATAGTCGTTCAGGGACGGGGACGGGGACGGGGACGGGTGAACTAAAGAATACACGTAGAAGACATCATCCACAAAAAAGATCACGTAACCAACCTAAAAAAAAGGAAGATGCTTCTGTACCAGTGCCTGTAGTCTCTGTTGATTCGTCTGTTTTTGATTCTAAACCAGTCATCGGAAGTTCTAATCCATTTTTTGTTGCGGTTTGTGCGCCTGAATCGTATGTTCCTTCTGTGAATCCGCAACGAACAAGTAATATGTTTTTGAAACCTGTTTTATCTGGAAACTATAGTAGGCGTGGTCCGTCTAGTTCTGGGTCTAATACAATAAACCATTTCATTCATCATCCAGCAATCCAAAATGATAGAATGAGAGAAAATTGTGTAATTAATACTGCAAATGTGGCTAGTGCTAGTGCTAGTGCTAGTGCTAGTGTTGTTTTTATTAAAGAACAATTTCCATCTCTATCGTGTAGTGCAAGTAATTCTATTCCATCATCAACTGTATCAGTTCAAAGTAAAATGAATTTTAAAGAAATGGTGATGAAGACTGTGAGTAATGTTGCGCCTACTACGAGTGTTGCGCCTACTACGAGTGTTGCGCCTACTACGAGTGTTGCGCCTACTACGAGTGTTGCACCTAGTATGCGTGTCTTGTCTTCTGGAAATATATTTTTAGGTGCATTTACTTATAATGAATCCAATAACAATAATAATAACAATGACAATAACAATGACAATAACAATAACAATGACAATGACAATGACAATGACAATGAGATTACATATATTGGGAGTCGTAAACAAGTAAAAGAATCTACAATTTCATCTATTTTGGTTGATTCTTGTGACTCTAAATATGATAGACTTTATAAATAAATACATTCAATATGCGTATATTTATTTATTATCCTTTCGTTTTGTTATATAATCATAATGTCGTCGTCTAAGTATTACGATTATGATTATGATTATGATTTACTTATGATTGATGATGATGATCATGACAGTAATGATGACAGTAGTATTCTTGAAGATATTCTTGATACAAAGTGGATTAACGACATTGAAAATGAAATTACACTTAAGGAATATGAAATGATGTTGAAAACTGATATTCTTCGAGTATCATTTCAAATTATCTATTTGGAACGAGATAAACAAACTATCGAATACACAGTTGCTTATTTATATACTCTTCGTGAACCAAATCAAATTACACAATCTGAATTATTTCATATAATATGTCGGTTTCAAAAAAAAGGAAAATATTATAATTTACTATCATTATTGTTCTATGATTTTCGGTTATCATCTGACAGCGGTAGCGGTGATGATAGTCGGTGGTTGTCTACGTATTTGTCTCAGAGCAGTGATGGTTTTGAATCTCAATATGCGCGCGTGATTGAATATAAAAATATTCTTTCTATTGATACTATTTATTTTTGCCCTTTGATTTCAATGTTTCATAACTTGATTGGTTTCACTATTCTTTTATTTGATGATTGATGTTAGATGTTAGATGTTAGATGTCGTCAATATTGACTTCTTCTAAATTATCACGTTGTTGTTTGTTATATGCAACTGGATGAGGTGCCGGAGCAGGAGCAGGAGCATGAGCAGGAGCAGGAGCCGGAGCCGGACGAAGTGGTGACAGAAGAGTATCTTCGTTGTTGCCATCGTTTTCGTCATTGTCGCTATCACTGATTTGATTATAGATATCTTGATAACTTGTTCTTGAAAGTGTGGATAATTTTCCACCTTGTGCGATAATTTCTTGATAATCTAGAGTTTTCTGGTCTTTGAATTCGACTACGTGTTTTGTCTTGAATTCGTCGTCGCTATTGCAACCACTACCAGCACCGTCACTATTTCCTTCTGTAATGAGGTCTTGAAATATTTTTTCCTGAACTCTGAGTTTTTCTCGTTCCGATGATGAGTATATCTCAAGAAGGTCGCATTTTTGAATATTCTTTTCAGTTTTAGATGCTTTGCTTGCGAATTCTTTGTCTGCATCCCATTGACGCAATCCGATAAGCACCCACGTGCCTTGAGAAAGTGTATTTTCGCGTTTAGACCTTCCTGTAAATTTACCACGAATGTGACACAAACGTTCGTATCCGTCTACGCATCTTACGAGACACATTGAATTACCGAGTAAGCGGACGATATACGCGTATATTTCATCTTTTGATTGAGATACACGCAATAGTTTATTTGTTTGGGATGTTCCATTTACGTGCTTACGCGCTAGATGTTTCATTTTATTGCCACCACCTTCATTGCGAACCATTTTACGGAGTCACGGAGTCAGTATGTTATAAGAATCGTATTATTTGATTCAATTTTATGAATATAAATATTTATATTTAATATCATACTGTGACGGTGTTAATTCTTCAGACACGTGTTCGGTCTCCGTCGTCGTGATGATGTCGTTTGGTGTCGCGCTAATAAACATTGTTTTTGTATTGATGTCTTCATCATCTATCTTCATATGACACACGAGTGCGAGGATTATCACGTCTTTGTGTTTGTATTGAATATTCTGGATTTTTTGAAGAATAAGGTTAAGAATATTCGTGGCGGTGGTGGTGGCGGTGGTGGTGGCGGTGGCGGTGACGGTGACGGTGATATGTTCAATAAGTGCTGATATTGATGAAGGGATGGTGGTGGTGGTATTTCTGGTGAATTCCCGACGAATGTGAACTGCGGTTGTTTTTAGATGATTCAAATTGTAAGATTTGATGATGGTTTCGTGGGTTTCTTTGTATTTAGGATAAATGTGTGTTACATTACCGTTGTTAGTGTATGCGTGTGTATACAATCTGAATACAATGGTAGATGTATATTGACTGCGCTTTATCATATTCTTGATTATGGAGGCAATATCAGTGGAGGAGGTTGACGCTTTTTTGTTGATATACTCTTCCATCTTTGGATTGTGTATTGCGAAGAACATATAATAAACAAACCAAATAGGTTCGTATGGGTCCGACGAGGCTGCGGATGTTGCGGAGGCTGCGGAGGCTGCGGAGGCTGCGGAGGCTGCGTTTAGACATTCTTGTATTGAACGTTTTTGTTTGATTTTAGAGAAAAGAACTTCGCAATGCTGAATAAACATTGACATTTCTGGAATAATTTTATATTTGTATATAGTATAACGAATACCTTATATTAATTTCGTTCAATTTTAAATGGTAGATCAGTCACTTTCTTCGTCCCAAAATGGCGAACAACTCCAACATAATCAAAACGAACTTCAAGAAGGCGGACGTCGTCGTCGTCGTCATCATGGTTCAAAGAGGCAGAACCCCTGGCTCTTGCATGTTAAACAAACAATGAAGAAGAACCGCGGTCTTTCTTTTAAGCAGGTTTTGAAACTTGCGAAGAATAGCTTTAAGAAGTCTCAGTCTCAGTCTCAGTCTCAGTCTCAGTCTCAGTCTCAGTCTGCTGGTCGTCGTCGCAGACGCAGTGAACGCAAAAACGGTAAGTCTTCCCAGAAGGGTGGAAGTGGAATGGCCGGCAAGGTTCCTTTCGGTGAGAACGCTGCTCCCGTTGTCTAAATAATAAATAATAAATAATAAATAATAAATAATAAATAATATTCATCCAATCGGCGTTTCAATTGGATGAATAAAGTGCGCGCGTCTGCGTTTAGCATTCATAAAAGATTGACTCGAATAATATTTTTGTTTCTTGTGGTGTCATTCGTTTATCTGGGTTCGGGTGTATATTTTGTAGCATAACCTGTAGTGCGTTCATTATTTTACGATTATCGGAATTGTATTTAAGTTTCATTTTGTATTTTGTATGGAATTCTATGTCTTTTTCAGACACGTGTGGGTCTATCTTTTTTTGACGAAGTTCTTGGTGTGATTTGTGTTGCTCATCATCGTCAGTGTCGTCCTCGGCGTCCTCTGTAGTCTCTGTAGTCTCTGTAGTCTCTGTAGTCTCTGTCGCCTCTGTAGAGTCGGTGTAGACATCAAATATCAACTTATACAATATTTTCAGGAACATTATGTTAATCGCATAAATGTCCCACTTGTCCCAATATTTTATCAGTTCATTAAGCACCTTTTCTCTCGGTTGGTAAATGAACCTTGAATACGTAGCAACTGTTTGATGAAATAATTGTTCTTTGAATTTCGGCGACATATAAGCCAGCACTTTCTTTTTTGAAATATATTCGTGACATATCCTTTCAAGGTCTTCAGCAGTAAGTGTATCGTCTTCATTTATTAAATATGTGATGATGTGAATTTCCATTGGCCATAGATTATAATCTGGCGCGTGAACATAAAAGTGTTGACGCCATAAATAGTTGTGTTTGAATATTTTAGATGAAGTACTATCGTATACTAAATTTGAGTCAATTACTTCATTCCGACTTGATGTGCGTTTATCATCGTTACTATCTTCATTGTTTTTTTCTTCTTTTTCATTCCACGGGTTTTCTAGTAAACGCGCCACGTCAATTGATAGACCGAAATCGATAATGTATGGTAATTGTTGGGTTATTTCTACAACTATATTGTTTTCTTTCAAGTCATAGTGGACCAGTTTGTATTTAATTAATATTTGAATACTATCATTTATTCTCTCGTAAAGGTCAAATAAGATTGACATTAGGTGATAAGGTTGGTCATTTTCATAATTGTTGTTATTGTTATTGTTATTGTTTTCAATAGTATCCAGTATATAATCGTGTAAATGTATTCCATTGATATACTTCATTCGCTGGATGATGAACTTCTTGTTTAGTTTTTTGTATTCATCTGATGTTATTACCGGGGTAGGTTTTGTCTTAGAATTTAATTTACTTGAATTTATTGGTTTCATATACTTACGAACTGCGTCGCATTCTATTATGTATGATTGTTTGATTGTAGCTAAATCGATCTTGCTTGTTTTTAATACTGGGACGAAAAATAATTCGTATGACGGTATTTCTTGTATTTTACGCCCGATGTAGTCTTCAAAATCAGAGTGGAAATTGTGTTTTTGAAGTTTGGAGATATACTTGGTTCGGTAGTTATCGCGGGTTACTTGTGGATGTTTTTTATTGCGGTATTGTTGGAATGGGAGAGATGGATAGTAAATACATCCATACGTTCCTTGGTTGATGAGTTTGGTTTCCTGGTCCTGGTCGTGGTCGTGGTCCTGGTCGTGGTCCTGGTCCTGGGCGTGGTCCTGGTCGTGGTCGTGGTCCTGGTCGTGGTCCTGGTCGTGGTCCTGGTCGTGGTCGTGGTCCTGGTGGTTCGTTTTTGAATGTCGTTTCATATTGGATTATGTTATGTATGGTTGTCTACTGTAGATACATAATAAAAATGTATTCTATTCCTACCGCGTGTGATTTGATATGTGTTCTCTGTATTTGATTATTCTTCGTTGTCGTTGTCGTTGTCGTTGTCGTTGTCGTTGTCGTTGTCGTTGTCGTTGTCGTTGTCGTTGTCGTTGTCCTTCTGTGATAATACATACTTATAATATCTGTTTTTGTATTTCTTTTTAAACTTATCCATAATCTCTTCTGTAAGTGCTTCTTGGGTTGTAAAGATGGATGCGCTGTTCTTGTATTTTTCGATGATATATCCGATTTCTTTTGTCATTGTGTTGCTCGTCATTTGCGTTTTGAAGAATAGTTCATAACATACAGATGGTTTTGGAGGGTTTCCGCCCCCGTGTGACGGAACTTCATTCACAATGTGTGCTTTGGCAGTGGTTGCACATTCACGAATATGTTTGTCCATTAGATTAATACATACTTTTGACATTGTGATATAAGTGCGACGTTTGTTGGTGGTGGTGGTGGCGGTGGTGGCGGTGGCGGCGGTGGCGATGGTGGTGGCGGGTGCGGCGGT
>Ga0194118_10002017_pt1 | contig 26963 bp, 20 predicted proteins | sample TA2MahsurfametaG_2_FD_148662 | JGI IMG/M metagenome (GOLD analysis project Ga0194118, IMG submission 148662) | Freshwater microbial communities from Lake Tanganyika, Tanzania - TA2015013 Mahale N5 surface | ecosystem: Environmental > Aquatic > Freshwater > Lake | place: Tanzania: Lake...
GCGGCGCGGCTGCGGCCGGCCGGCAATTCGTGAATCATGCGGGTGGCTTGCCAGACAAGCGTGGCTGGGCGCTGGCGGCGGCGGACCGAGATGAGTTCGAGAAACGAGATGACTCGCAGCGGCGTGGCGGTCCAAATCTCAGGCAGCAGCTCAGGCACGGCCTCGATATCGGCCACGGTGGTGCAGCCAGAGTGGAGGAGTTGCTTGGCGCCGTTGAGCCACGATTGCGCGTAGTCCGTGTAACCCCACGCAGCTTTGAGCGCTACAATCGCCTCGATCCAGTCGAGGAACGACCTGGGCGGCGGAATCGCGCCGGCCATGTCGGTGTAGTCGAGATGGCAGTGGGCGTTAACCAGGCCGGGCAGCACGATGGCATCACCAAGGTCGTGGACGCAGGCAGGTGCCTTGTGACGGAGGTCGCGCCAGCGCCCAACAGCAGCGATGCGCCCGCGGGAAACGAGAACCGCGCCGTCCTCAATAGCCGGTTGCGACACCGGCAGGATGATGCGGGCGCGAAGCGCGAGAGGCTTGGTCACAACCATCAGGTGCTACGGCCACGCTCTTTGCTGCGGGAGGCCTCGGTGTGCTTCTTCGCCTTGGTCTTGTTGTGGCGTTTGCGGATTTGCTGCTCGATCTTTTTAGTGACGGCATCAACGGCCGAGTAAAGGTCGGCTTCATGGTCTTCCGCAAAGAGGTCTGGGCCGCGCATCCCAATGCGCATGGAGCAGCCGAACGCCTTGTTGGGGTCGCGGGTATCGTCGTGCTCGATGGTGACGCGGGCATCAACCGTCCAGCGATCGAAATGTTCGAGCTTGTCGAGGCGGGCGAGGATGTGGTCCTCAATGGCCTTGGTTAAAGTCACATTGTGCGTTGAGAGAATCAACTTCATGACCAGAGCTTGTTGGCGGGATTGCCGGATAGCCAGCCGGGAATTGGCGGAGGCCGGGCCTAGTTGCGCGGCGCGGCGTAAATGCGCGCCTCGGCTTCGGTGATCTTGCCGTCGCCATTCGTGTCGCAGCGACGGACGGCAGCGTTGAACGTAGCGTTCTCCGAGTCCCGCTCAGTGCGCTGCGCGTCAACGATGACCGGAATGATAAAGCGGCTGGTCTTCTCATTGCGCTGGCGCGACTCGGGCGACTTGGTGAAGGCCTCGTAAAAGACGCGCGCGGCGGTGTCGCTCTCGAACTCGATCTTCACGCGCTCGACGTCGCGATAGATGGTCTCCTTGGTGGAAATGCAGGCCGTGAGGGATACGGCGAGGGCGGCGAGCAGGGCAAAGCGGGCAGGATGGGTTCTCATGATTTTTGGGGTCCAGATGGACAGGGAAAGTTTCGGGCGGGCGCGGGCCCGGGGCAAGCCCGTAAGGCATAGTTTGATGCGGGGAATTACCCGCTCGCCAGTCGCCTGCCCGAAGCTTTAGTTTCGTGCCGTATGCTCGCCCTACCCAAACCCGAAGTCATTCTCACTCACGAGAGCGACCTTGATGGCCTGTTGTCCGGTCTGCTGCTACGCCGGCTAGCCCACAAGCTGTTTGATCAGGAAGTTCGACTGGAGGCGCACCATTACACGTCGTGGAAGCAGCGTCAGCTCCGCGAGCGCATGGCTTGGGTAAGCGACTTCGCCTTCGAGCCGCGCATGGACCGGCCTGACTGGCTCGTGCTGGATCACCATGCGACCGACACTCCAGCCAAGGAGGCCCGGCTCATCCATGATCTCGGCAAGTCCGCTAGCCTCCTCTGCTATGAGCTGTGTCGTGAGCACGACCTCGCCAAGCCGGAGCTGGACCGACTCGTCCATCTCAGCAACGTGGTGGACCTCTATCTCATCGAGGACCCAGATTTCGAGCTGGCTTGCGACTACGGCAATTTGGTGAAAACTTACGGCTTCTGGAACCTCCATGCACTCATCGAGGGCAACCCAGATAATTTGCTGAACCACCCACTACTGGAAGTCATGGCTGTGAAACGGCGCGTCGAGGATCCGCTGGGCTTTGCGTGGAGCCAGAAGAACGTCGTGGATATCAGCCCGACGGTCGGCTTCGTAGACACCGTGGTGGGCAACGCCAACAGCGTCGTCCACCGGCTGCTCAGAGAGAAGGCCACGCCATACGCCGTGCTGGTGACGCTTTTTGCGAAGTCAAACCGCACGGTCATCGCCAGTTTCCGTAGCGAGAACGGCGAGGCGCTTAAGGTCGCGCAGCAGCTTCAAGGCGGCGGCCACGCGAACGCCTCCGGAGCCACGCTTCCGCGCTCGGTGCAGACGGTTGAGGACGGCGTGTATTGGTTACGTCAGGTGCTAAGTCCACAGGCCAAGCGCGGCGTAGGGTTGAACAGCTTAGAACAGGCGTTTGCAGCTCTGGAAGTAAAGCCCAAGGCAGGAGATTAACAGCGCAGCACCCGCACCATTGTGCCCGCCGCCAAGGTCGTTTCCGGTGGTAGGTCCAAGAGGCCATTAGCCGCTGCAAGCGAGTGGAGCATGTGCGACGCTTGCGAGCCGGTGGAATGAACGCGGCCTTCGGCATCCACGCGCACACGCACGAAATGGCGGCGGTCGCCACGATTAACGAGCGGTGTGGCCAGGGTGCCAAGATGCGCTGGCAAACCAGTTTCCGCCGCGCCTTGCCAGCGCAAGAGCGCAGGCCGCACCAGCAGCAGGAAGGTGACAAAGGCTGACACCGGATTGCCCGGCAGACCGAAGAGAAACTTGCCCGCAAGCGTGCCGAAGATGAAGGGCTTGCCCGGCTTGATTGCAACCTTCCAAAACTCCAAGTTGCCACCTAGTTCGGCGAACGCGGCTTTCACAAAATCAAGTTTACCCACGCTGGCACCGCCCGTCGTTACCACTACATCGCAATCAGCGAAGGCGCGTTGTAAAGCGGCGCGTGTTCGCGCGAGTGAGTCTGGCACCAGTGGATAAGCGCGCACCTCCGCGCCGCCCTCGGCCAGCAGCGCACCCAGCATGGCACGGTTGCTCTCGTGAATTTGACCGGGTGCGAGCGGCTTGCCCGCTGGGCGTAGCTCGCTACCGGTGGCTAACACACCCACGCGCGGACGCCGAGCGACGCGCACGCCCGCGATGCCGACGGCCGCCAGCAGGTTCAGGTGTCCCGCGCCCAACCGCGTGCCAGGCGATGCGATGACCGCACCGGTTTTCACGTCCTCGCTCCGCAGGCGGATGTTTTCCCACGGGCGCACGCGGTCGAGTATTTGCACGCGGTCAGGCTGGGCCTCGCTGGCCCGCGTATCCTCTTGCATGACTACGGCGTCCGCCCCGCTGGGCAGCGGCGTGCCCGTGAAAATCCGCACGCAGGTCTGCACGCCCACGATACCCGGAAAGACTTCGCCTGCGCTTATCTGTCCAAGCAACCGCAGCGAGACAGGTTGATCTGGGCTGGCGGCAGCCACGTCCGTTGCACGCACCGCGTACCCGTCCATGGCAGAATTATCGAAGGGCGGGAGGTCGAGCGGCGCAATTATAGTTTCTGTGAGGCAGCGCCCGGCGGCGGCAGCCACGGGGATTTTCTGTGCGCGGGCGGGCGGCATCGCGGCCAGCACCCGGTCAAGGGCGGCTTCGTAAGTCAGCATGTCACTTGCGAACTAGCATGAGCCAAGCCGTTCACGGCGACAATCCGGCTCTGGCCTGGAACCGGGAACCGTTCCCGAGTGGCCTTTCCGTTTTTGGGCAAATTCCGCTGACTTGCCAGCCGGATGCCTTGCCGTAGCCTCTCGTCATGCGATTTGGTTTATTACTCCTGCTTCCCCTGCTACTAGCCGCCTGCCGCACTACGCCTGTGGTGCTCGATACCGCCCAACCGTTCCACGATGCACTTGCAACGCGCACGAATGTCCTTGGGCTCACTAAGGGCAGTGAGGCCGAACGCATGGCCATCGAAAGGATGAAGAAATTCTTCAGTGCGATGACCGAAGAATCCGTGCGGGAGCAAACGCGGCAGGTCTATGCCCCAGAGGCCTATCTCAATGACACCCTCAAGTCGCTCAGCGGTGCGGCGGCCATCGAGGATTATTTCATTGCCACCGTGCGCAACGCAGAAAGCGTAACCGCGCGGTTCGAGGATGTGGCGGAGTCCGGCGGCAACTACTATTTCCGCTGGGTGATGGACACCCGGCTCAAAAAGCTCCGGCCTGGCCAAACCATCCGCACCATCGGCGTCACGTTGGTGCGTTTCGATGCTCAAGGGCGCATCCTGCTCCATCAAGATTTCTGGGATAGCACGGCGGGTGTTTTTGAGCACGTACCCGGCGTGGGAACAGCCATTCGCGGCATCAAGGCAAAGTTTTAATAAAAGCTATGGGCCAGCAGCGCATAGTGTTCGTAACCGGCAACGACACTGGCGTGGGTAAAACCGTGCTTGCGGCGGCCCTCACGCGGCGGCTGCGCGCGCATGGTGTGGATGCGGTCGCGCTGAAGCCGCTTTGCTCTGGCGGCCGCAATGATGCGCGCGCCCTACAAACAGCCGCTGACCACGCTCTCACGTTGGACGAGGTGAACCCTTGGCATTTCCGTGCGGCACTCGCACCCAAGCTGGCGGCGCGCTTGGAAAAGCGCCGCATCTCGCGACGCGAAGTTGCGGCGCACGTGCGCATGATCGCTCGGCGTTTTCAAATTACCTTAGTCGAGGGAGCGGGTGGATTGCTGAGCCCTCTGACCGAGGACGGCGACAACCGAGACTTGCTCGCCGCGTTACGACCGGAAGCCGTGATTATCGTGGTGCCCAACCGACTCGGCGCGGTGAATCAAGCTCGGCTCGTGCTTGCCGCGTTGCCAAAGATTGCGAGGCGGCGCTCGGTCGTCGTGCTCGTTGAACAGCGTAAACCGGACGCAGCCTCCCGCACCAACGCGGCGTCACTGGCGGAGTTCGCGGCGGGGATTTCCATGGTGCACCTACCGTGGCTTGCGTCCGGCCGCCTCACTTTCCGCGCCGCCGCCGCGCTGGACGCGCTCGCAGCATTCACGATGGCGGACAGTTAAAACCATGCCTTGCCGACGTTGCGCGTTCCCCTTGCGCCGTGCTCTTCCTGCTCGCCGTCTAACCCTCGTTGGCACGAAGGTATTCGGCAAAAGCCAGCGGCCTAAACTGTGCATTTGCCAAAGCCCGAGCTTCCGCTGACATTTCGCGGTGCTTTCAAAAAGCGTTTAAATTCATGCTGACCCAAGAAGCCATTCTCGACTCGCTCAAGGCCGTAAAATATCCCGGCTACTCGCGCGACATCGTCTCGTTCGGACTCGTGAAACACGTTGCTGTCAACAGCGGCGCGGTCAACGTCCGGCTCGAACTCACCTCGCCCAACCCCGACGCCGCCAAGATCATCAAGGCCGAGTGCGAAAACGTGATTCGCGGCCAGCCCGGCGTCACGCACATCTTCGTCGAGGTCAAGCAACCCGCCGGCCCCGCCCCCGGAGCCACGCCCGCTGGTGGCAACGCCTTCGCGAACCAGAACAAAGTTCCCGGCCTCAAACGCATCGTTGCCATTGCCAGTGGCAAGGGCGGGGTGGGCAAGTCCACCTGTTCCGTCAACCTTGCCTGCGCACTCAACCACCTCGGCGCGCGGGTTGGCCTGCTCGATTGCGACATTTATGGCCCCAGCATTCCGCTCATGATGGGCATCCAGCAACGCCCCGTGGTGAGCGAAGACGAGAAACTCATCCCGCCCAGCAACCATGGGGTCAAACTCATGAGCATGGGCTTCCTTGTCACCGACGATCAGCCGGTCATTTGGCGCGGCCCGATGATCCAGAAGACCGTCCAGCAGTTCGTCTCGCAGGTCGAGTGGGGTCAACTCGACTACCTCCTTGTAGACCTTCCGCCTGGCACCGGCGACGCCCAACTTTCACTTTGTCAAACTGTGCCCCTTGACGGCGGCGTCATCGTTACCACGCCGCAGGAAGCCTCGCTTGGGGTCGTGCGCAAGGGCATCGCAATGTTCGAGAAGGTCAATGTCCCGTTGCTTGGCATCGTTGAGAACATGAGTTACTTCATCGCTCCCGGTGGCCAGCGCGTAGAAATTTTTGGACACGGTGGCGGCCGCGCGGAAGCTGAGCGGCAGGAGATCCCCTTCCTCGGCGAAATACCTCTCTACGTAGAAATCCGCGAAGGTGGCGACAAAGGCATTCCTGTGGTCGTCTCCCACCCGGCGGACCCGCAGGGTAAGGCGTTCCTCCAAATCGCCGAAGTGCTGCGGCGGAAGCTGGGATAAGGCACTCTCTCGTCGCTAAACTTAAAAAATCAGATCAGATCGTGCCAATGGCACGGTTGGTATCAAAAAAAAGTCTGCGTCACCCACACTGCGCGCCCGGTGATGGCTCGCCCACACCCGAATGAAAAGGGATTCCCTCCCATGCGGTTTTTCGGCATGCTGATAGCACAATCACCGATGGACATCACCTTCCAGTGCCCGCTTTGCGAGGAGGAGTTCCGCGTCGGCAGTGCGCTCGCAGGCACAGAGTTTCAGTGCCCGACCTGCTTAAAGATTTCCCTGCTGCCATTCCCGTCGGAGCCGGAGGATGCGCTAGTTGCCCCGCCCCCGCCCGTTCCCAGCCGGTCCATCGTGCCCACCGGCGACCTGCCCGCTCCGGCCCCTTTACCCAAGGCCTCCACCCGGCCGGCTGCCTCGAATGCCGATGACGCCCGCCTCGCGCAACGGCTGACCGATGCTTACGCGCGCGTCGCGGAGGAGGTGGCCAAGCTCATCGTCGGGCAAGACGAAGTGATCGAACAGCTTCTTATCGCGATCTTTGCCCGCAGCCATTGCCTGCTAGAAGGCGTACCCGGCCTTGCGAAGACCTACATGGTTAAAACCCTGGCTGACGCGCTGCAACTTTCCTTTCGCCGGGTGCAATTCACGCCGGACTTGATGCCCGCTGACATTACCGGCACAGACGTGATTCAGGAGGATCCTACTACCGGCCGCCGCAATCTCACTTTCCTCAAAGGCCCACTTTTTGCGCAGATGATCCTCGCTGACGAGATCAACCGCTCACCGCCCAAGACGCAGGCTGCGTTGCTGGAGGCAATGCAAGAGCACAGCGTCACCGTCGGTGGGCGAACCTATAAGTTGGAACAGCCCTTCTTCGTACTCGCCACGCAAAACCCCGTCGAGCAAGAGGGAACGTATCCGCTGCCCGAGGCGCAGAAAGACCGTTTCATGTTCCACGTGCGCGTAGATTACCCGACCCGCGAACAGGAGCGCGAAATCATCAAGCGCACCACCAGCACTTTCAGCGCGGATGTGGATCCAGTCGTCACCGGCGAGGAAGTCATGGCCATTCAGCGCACTGTCCGCAAGGTGCCCGTGCCTGACCACGTCACCGACTTTGTGCTCGATCTCGTGCGCCGCACGCGGCCCACGGACGCGGAAGCCCCCGCCTTTACCAAACAGCTCATCGCTTGGGGTCCCGGCCCCCGTGCGTGTCAGCAGCTCGTGGTGGGTGGCAAGGTGCGCGCTGTGTTACGTGGGCGCTTCCATGTGACCATGGAAGACATCGAGGCGCTTGCGTATCCCGTGTTACGCCACCGGATCGTGCCCACGTTTAACGCCGAGGCCGAAGGCGTGAAGGTAGATGATTTGATCCGCCGCGCGTTGGAAGAAACTCCCCGGCACGAGCCGAAGAAGGTGATTTGAGCCTACAGCGTTGGACAGGACAGCTTACTTAGGAGCTCCGCCCCCGAGGAGCTTCATCATCGCTTCACGCATCATCTCGCGGCTGTCGGCGTATTTGCGCAGGTCTCGGGGTACTTCGAAGGCGGTGTTAGGGGGCGCGCCGAACCGCACATTCGAGAAGAACAAGGTGACTTGTGTGCCTCTCTCTTTCGTTTCAATGGCAACGGGAAAGTTACGCAGATCCGTAGCGTTCCAGGTAGTCGCCTCTTGCGTTTTGCCTTGCGCGTCAGTGACGACAACGCGGTTCTTCACGCACGGGTGACCGCCTATGTTTTCCTCACCAATGCGCATAATTTCAAGTTTGAGCGCCTTCGCGGCCTCGCCGCTTTGTTCCTCGCTGAGGGGCATCTCTGAGTAGGCTTGCATGCCGGGATAGACATAGTAGGTCAGTTTCCTATCCGGCCTAGTGAGGATGACGAGCTGGCCCATGCCAGCGGCTTTGAGCGACTCCATCACGATGGGAGGCAGGCGACCAGCCTCGACTTTGGCGAGGTCGAGTTCCAAGCGCGACTGGCCGTCACTGAAGGCGAGCTTGCCGGGCAATAGGACTGCCTCGCCGCGCTCGCCCTTTGTGCCGATATTCACGTCAGCGATAAAGGCTTTGTGTTCGCCCAAGAAGCGTAGCATCGCGCCGCTGGAGCCAATGCCGGGTGCACCCTCCAGCCCACGACCGGGCAATTGGGCCGGGGCGGTGACGGCGAAGGCCGCGAGACACGAGAGGATAAGCAAACGGGCAAGTAGTTTCATTTGTAGGAGCAGAGGATGACCTACAGGCAAAGTTGTCAACAACTTTGGGAAGTCATTTTAGTCCGCTCGCACGTTTGGCGCGATCCAGAACCTTTGTGGCGACCGCGCGAGCTTGTTCGGCTCCTGTGCTAAGAAGCTGGCTAACGTGGTCGAGGTTCGCGGCGAGTTCGGTGCGTCGGGTACGAGCGGCAGCGAAGTGCTGCCAATAGTGCTCAAAGAGGGCTTTCTTAAGATCCCCGTAACCCAGACCGCCCGCACGTAGGCGGTGCTCGAAGTCAGCTGCCACGTTGGCAGGCGCGACGAGTTTGAGGAGTTGGACGGCGAGATTCTTGTCGGCGTCGGGCTTGGGCTCGGCGGGTGGGCGCGAATCCATGACAATGCCCATGATTTTCTTCCTCGTGGCTTTCTCTTCGCCAAATATCTCGATGGTGTTGTTATAGCTTTTGCTCATCTTCTGCCCGTCGAGGCCGGGCACAGCCGCGCCTTCCTCGCGGATGCGCGGCTCGGGGATGACGAAGGTCTGGCCGTATTGTTGGTTGAATTTGCCAGCTATGTCGCGCGTGACCTCGAGATGCTGTTTCTGATCCTTACCGACTGGTACGACGTTGGAATCAAACGCGAGAATATCGGCGGCCATGAGCACGGGATAGGCAAAGAGCCCGTGGTTCACCGAGCCGATCTCGCCCTCCCCGAGCTTGGCAGCCTTGTCCTTAAAGCTGTGACAGCGTTCGAGTAGGCCCATCGGAGTAACGGTGGAGAGAAGCCACGCCAACTCAGCGACTTCTGGCACATCCGATTGCACCCAGAAGACGCATTTGGCTGGGTTCAGGCCGCAGGCTAGGAAGTCCAGTGCCACGTCGAGTGTGTATTGGCGACGAAGTTGCGCGTCGGTGAGCGAGGTCATCGAGTGATAATTTGCGATGAAGTAAAACGCCTCACCCTCTTGCTGCAGCTCGATGGCCGGACGCATGGCGCCAAAGTAGTTACCCAAGTGCAACGCGCCAGAAGGCTGGATGCCCGTCAAGATTCGCATGGGTTAATGTTAGCAAACCGCCTCGTTGGCTCAAAGCCCAAGGTTCGGCTGAAATCTTAACGCTTCGTGTCCCCGTGGCTCAGCGCCATAAGCGACGGCTCCCGCAAATGCTGCCCTCGCCTTGACTCGCGACTCGCAACTCCCCGACTCTCAGCTTCGCGATGGTTGCCCGTGTTACCCTCGAAATTGCCCTCCGCCGCGAGTTCGACTATGCCATCCCGGCTGAGTTGGCCGGGCAAGTCGAGATTGGCACGCGCGTGAAAGTGCCCTTTGGCCAACGGCAGGTCATGGGTTGTGTCACCGCGCTCGTCGAACACAGCCCGCATACAAACTTGCGACAGCTCACGTCGGTCGTCGGCCGGCAGTCGCTCATTACGCCCGGCGTGCTCCGGCTGGCGCGCTGGATCGCGGACTATTACTGCTGCGCGCCAGAGATCGCCCTAAAAAGCGTGCTGCCTGAAGCTGTGCGCCGCGAGCAGTCCGGCTGGCGCGAGCGGCTTGTTGTCCGCCTGCTGCCCGTCACGGGCAAGCTGCCCAAGCTCACCAAGCGCCAGCAGGATATCCTTAATCTGCTTGAAGAGCGACGGGAGCTTCCCTTGCAGGAACTTCTTGCCCTCGCCGAGACCACCGCCGACACCATCCGGCGACTCGAAGACAAACACCTGGTCCTTATTGCCAATCAGATCGCCGAGCGTGACCCATATGCGAAAGAAGTCATCAGCCGGACCGAACCGTTGCCGCTGAATGCCGAGCAAGCAAGAGCGTTGGCTGCGCTTTGCAAGCGTATGGACGATAGTGGGGAGAGAGCGGAAGGACGGAAAGGTGAGAAGATTACCGAAAGCTCCGGGCCAGATTCTCACTCTGCCACTCCCGCGCCCACGACCTTTCTGCTGCACGGCGTCACCGGCTCAGGAAAAACGGAGGTCTATCTTCAGGCCATCGCTCACGCGCTTGGGCAAGGCCGCGGAGCGGTCGTGCTGGTGCCGGAGATTTCTCTCACCCCGCAAACCGTCGAGCGCTTTAAGGCCCGCTTCAGCCACGGGCCGTTGCAGACTCAGGTCGCCGTGCTGCACTCCCATTTAAGTGCGGGTGAACGGCACGACGAGTGGCACAAGATCCGCCAAGGCCGTGCGCGCATTGTCATCGGCGCGCGCTCAGCGCTCTTCGCCCCGGTGGACCCACTCGGGCTCATCATCGTGGACGAGGAGCACGAGCACTCCTACAAACAGGAGGAAGCTCCGCGTTATCATGCGCGCGATGTCGCCGTCTTGCGCGGGCAGATGGAGAACGCCATCGTCGTGCTTGGCTCGGCGACGCCCTCGATGGAGAGCTTTTATAATGTGCGGCGCGGTAAATACGCCCTGCTTGAGCTGCCCACGCGCGCGGACGACAAGAAAATGCCCATCGTACGCGTGGTGGACATGCGGCAGGCGGCGCGCTCAGAAAAGGGGACACCCATTTTCAGCAACGAGCTGAAGGAGGCCCTCACGAGGCGGCTGGAGCGCAAGGAGCAGACGATGCTTTTTCTTAACCGACGCGGTTACTCCAGCTCACTACAATGTCCGCAGTGCGGTTTCGTGGCCGAATGTCCGAATTGCAGCGTCGCGCTCACCTATCATCGCCACGCACAGAGGATTTGCTGCCATATCTGTGGCCATGCGGCGCCCGCGCCCGCCGTCTGCCCCGTGCCGAAATGTCATAATCCCGCCATCCGTTACGCCGGCCTCGGCACCGAGCGCGTTGAGGAAACGCTGATAAAACTTTTCCCCCACGCGCGCATCGCGCGGATGGATTCTGACTTGATGAAACGCAAGGAGGACTACCGCCGCGTGCTGGGCGATTTCAAGGCCGGTAAAACCGACATCCTCGTGGGCACACAGATGATCGCAAAAGGTCTGCACTTTGAAAATGTCACGCTGGTCGGCGTCATCCACGCAGACTTGAGCTTGCACATTCCTGACTTCCGTGCGGGCGAGCGCACTTTTCAACTTCTTACTCAGGTGGCCGGGCGCGCCGGGCGCGGCGACGTAGAGGGCGAAGTCTTTGTGCAAAGCTTCACCCCCTTTCATCCCGCCATCCAGTACGCCCGCCGCCACGACTATGCGGGTTTCTACGAGCAAGAAATCGAATTCCGCGAGCAACTCAACTATCCGCCGGCCAGTCGCCTGGCACTGCTCACTTTCAAAGGCCGGAATGAGGAAAAGGTTAAGCTGATGGCGGAGCATGTGACGCGAGAGTTAGAAGCGCTTGCCCGCGGATCAGCCAAGGCAGGGAAGCAAGTGGCGAAGCACAAGCGAGAGAGCGCGGACACGCTGGAACTTCTCCCGCTTTCCCACGCTCGCACTTTCTCGTCTGCTCCGGCTCCGGCTGGTCCGTTGCGTGGCTTGGTTCTCGCCGGGCCAGCCCCCGCTCCACTCCTGCGGGCCGAAACCTTCTACCGTTACCAGCTCATGCTGCGGACGCCCCAGATGCCAAGCGTGAGCAAGGTGCTAGCGACACTACTGGAACAGATCAAACTGCCCGAAGACGTGACGCTGACGGTAGACGTAGACCCGGTGAGTTTGATGTGATGCCACTGTCGCCCTGAAGGGCAGGCTTCAAAACCAAAAACAAAGTGCGCAGGCTGGAGGAAGCGAGCTCGTCAGCGATTTGCCGTTACGTTTGGTGCGCACCGCATCACGACTCATTGCTCCCAATCCGTCCATCGCACCAAATCGCCCAGCAACGCTCTGCCATCATGGCGCCAACCCAGCGGAGGGTTTTGCATCTGGCCCAGCGGGCACAGACGCGTTGCTCCCCAGCGAGCGAATTGCTTGGCGAGGCCTTCCAGCTCGTGCTCCTGCGCGGCGAGGCCGACGGTTGAGGTGTGGTCGCGTACGGCGTCCGCCCCACGTAGCGCCTCGTTCACATCCAGCACCGGCTTCACATAGATGAAGCGGTTCAGGCACGAGAGCGCGAAACGTGGGTCAGACTCATAAACCACCGTCCACGCCGTCGAGTCCAAGCTGCACCAATAGCGAGTGGTCTCGGGAGAATGTGCGGCCCGAACTTCGTAGATAGCACGCCGTGCGGCGATGTGCGCGGCGGCCTCGGTCGTGAGCGGGCCGCGCGGCTCGGCGGTTTCGCGGCGCGCTAATTCGCCGGCGAGTTGCTCGGCGAATTGCAGCGCGAAGCCGTTGCCCGTGTCCTCCACGTAGAAAACGTGCGGCGAGAGGCAGCCGAGCTGGTCCCATGCGATGACGTCCGCAGCGGCTTGGGCCACTATTTTCTTCCCGCGCCAGCCGGCGAAGGCGTCGCGCGTGACGTAGCCGAAGCTGACTTGATGCCCGTAGCCAGCAAATCGCACGCGCGGCGGCAACGCGCGGCGAATGGCGGCCACGGCGTCGTCCGCGCCCGTGGCGGTCACGGCGTCGCACTGGGCGAAGAGAGCTTGTTCGAGTCCGGCCGAGCCGCCCGGCCACGACGCGATTTCCACGCAGGCGGCGAGCTTGGGTTCGCAGCCGTAAATCGAGTGCAGGAACAGGCGCGGGAGGAACGCGCCGCCGCGCGAGCACTTGATGAACTGGGCCGAGCGCGTGAGCACGCCGAGCACGATGGCCATGAACGCGGCGTTCGGCACGCAGCCGGCGGTGATGTGGCCGACCAGTTCCGGGCCCGTGGCCAGCGCGAGCCGGCGCGTGCGGCTGTCGCTGCTGCTGGCGGAGAAGGCGTCGAGCCGGTGCGTGGGGCCGAGTTCCTGCGCGAGCAGGGCCTCGAGGTTTTCGCCGGTGAGCTGCTTGAAGAAGTTGTCGAGCCCGGTGGCGAGCGTGGGCGCGGAAAAGCCGGTCTGCGCGGGGCCTTCCGTGAGCGCGAGTTTGCGAAACGGAAAATCTTCGCACAGCCAGTCCTCGCCGAGGCGGACGAGCGTGCGGAGGACGCTCGGCGTGTCGCGCACGGCGAGGTAATGGGCGCGGTTGCGCTTCAGCGTGAGGCAAGCGTCCGTGACCATCGCGGGCGTGAGGTCGGCCTCCGGCGGCAGGTCGGCGAGAAAGTAGTTTGGAAGCGTCATGGCAAGCTCGGGAGAATGCGCGTCAGTTTGGTCATGGAGCAGGGATCGAGGTGATGAGTGCGGGAGAAGGTGATACCCTGAAAGCCATGCGCCAAGTTCCAAACAAGTTCAATACCCCAAACCTCCAACCGCGGCGCGTCCTCGGCGGTGGTGAGCTGCATAATCGATTCAGCTCGACCGTGTCACCGGAGGTAAAGTCGCTTCCGAAGCTCTCCCTGGAGCTTTGCCCTTGGAGCTTTGCCCTTGCAGCTTTCATCCGAGTTTCCTCCGTTTGATTTCGCGCAGGCACAGCAAGCCCGGCAGCGATACCACGAGCAACGCGGCCAGCAGTAGGTAAAAGCCGTAGTAGCTCGTCGGCTCCCCCGCGCCCATGCCGAGCCGTTCCACCCACCGGCCCGCCAGCCAGTGCGCAAGGTTGCCGAGGAGGCCGCCCACCGTGATGAAGAGGCCGAACACGCGCCCGCGCACGGCGTCCGGCACCGCTTCCATCAGCGCCGCCTCGACCATCGGGTAGCAGCCCATAAAGAAAAATCCATACACCGCCAGCGCGACCACGAGCCAGCCGCGCGGCAAGTGCGGATACGCCGCGACGACCACCGCCGCCGCGAGCATCACCCCCGCCGTCCAACGCGTGCGGCCCTGGTCGCTCAGGTGGCCGAAGAGCGGGTTGCTCACGATGCCCATGAGGAAAATCATGCTTAATGCCATGCCCGCCTCTTTTACCGTGAAGCCATGGGCCTTTTGCAAAAACAACGAGCCGAGGCTGCCCATGCTGTGCCCTGCAAAATCGCGCAACGCAAACGCCACGGCCGCCGCGAAGAAAAGCAGCCACAATGCGGAAGTGGGAAAGAGCGCCGCACCGCGCGGCGGGGTTTGTTCGCTGGCCTTAGTCATGGGCGACTCGCCGGCACTCTCCTCCGCCAGCCACGCGAAGGCCGCCGCCGTGACGATACCTGCGAAGCCCAACTCCAATACAGGCGTCCGCCATTCGCCTGTCTGCGTCGCCCGCCAACCCGCATAAAGCGGCCCGACAAAGAAGCCCACGCCCGCACCAATGCCAATGAGCCCGAGCGCTTTACCCGTCGCTTCCGGGTAGATTCGCACCACCAGTGCCGTAGCCGCTGGGTGGAAGAAGCTTCCGCCGATGCCCGCTACCACCACACTGATGAGTGCGAGCGAAAAGCTTGGGGCAAAGGCGAGGCCGACAAACCCAAGCGCGTTGATGAACAAACCCCAGCCGAGCAGTTTCCTCCGGCTGTACCGGTCTGCGAGGATGCCTAGCGGGTAGCTCAGGCCGTAATAGACCAGCATAAGTGCCGTGAGCAGTAGTGTGGACTGCTCGACGCTGGCGAGTTTGAGGTCGCGCTGCATTGGCAGGTAGAGCGGTAGGAGCGCGACGTGATACACGTGTGTAAAAGCATGCAGCACTCCGATGAGCCAGAGTGTGCGGACGCGGTGTGGCGAGGTGCTCATCTCAGGCAACCATGAGCGAGCAACCGCGCGCCTCGGCTCGGGCGGCGCGGCCCAGCAGTTCAAAGCCGTCGGCGCGGCGCACGGCCAGATCCTCGGTTTGCACCGCCAGCACGGAGCGCACATTCGCCAGGTCAAATAGCCGGAGCAAACCTGTTTCGCCATCGTCTACTTCGCGGCCAGTCTCGGGTGAGCAGACGAGTGCGCGGCACCATGGCGGAAACTGGAAAACGCGTGAGCCGTGGGGCGTTGGGTGTGAAGTTGTAACGGGTGCTCCACTTGTCTCCCGGCATTCGTCCCCTGCCACCCCATCATAAGCTTGGGAACTAATTTCACTCATGCCGTATTCGCTGACGATGAATTCGCTTGGCACACCGAGGCGCGTGGTGAGTTGCCCGTGCAACTCGGCTTTGGGTAATTCGCGTGAACGACCCTTGTAACCGCCGGTTTCCATCACACGCGATCCAGGTGGGAGGACGAGCGTTTCGCCGCGCGTTTCCAAGCTATCGAGCAAGTGGACGAACATAAACGCCGTGCCGAGCAACACAACGGGTTTGCCCGCCGCTGACGCGTCACGCAACTCGGCCAGTGCAGCGGAGGCATCGAGTGCCCAGGCGTTATCCACTCCGACGCTGGCGCAGAACCGCGTGCCACCTGCACTGAACGCCGCGCTTACGCACGCAAACATGTGGACGAGCGACGAGTGCGGTGCCTGCTCCGGCGGCGGCGCGAGGCAGACGAACCGTGCCGGCGACTTGCAGTTTTCATCTGAGGTGCTGGTGAGCGCGGGGGCCTCGGATCGAGTAGATGCCACGGGCGAAGGCCGCAAGTCACCGGTGCGAGGAAGCAAGTGTCGCGCGAACCACGGTTTCAGCGACATCTCATAGACAGCCAGAGACTCGACACTATGAATATGCCGGCTGGGCTGGTGCTCCGTGGTGCCGCTGGAGTGGAAGACCGCAGTGCGCTCGACGGGCGCGAGGCTGGTGAGTTCGAGTTCCTTGAACGAGGCGGTCGGCACTGCAGGGATTTGCCGCCACCCTCCGAGCGTCGCTGGCGTTACCCTACGCGCCTCGCAAAGCGCTCGATAGGGAGCGACCGCGGCATACTGGTAGGAGAACAGCTCACGAGCCAGGCCGCAGAATTCTCCGTCGGTCGCGCCCAACTCGCGAGCCATGAAGGCGCGGAGTCGAAGGGTGAACTCACTTAGGGATGAAGGACTACTCATGCGGTTTTAGTTTATGGGCTGGTGTTCCGCCACAGCCGCCGGGAGGTTGGGTTTTCGGACGGGTGCTGTCGAGTGGGTTTCCCGCCATTGACACAGCCGGGCACAGGCCCCGGGGACTCCTTCCCTCCGGCGAATGCGATGGACTGAGCAGCGTCAACCCAATGAAGCTTCCGCAGCCCGCACCACCAAGCCTCGCATGAACTCCCCCGCCGAAGTCTCCCGTCGCCAGTTCCTTCAGTCCTCCAGTGCCGCGGCAGCCGCCAGCTCGCTCGCGGTGCGCGAATTGTCCGCGCAGGGGGCGGCTTCCGGGAACAGTAGCCTGCTACGCATCGGTCTTATCGGCTGCGGCGGGCGGGGCACCGGTGCTGCGTCGCAGGCACTTATGGCGGACTCAAACGTCAAGCTTGTTGCGGTGGGCGATGCTTTCCGCGACCGCCTTGACCTCAGCCTTGAAACACTTGGCAAACAGAAGGAAATCACGGACAAGCTGGACGTGCCGGAGACGCGCCGCTTCGTCGGCTTCGACGCATACCAAAAAGTGATCGCCAGCGGCGTAGATGTGGTGCTGCTCACAACACCACCGCACTTCCGCCCGATACACATCAAAGCCGCCATTGATGCCGGTAAGCACGTCTTTGCCGAGAAGCCCGTCGCCGTGGATGCAGCGGGCGTGCGTTCCGTCCTCGCCACCTGCGAGGAAGCGCGGCGCAAGCAGCTCGCCGTCGTTAGCGGCCTTTGCATCCGTTACTCCTACGGTTTTCAGGAAATCATCCGGCGCATCCACGCCGGCGCGCTCGGCAAACTACGCACCCTCCAAGCCAATGACTTTCGCGGTCCTATTTGGGTCAAGCCCCGTCAACCCGGCCAGACCGACATGGAGTACCAGCTCCGTAACTGGTATTATTTCACCTGGCTCTCCGGCGACTTCAACGTTGAGCAGCATGTCCACATGCTCGACGTTTGCGCGTGGGTCATGAACGGCGAGTATCCCGCCACCGCGCTGGGCCTCGGCGGACGCGCCCAGCGCACTGGCACGGACTTCGGTAATATCTACGACCATCACTCCGTCATTTACGAGTTCGCCAGTGGCCCGCGCTTGCACGCTTACTGCCGCCAGCAAAGCGGTCTGCGCGGCGACATCTCTGTCCATGTAGCTGGGGAGAAAGGCATCGCCCGCCTCGCCGAGCGCGACCGCGGCCTCGTCCTCGAGACCGCCGACAAGTGGGTTTACGACGGCGTAAAAAACAATATTTACCAAACCGAGCACGATGAATTCTTTGCCAGTATTCGCCGGGGCCAACCCCGCAACAACGGCGATTACATGTGCCGTAGCACGCTCATGGCCATCATGGGCCGGATGGCCACTTACACCGGCCAACAGATCACTTGGGAGCAGGCGCTCAACTCTAAGGAAAGCCTTGCGCCTGAGCGTTACACTTGGGACGCCCAGCCTCCACCCTCTGCCATCGCCGTGCCCGGTGTGACGAAGTTTGTGTAGGTCTCGCCACCTCACAGCCAAAGCGAGAGGACTCCATCAAAACTTAGAGCGGTATGTATCCAAAAAATCAAAGCCGTAGCGACTTAACTTTCACGAGGTTGGCAGGGTAGGAACCTCCCGGTGACGGGTGACGATGCGGCGTGAATCATTGAAGGTTACTCCGGCGCTACCTACTATCGCGCTGTGTCCGTTCAGTTCACCATCCTTGGCAGCGGTTCGGGGGGCAACTGCGCTTACCTTGAAACGCCCGAGGCTCGCTTGCTGATTGACGCCGGCTTTAGCGGTCGGCAAATCCGCGAGCGGCTTGCGTCCATTAGCCGCACGCCGGAGCGGCTCACGGGCATCCTCCTCACACACGAGCACCAGGACCACACTCAGGGCCTCACCGTGCTCGCAGCAAAACTTGGCATCCCGGTTTATTGTAACCGCCTTACGCACGAGGCAACGGAGCGGCAGTTGGAAGCGCGGTTTGAGGCACTGCACTTTGTTACGGGTGCAACCTTTGAGTTGGGTGATGTCACAGTGGAGACCTTCAGCGTGCCGCACGACGCGCAGGATCCCGTCGGCTTTCTACTGCGCACGCGCGGAGGTAACATCGGCTTTCTTACCGACCTTGGCCATGCGACGAAGCTCGTGCTCGAGCGCGTCCGCCCCGCGCACTTGCTGGTGCTGGAAGCGAACCACGATTTGAAACTGCTTCAAGACGACCTCAAACGCCCGTGGTCCACAAAGCAGCGTATCCTCAGCCGGCATGGCCACCTGTCCAATGACGCGGCGGCGAGTGTCGCCGAACAAATCATTTCCGGCACGCTCGCGCGGATTTACCTCGGCCACCTCAGCCGCGACTGCAACCGCCCTGAGTTGGCGCACGCTGCCGTCGGCAACCGCTTGCAACGCGTGGGCGCGACGCACGTGCGCATCGAGTCCACCTCGCAGGATGCGCCCTGCGCGACGGTGACGTTGTGAGGCGCGGGCGTTCAGCCCAGCCCCAGAATCTTCCTGCCCTCAGCCGAAATCATGGACTGGTGCCACGGCGGATCCCAGACAACCTCTACGCTCGCGTCCGCCACGCCGTGCAAGGAGAGAATCTTTTGCTGCGCGTCGCGGGCGATAGTCGGCCCCATGCCACAACCGGGAGCGGTTAGGGTCATCTTCACGAAGACCTTGTGGCCGCCAGTTGGAAGCGGCTCGAGGCCCATGTCGTAAACCAAACCGAGGTCCACGATGTTGACGGGAATTTCCGGGTCGAAGCATGTTTTGAGCACGGACCAAACGGCCTGCTCCGACACAACCTGAGCAGCGGACGTGACGGAGGCTGGCTCTGGCGTGAGGCCTAGCGCATCGGCGTCCTGACCCGCGATACGAAACAGCCCACCCATGCTGTGAACGGTGTAGGTGCCGCCGAGGGTTTGCACGATGTCCACTGGCGTCGCCGCTTTCAACGTGACGTCGGTGCCAACGGGGATTTGGATGGCCGCGCAATCGCGGGCGAGTTTAACAGTAGTACCAGCACTCATTTGATGACTATGCGCCAGCTTGGCGGAGGGAGCAAGCGGCGTGCGATTCAGCCATCAAAGCCACTTCAGAGCTCCTCTGTGCGGCCCAGTGCAAAAAAGTGCAGCCAGATATTCGTGACAGTTTTGTGATGAATGCGCTTGAGTGCTGATGCGTAAAGCAATAGTTGCGGCCCGTATTCGCGCAGTTTGGTTGGCAATTCTGTTTCAGCGAAATAGTCCGTTTTGTAATCTAGTAACCAAATCTCGTTTTCGCCAAAGACCACCAAGTCCGCCACGCCCTGCACGATGACAAACTCATCCCCGTCCGTGAAAGCCGACGCGGGCAGGCGCGGCTGAAGTGCGGAAGGCGCAATGCGGGGCGCGGAACGGGAAGTGCCTTCGGGGCTGCCGGGCATGAGGTTCATCCCCTGCAACTCCCGCACTGTGAATCTTGCGGTGAAGGGCACTTCGCGCTGCACGCGGCCGGCCTCCGCTGCTGCGCGCACCTGCTGACCGACGGATGAATTCCAGAACGCCAGCAACACCTCGAAGTCCAGTGCCGCCGCGTCACGCTCCGCGAGTTGGCTGGCGGCGACGAGCCGCGCTGCTTCGTTGCGGAGGTCAAGCATCGTCGCCGTGCGCGCGGGGTCCACATACTGCAGGAATGCGTGGTGGGCCGCACCGCGCTGGGCGGCAGTGAGCTCGCTCCCGCCGGGCCGCGCGGAACCGCGCGGGCGGGACCACGACACCGCCTCCGCATCCGGCTCTGCTGCGCGGCGCCGCAGCACGGTGACGGAAGTCTTGGCTGGCTCGTGTGTCGCCGGCTCGTGTGGATAGCGCCACTCTAGCTTGGCGCGCAGACGCGCGACTGCCTCGGGTAGCAGCCGACGTGAGGAGGCTCCATCTTCAGCAGAAACCTGAGTCAACACTTCCTCACGTCGATTGCTGCCGGCAAAGCGCGCGTCATCCGCACTGTAGAAATTCCAGCTCAACAGCTCGTTCTGCCCCGCCGCGCCGCCGTGCCAGTCGGCTTCGCACGTCACCGACGGCAGCCACGCACGCAGCCAGTTCAGCGGGCACTGGGTCTTGAGCAGCGCGGGGTCTGCGAGCGGCTCGGCGGGGGCGCGCCATTTCTCCACCACTTCCTTGCCCGCCTCCGTGCCTACGAGCAGCAGCGTGTCGCGCGCGCGAGTCAGCGCCACGTAGAGCAGGCGCAGTTCCTCGCCCAGCAACTCGCGCCGACCGCGCCGCCGCGCCAGCCAGTGCGGGAGGCTCGCGTAGCGCCGCTCGCGGCCGGGCGGCAAAACCATCGGGCAGAGGCCGTACTCTTCGTCCAGCAGGATGTCGTCGCGCAGATCTTGTTCGTTGAAGCGTGTGCCCAACCCGGCCACCACGACGACGGGAAACTCCAGGCCCTTGCTCTTATGAATGCTCATCAGCCGCACCGCGTTGTCCGTCTCCGCAGGCGCGAAATCGTGGTCCAGCTCCGCTTCCTCCTGCGCGGCGATGAATTGGAGGAAGCGGTGCAAGCCCTGCCGTTGATAGGGGTCAAACTGCCGCGCGAGGTCGAGCACGCGCCGGACATTCGCGACACGCTGGGCGCCACGCGGCTCGGCCAGCAGCAGCGATTCGTAATGCGTCTCGGCGAGCACGCGCTCGAGACAGTCGGTGAGCGAACTCAGCCGCAGCCGGTCGCGCCAGGCGGCAAAGCGGGTGAGGAAGGCGGAAGCCTTCTCAAGTGCGGAAGGCTCAGCCGGCGGTTCACCAGCGGCACAGAACTTCGTGAGCGCGTCCCAGAAGAGCCGCTCTTCGTTGTGCGCGCGCAGGGCGACGAGTTCCTCCAGCGACATCGCCACCAGGGGCGAGCGCAGCACGGCGAGCAGGGGCAGGTCTTGCAGCGGGTTGTCGAGCAGGCGCAGCAGGTTCAGTAAGTCGCTCACCTCGAGCGCCTCGTAGAAGCCGCCACGCTCCGTGTGCAAGGGCACGCCCGCACGGTGAAACTCCTGTGCGAACGTCTCCACCCGTGAGCCGGGCGAGCGCATGAGCACCACCATGTCGCGCCACTCCACCCGACGCATGCCTTTGGCCGGCTCGTCCCAGACTTCGTGGCCACTCGCGTGCAATTCACGGAGCCGGAGCGCAACACAGCGGGCCTCGCGCTCGATGGCGAGCAGGTCGAGCACGTCGGTGGCGGTCTCGCGGTCTTCGGGCTGCTCGTCAGCGTCCTTGGTGAGGATGTGCAGTTCGACCCGGCTCGTGCCCGCGACGGGCAGTTGCCGTTCGGTGGCATCCGTTGCATCCGGACGGCGGCTGGAAGCCGCCGGCGCGGGGTTGCGCAACATCGCGCGGCCTTCGGAATCACCGAACTTCAACTCCGCTTCCGCATCGTAGGCCACACCGCCGACGGACTCGCGCATGAGCGCGCGGAAGAGCGGGTTCACGAAGTTCAGGACAGCTTCGCGGCTGCGGAAGTTTTCCGAGAGCGCAATGACGCTCTGCTGGCCGCGCCACGCCTTCGCGTAGCCGGCGAAGATGTGCGGGTTCGCGAGGCGGAAGCGGTAGATGCTTTGCTTCTGGTCGCCGACGAGGAAGCGGTTCGCGTTCGCGCCTTGGCCGCTGACGAAGCGGAGGATGGCGTCCTGGGCGGCGTTGATGTCCTGATACTCGTCCACGCAGACGTGCGCGAACTGCGCGCGGCACGCGCGGGCGACGCCCGTCCTTTCATCGCGCAGCAGACGCAGGGCGAACTGCTCCAAGTCCGCGAAGTCCACACCGCCGAGCTGGCGCTTCGCCTCGGCGAAGCGCGTGGTGAACTGCTGCGTGAGTTGCACCAGCGCGGCCATCTCGTGCCGGCACCAGTTCCAATCCTCGGCCAGCGCGGTGCCGGAACCGTCAGGGCCGACGAGTGAGAGGAAGAAATCGGCTTCCTCGAAGAACTTTCCGAACGGCGGCCGGAGTTTGGTCTTCGTCCCGCGCGGCCAGTCCGCATCGGCAGCGAGGATTTCGGCCAATGCGGAATGTGGAGTGCGGAGTGCGGAATCATCTCGGAGCGCGGCGGTGCTTCGCTTCAGCGCGGGCGTGTCGAGAGCCGTGGCAAGGACAGGAAGCCACTCATCGCGCCACTCGGCGAGGGCGGTGAACAGCCATGATTTCCACTGCGTTGGAGCCGGCTCGCGAAAGGTAGCGAGTTGGTCGGCAAGCCACGCGTCCGGGTCGGGCAAGGATTGCGCGTGGCGATGGAGTTTCCACACGAGCACGTGCAGGTGCTCATCCGAGCCACGTCCGGCGCGGCGGATGAGCTGCTGGACGGCCTCGCTGTGCGGATGGCGACCGGCGTAGTGCTCGGCGAGCAGCGCGGTGAGACAATCGCGGACCAGTGGCCGCGTCTGGCGTTCGTCGAGGATGACCAACTGCGGGTCAATCGCGAGGTGGTGGAAATGCTCGCGGACGAGGCGGAGGCAGAAGCTGTGCAGCGTGGATATCTGCGCGGCGTCGAGGAGAGCGAGTTGTTCGGCGAGCCGGTCGGCTGGCGAGGAGGGCGCGCTCGGGTCAGGTGCTGGCTTCAGCTCCGCCTCCAGCGCCTTCCGCAAGTGGACGCGCATCTCGGCGGCAGCGGCCTCGGTGAAAGTGACGAGGAGAAACTGATCGAGCGACGCGCCGTCCCGAACCAGTTGCAGGCAGCGCTCGATCAGGGTGCGCGTCTTGCCGGTGCCCGCGCCGGCGACCACGAGGATGTTGCCGCGCGCGGCGATGGCGGCCTGCTGGGCAGGAGTGAACGCGCTCACGCTGCTTCCTCCTTCGCGGCGGGTTTGGGCAGCGCGCGGTAGGGCTGCGTCCACGGGTCGAAGCGGCAAACCGAGCGGTAATCGCAGCGGTCGCAAGCCTTGTCGCTAGCACTCAGGCGGACCGGGGAGACGGCGACTGCACCGGCAAATATGCTTTCGCCGAGGCGGCGGAGGTTGGCTTCGACTTGGGTAAGCAGGGCGGAAAAATCACCTGTGGCCAGCGCGTCGCCACTGCGTTTGCTGAGATTGCCGTCCTTGTTGAGCGTGTAGCGGAACTGGCCGCTGGGCTGCCCGCCGGGGCGGGCGTCGAGGTAAGTGAGGTGGGCAAAATCGAACCGGCCCGCGTGCTGGTAAGTGGCGCGGCGGGTGGCTTCGTCCTCGGCGAGAATCTCGGTGCGCCCACCCGTGGAACTAGCGGCCCCGTGTAGCGGGATGTAGAAGACGCCGACCGGCTGAAATGCAGAATGCGTAACGCGCAACGCTGAATGGGGCGAGGGAGAAGATGTCCTCGGCGCAAGCAGGACATTTAGATACGCGAGCAGTTGAAGCTGGAGGCCGTGGGCGATTTTGAGCGGGTCGAGTTTCTTGGGGCTGCTCTTGTAGTCCACGACGACGGCGAAAGTCTCGTCAGTCTGCTCGTTGTGGCGGAGGTCCACGCGGTCAATGCGGCCGCGGAGCGAGAGGCCCTTGCCATCCGCCAGCGCGAGCCGCCAGGCGGGCATCGGGCTGCCGGGCAGACCGAAACCGAGTTCCACCGCAACGGGGTCGAAGTTGTAACTCGGCATCCAGCTGACGAGCGCAGCGAGGAGACGTTGCGCGCTGGCGATGAGTGAGTGCGCCGTGAAGCGGCGGACTTCGTCCGCCGCGAAGAGCGCGAACTCGGGGCTGGCGAGGAGATCTTCACCGGCGAGCGCGGCGAGCGCGGCGGCGTCCGCTGGCGAGAGGTCGCGCCAGCGACGGCTGGAGGCGGTGACGCGCAGGTGAAATTCATCCAGAAGCCGGTGGATGAAGCTGCCGCGCTCGCGGTGGTTCACTTCGAATTCCTTGCGCTCCTCAGCACCGAGGCCAGCAGCGACGAAGAACTTGAACGGGCACTCGGCGAACTGCTCGAGCTTGCTCACGGAGGTGGCAAGTTCGATGCCGTAGAGCTGGGAAACAGCGGCGGGCGAAAGCTGCGTGGCGGCGCCGGCGGTGGTGATTTCACGCGAACGGGCAACGACCGGAGCGATGGCGGGAAGCGCAGCTAATGTGCTGAGCGGCGCTTGGGCTATCGAGTGCGGCGAGTTCTGGCCGCATTCCACTTGCCGCATTTCGGTCAGGATTGGCTCCAGCAATTCCTCGGTGTGCTCGGCCTCACGCCAGTCATGGATGGTCGGAACTTTTTCCAGCGCGAGTCCTGGGAAAAGCTGCTGGACTTGCGTGAGAATGGGCGAGGGGTGAAGCGGTTTGCCATCGGTGTCGGCGGCGGAGCAGGTCAGTACGAGTCGCGCACGGCTGCGGGTGCAGGCGATGTAGGCGAAGTAGTGCTCGTGTGCGACCTGCGCACGCGGATCGAGGCCGAGACGCGTGTCGTGCGCGGCGAGGAGGTCGCGCTCGGCGTCGGAGAGCAGGACGGGTGGCGCGGGTGGCGCGGGGAAAACACCTTCGTTGAGGCCGAGCACGAGGTTGAGCCGCAACTCCGGGTTCCGCGAGCGGTCAATGCTGCCGATGATCACTTGGTCGAGCGCGGGCGGAATGACGCCGACGGTGAGCGCGCTGAGGCCAACTTCGAGGATGGGCAGCCATTCGTGGAGCGGATGGGCGGGCGAGGTAAGCCGGGTGGGCTGCGGTGCGGCGGACGGCGACCGACAGTCGCCGGCACGGGCATCTGGAAACGCGCGTTCTAAATTCTCCATCCACGTGCGCATCTGGCGCAGGACGGTGGCGTGGAGCGATGGGGCGAGGGAGTGGAGGACAGACGTGTCCCGCTCCCGGGCGAGCGCGTCGTCCCACGCTTGCAGGCGAGCCTCGATGCCGAGGTCATCCCACAGCGTGCGAAGCGCAGCGGCGAGTTGTGCACCGGTGACAGCCGAGGTGACGCGGTTCTGACTTCCCACTCTGCCTTCGGAGGTGGCCTCCACACGGCGGCTGTCAGCCGGAGTGAGCTGTGTGGCGAGCTTTTGAAACGGTGCGGTGAGAAGGGCGCGGAGTTGTTCGGCACGTGCGAGATTGAACTTGGGTTCGGGAACAGCGAGCGGCGCGAGCCATTGTGCTCCGCGCCAGCCGTGGGCGAGCGCGATGTTTTCCAACCAGTCAACGTCCGCGTCGTGGTCATGGACGAGGCCGGACTTGAGCGCGCCGAAGAGGTCGTCGGGTTGCCAGCCGTAGGCGAGTGTGCGTAGGGCGAAGCGCGTGAGTTCCGCGAGCGGGTGGTGCGCGACGGGTTCCCGGCGGTCGAGGAAGAAGGGAATGCCGTAGCGCGTGAAGACGCGGCGGACCGCGGTGTGATGGTGGTCGAGCGTGCGAAGAATGACGGCGCAGTCGCGGAAGCGGCCACCCGCGCGGACGTGGCGGAGGATTTCGCGAGCGGCGAGCGTGGCTTCGGCTTCGGGGTTGGCGCAGACCGCTGCGCGGAGGGAATCGGAGATGGGAGATGGGAGATGGGGGACGGGGTGGGCTTGGGAGTGCGGCGAGGTCTCGCCGCTTTCCGCAGGCGACATGTCGCCGTCGGAGTTCCGGGCGGTGGCGGAGGGACTCGTGGAGCCCGACTGGCGCACGCCGGGCGCGTCAATCAGCGCCGGAGTGTCGCCAGCCTTTGACGGCGACAAGCCGCCTGCGGAAAGCGGTGACGAGGCATCGCACTCCAAAGCGCGGGCGGGCGCAGTCCAGTTTGCTTCCAAGTGCGTGAGCGTCGCGCTGTCGCGGAAGCGGCTGAGAGCAGGGTGGCGCGGGAGTTCTTCGACGCTCGTTTCGCAGTCCGCCAGTGCGGTGATGCGTTGGCGGCAATCGGCGTAGGTGCGGCGGACGGTGGACCAAAGGCAAAGCCAACTGCGCTTGTCACCTGCTTGCGGGTCGAGGCAGAAGGCAAGCGTGGCGGTGCGGCAGAACGGGAGGATGGCACTGAGCAGGTCCAGCTCCTGCGGGGTCATTTCGGCGAAGCCATCGAGCCACAGGCCGGCGATGGGCGATGGCCGGTGGGCGATGGGCGGTGGCGAGGAGCGGAGAAATCCCGTGGCCACATCGAGCAACTGGTCGCCGTCTTGAACTTGGTTCTGCTCCAGCCAGCCCTCATAGGCGCGGAGCAAGTGATGAAGGTCGTGGAGTTTGTCCCGGAGCTGAACGCTCTCGGTGCAGCATTGGGCGAGGCGGGCGAGGCGCGTGGGCGTGATTTGGTGGCGTTGAAATTCGCGGAGCAGTTGGCTTAATTGCCGGGCAAAGCCCGGGAGGCGCGCAGCAGCGCGGAAGACGCGCAGCGCGGGCTGTTCACGGGCGAGGAGGGCGCGCAGCACCATCACCCGACCTTCATCATCGAGCAGTTCAGGGACGGCGCTGAAGGTCTCGAGCAGCCAGCGCGCGAGGCGGTCAAAGGAGACGATTTGCAGACGCGAGTAACCGGCGAGATCGGGTTTTTCAAGTAGCTGCCGCTCCAACTGAAAAGTTGCTTGTTTCGGCGCTAGGAGCAGGAGCGGTGGACCGTCGGGTGCGCGCTTAAGCTCGGTGCGGATTTCCGCAAGGCAACGCCACGTCTTACCGCTGCCGGCGGGACCCAGAAGGAAGTGGACGGTCATGAAATGATAGTCGGGCTAGGATTTCAAAGTTCAAAGTCCAAAGTGCCCGTAAGCACGTTGCGCCTTAGATATCAGTTGGAGAAAACCGTTTGCGCCCATCCCCAGCGATGCTAGCTTGTCGACGCCTTTCCAAAAGTAAAAGGCTCAAAACCAAATCGAAAACATTATGGCCCACGAACTGCCTGCTCTCCCCTACGCCCACGATGCCCTCG
>Ga0194118_10002033_pt1 | contig 26837 bp, 24 predicted proteins | sample TA2MahsurfametaG_2_FD_148662 | JGI IMG/M metagenome (GOLD analysis project Ga0194118, IMG submission 148662) | Freshwater microbial communities from Lake Tanganyika, Tanzania - TA2015013 Mahale N5 surface | ecosystem: Environmental > Aquatic > Freshwater > Lake | place: Tanzania: Lake...
TTGTGCATATCATGGTTACAAAAGACACAATGACAGTATCCTATGGGCTTTAGGTTGGGGTATTGTTGGAAATGCTGGTCTTGCAATCTCTCAAAATTTTGCAAAACCCTTAGCTACTAGAAATCCAATCGGCATGAACTATGTACGAGAAATTGATCATAGTCTTGGTTCTGATGCAATTTCAAATCCTCGTAAGAGAAAGAAAAAAGCAAGCTCAAAGGCTAGAAAGAAAAGCACAAGAAAATCTTCAAGAGTTTCTAGAGTCAATCCTAAAAAATCAGCTAAGAGCAAGGTAAAAACTACCCACAAGAAAGCACATACCCACAAGACTGTATCTCGTAAGAGAAAAACATCTCACAAAACACACAGATAAAAACAAAAAGGATGCACTATGCTCGCCATCAAAATTTTACAAAAATTAGTCAAGACTGCTCAAAAACCTAAGAAAAAAGCCACACAAAATTTGGGTGCTTTCAATTTGGATGTCCAACCAAGTATGTCTGAAATCTTAGACAAAGCTTCTAAAGGTGAAACCACTAAAGCTACTGTTAAATTCTCTGGAGATTTACCCTCTGCATCTTCCGAACTTGCACAAAATATAGCAAGTGTTGGGGCTGCTTATGGCTTATCAAAAGTCACACTAGAAAAAAGAACCAATCCAAAGCTAGGTGCTTTTGGTAATGATGTTCCTGCAGTGATTGGTATCTCTTTGGGATCTTGGTTTGCTAGCAATATGCTACAATATTATGTGTTTGACCCCTTATTAGGTAATGCCATCCCTGAAACAACAATCAGCATTGATGTTGATAGTGCTTCGGATTTAGAAAAATCTGAGCTTTTGAAGAATCCTAATCTCCCCACAGAGGCAATCGCAAATGCTGGTATTGGTCTAGTAGGAGCAGAGCTTGTATCTAGCACTTTGAATTTCATCGAATTTTTTGCAAATGCATATCATGGATACCAAAGACATGATAAAAGCTTACTTGCAGGGATCGGTTGGGGTTTGTTTGGTAATGTAGGTATGGCTTTACAACAAGGCTATGCTTTACCAATGGAACAGAAAGAAGAGAGTAGATTCTTGGATATGCCATCTTTAGTACCCATTACAAACCCTAAAGCCAAAAGAAAAACATCTTCTAAGGCTAAAGCTCGTAAAAGAAAAACATCTAGCAAGGTTTCTGCTCGCAAGATTAGATCAAGAAAAACAAGCAAAGCAGCGAGTAAATCTCGTAAAACCAAATAAAAATATCAAGGCTTAAAAAATGCTTGTTGCTGATGTCCTATACAACCTAGTAAAAAAACAAAGACTGAAAAGTGTAAAAGCACAAAAAAATTCTAGCTTTGGGTCTTTTCAAATCAACATTGATGATGAAGATGAAAAAGTATTTCAAGGTAAGAATACTAAAGATGGTTATGTTAATGTGTCTATTGCAGGTACTTTACCATCTTCTCGAAGTGTGATTGCTCGAAAACTCAGTAATAATGCAATCGGCTATAGCTTAGGATCAATTGCTTTTTTGGGATCTGAAACACCCAAAGATCAAGGAGAAGATATTAGTGAGATCAAATCTTTCGCTATCCTATCTGGGTCTGCTTTACTTGGACATCTGCTAGGATATTATGTGTTTGATGATTTACTTGGTATAGATGTTGGTAAAATCAATGTAGCCATTCCTTATTTCGCAGACGATGAAAGTCTACCTGATCTAGAAAAGCGAGCAAAAAAATATGCAGTGGATTCAATATCAAGTATTGCTACTGAAGAAAACATACAAGTTGCTCAAAGCATATGGAAAAAAGCACAAAATGCATCGATCACATATGCTACAATTTCATCAGTTGAAAATGTCTTAAATGCAATCCATGGCTACAAAAGGCATAATGGCAGTATCTATTGGGCATTAGGTTGGCTAGCCTTTGGTAATTTAGGCTATGCAATCTCTCAAGGATATGCTAAACCCTTGTTAAGTGTACAAACTAAAAAACAATCTCAAACAAAATAGGAGAGAAAAATGAAAGATTTAACAAAGTTGATTATTGGTAATTCTAGAAAGAAAACAGTTACCGACAAAGAATTTGCAAAACTTTATGAGAAGCATGTGAAAAAGAATGGCTTTAGTGGTCTAGGGGCTCTTACACCTGAGCAAATCCTAGAAAATGGTAGAATCTTTCAAGATGTTTCTAAAGCACTAGCAAGAGATGGATCTCATGAATTTGAATTCCAACCGATCTACGAAGAAGGCTCTCAAGTGATGTATTCCGATTCAACTCTCAGCACTGCTGGGTTAGGATCGGTATTAGCTACTGCAAGTGCCACTAGTTATTTGATGGCAGATGCTCTCAAAAAAACTAAAAGACCTGATGAAACTTTAGAGATTCAAGATGTGATCGCAATATCTTTATCAGGCTTAATTGTTTCTTATGGTTTAATTGGTAGTATTCGTAAGCTTACCGATAGCTTTTTCGAGAAGAATGTTAAAGGTGTGGTTGCTCTACCAAAAGGATCTTTAGATCTTGAAAAGCCTATTGAAGATCGTGCAAAAAACATCAAACACGCTATCTTAGAAGATGCTACCTACAAAAACTCAAACATCTCTCGAACTAGACTCGTGAACAACTTGATTTCAAGTGTAAATGCTTTTGCTTTGGCTTATCATGGCTACAAGAGACATGGGCAAGAAGGTCAGCCCGCAGATATTCAACAATACATTTGGGCAGGATGTTGGGGTCTTGCAGGCTTCTACAATCTCACAAATCTCGGTGCAGCATATGCAGTTGGTTTTGCTAAACCCAAAGGCATAGTAGTTGGATCACAAAGAACCGAAATCGTTGATGCAAATAATAGAACAGCTCAAGTTTTACAAATTGAACAAGAGCCCATTGTTGCATCCGAGAGTGTAAAGCCTAGTACTCCAGCTAAAAAACCAGGAAGAAAACCAAAAGCTACACTTGTACCATCAAATGCTTAAGAGAAAAACCCCATATAAATCTTGGGAAATATAACGATATATTTGATCTATGAAAATAGAAATCTAAACAATATTTGAAATCAAACTACTTACTATTCAAATTAGCAATTCTTGAAAACAACATCTGCATGCTGATACAACACTGAAACTGTTTTTGCATAGGTGTTTTGAGCTTGAGCAGATGCATAGATTGCTTTTGACCAATCAAAAGTTCCATTTGCAATCAAATGCTTGATGGATGCTGCGAGTTGGTCATAGCCTTTGCTGAAATTGACCAAGCTGATATGTGGTACATCATTTGCCTTAGCAATTTCATTCTCAAAGCCTTCAATCACATCTTCTAGATAGACAAATGTGCCACCTTTGACAGGAATTGCACCAAGCAACAATACCTTATCTTGCTTAGAACTTGGAGATTCTTTTGTTTGTTTTTCATCTGTGTTGCTAGGAGTCATGTTTGTGTTCTCTGTAGTTGCTTGTTGTGCTACTTGTACTTGTGTAGGTGCTACTTGTGTAGGTGCTACTTGTGTAGGTGCTACTTGTGTAGGTGCTACTTGTGTAGGTGCTACTTGTGTAGGTGCTACTTGTGTTGGTGCTACTTGTACTTGTGTGGGTGCTGGTGCTTGTGCCACTTGTACTTGTGCTGATGCGATTTGTAGTGATGGTTGTGCTACATCGATCTGTATTCCTAGTTCACTTGGAATTTCTTTGTCTGTCAAGAATGCTTTCACATCTTCCAAGCAAGTTTGACCAAAGCCTTTGATATTTGAAGGCCAACCATTCAAATTTGGGTATGCAGAAAACACTTCTCGGAATGTATCATAGTTTTGACGACTCAAACTGTTTCTTGTACGATTTGAAAGTTTGATCAAATTTTGAATTGGTACATCTAACCAAAGAGCAGTATTGCTGACAATTTGTGTGGGCTTGGTTTCGATTTCCACTTTTGTGGTTTCTTTTTCGTCTGTTTGAGAGCTGATTGGAGTTTCTACAACTGTTTGAGAGCTGATTGGAGTTTCCACGATTTCAGGAGTGTTGCTTTCAATTTCAGCAAGCTCTGGGTTATCACTAGTGTCTATAGAATCGGTTGCTACTACAAGAGTATCGATTTCATCTTCTTCTACAATTGAACTAAGAATTTCAGCTTTGATTTCATTCAAGGCAACAACATCTAGGACTGTTTCAATTGCTTTTGATGGCTTGTGGCTTACGAGTGTGCTTGATGTGATTTGAGCATATTCTGGAGCATTGATAGATGCAGCATCATCTAGATTGATCTCACGAGTGCTTTCGAGAGTTGTCAATACATGTAGAAAGGGTTCACTTTTTGCAGATGTTTCAAATATATTTTCGTTTGGATCAATTTCTGCTGTATTTTTGGACGAGTGACTTGATCTCTTTTTCACTGGTGTTTCATTTTCATCAGTATCAGTATCAGTATCATTGCTGTCATCGTCATCTGTTTCAATTTCTTCAACACCAGCAAGTTCTTCTGTGAGAGTATTGATTGTGTCATTTTGGCTTTTTGGAATTGTTTCAAAATCACTGAATGCACTAGAAATGGATGGTGCTACTTGAATTTCTTGTACTTTGGGAGTTGCTACAAGTGTTGGTGCTGATACAAGTGTTGGTGCTGATACAAATGCAGATGTAGTGCTATTCACAGGAACTTGTGGGAGTGTGTTACTTGCAGTAGTAGTTGCTGTTGTGTTGTTGCTTGGTGCTGTTGACTTGGTAGCCAATGATGAAAGTTTGTCAAAGAGAGAATGCATATCGAAGCCTTTTTCTTTTTGTGTTCCCCAGCATTTGTCCTTGAAAGGGCATCCACCCCATTTTTCACAAGCAGACAAAATTTGAGGAACCTCGTCGATTTCTTTAGTAAAGTTGTTTTGTAATTGTTGAAAGCCTTGAGCGACTTCTTTAAAGCCCTGTTCTACTTGATCTCTTGAAAGATCCACAGAAACTTTTTTTACGAAGCCACCACCGCGTTTAATGTAAAGATAGGATGCTTCTACCTTGTTTGCATCACTTTCATCTAGTAAGTGTTTACTATAGGTGATGATTTGGTTAGTTTGAGCAAGCTTCTCAGGGGTCAAGAGAAATTGGTCGGATTTTACAATCTTATGATCAAGTAAAATTACCCTTTTCTCTTCAGGTAGTATTGCACAGTAGTCCATGAAACCTATGATCGGTACAACCAAACCAGATAGCTCCATTTTGAATTCTTTTTCCACTTCACCAGAATTTGGGAGAGGGAGATATTCCTTAGCAGCTTGGCAGGTTTTTCCTTGCCAATCGTTTGGGAAATCTGCAATCTCACCTTTCAGATAGTTCTCTAGATATTCATGGCATTTTTTACCATAATCTTGAGCATCTGTGGATGGAGATTCAAGCCCTACAACATACTGATAGTAGTGTTTTCGTGGGCATTCTTGGTACTTGTTCAACTGTGAAATACTGTAGTGTTTAGGAGTCTTTCGTTCAGTTTGTATGTCAGTAATTTGTCAGCTCCGTTTCGTTGTCAAAAAGTGTAGTGTTCGTTTGAGTAAGACCAACTATAGAATCAAATTGAGAGAATGTCAAGGTAAAAATTAAATATTGTGAAGAAATAAATTTCAAGAAAAATATTTAGAGAAGAATTTTAAAAGAAAATTAAAGAAATTGTAGTAGCTTAAAGAAAATCAGCTTTTAGAATTAAGCCTTTGGTGTGCCTTTAGGTTTTTTTGGTGTAGCTTCTTTTTTGGCAACTTTGTCGGCTTTGTCTGTTGCTTTTTTGCTTGGGAAGGTAACAGTTGTGAAGATGTTTTCAATGTTCTTGGTTGCATCCTTAGTTAAAGGAGAATCCAAATAACCCCATTCTTTCAGCTTTTCAGTAACCTTTGCAACTTGATCTTCTGTGTCTGCTACTGATTCTTCTGCTGGTGCATTGATGTTTTGAATGGTAGCTTGTGCAGTAAATGTAGAATCCCAAAGCTCAGGAATTTCATGATTTGGATCAAGCTTACGAAGTTCTGTGAGTTTCTCAAGATTTTTGAGTGCTTGTTCAGTTTGTTGCAAATTGTGTCTAGCTTTGGATTCAACCAACTCTTGTAAATGAGTCTTAACATTAAGCTCTTGCTTTGTTTTTGCAAGACCTAGATCGATAAGAGCGATTTCATGTTCGTTTCCAAGTCTTTCTTTTTCCAATTCTTGGCGATGCTTAGATTCTTCAAGTTCAATTTCAAGACGAACTTCTGTGTGTGCATCTTTGCTTTCAATAGTAGCTTTTGCCAAATCAACACCTTCTGAGAGTAGCTTGCCGAGAAATTCAAAGCCTTGAGTAATTGCAGTTTCATTGAAATCGAAATAACGATTGATCAGTGCGAGTAAAACATCATTTTGAGCTTTGGCAACTTGATAAGCAACTGTGAGATCAAGACTACTAGCCTTTGTTTCTGTTGTGGTGCTTGTGCTAGACTCTACAGTATTTGTTTCTGTAATTGGTGTAGCAGCTTTTTTCATATTGGTTTTTAGTGTACCAGACATGAGAACCTCGATGTGTGAAAAGAATTTTAAAAATGCCTAAGTTATTAGCTTGGGTTTTCTGAAATAGATTTTGTGTTTAGATAGCATAATTTCAGTTTAAAGATTTGTCAAAAAAAATTTGAAAGACAATTGATTTAAGTTGTTCACACCTAGATTTTACCATGAAAAAAAATATTTAGAGTTATTTCATCTAGGCAGTTGTTTTGTCTTTTCTTTGTGCAGTAGGATCAAGTCGCCACACCCAAACTCGATCTCTAACCTTTTGACCATCTCTTTTGAACTCAGCATACTCTCTAATATAACGATACCCTAAATCAAGTAAAATCGTTTTCAATCTCTTGGTTTTGAAATTGTCGATTTCCTTTGGCTTCATCTCTAAAGCATGCTCAAAGACTTGTGCAGTTGTGAAACCATGTGCATTGTTGTATTTGGGATCTTGACTATTGATCCAACTCTCAACATATTCTGTCCAAGTTTCGGAGGAATTGAATGGTTCATTCGCATCATTGGATTTTGTCTGCTCTGCATCATCTAAGTGCCAAGTTTCCCCAGATTGAAACATTGCAATTGCTTGTGCCCAAATTTGACTTCTAAGCTGCTTTGCTTTTGGGATATCGATTGTTGCATTGTCATCAAGCTCAATCGCCCAGAAACGGCGAGCACCAGTTGAGTCATTCAAGAATTGATCAGAGTTGGTTGTACCTACCAAGATAGATGGTCTTCTCAAGGTAATTTCTGCTCTACCATAAGGAGGTCTAAATCTCTCTTGTCTACGAGTAATGAATGCTTTAAGAATTTCAACACTAGATTTCTTTACCAAGCCATCAAATTCTGCAAATTCAATCATCCAATAATTGAGCAAGTGCATACTCGCTTCTTTTTCGCTATTTTCAATTCTCTGCAAGCTGTCGGAGAAGAATGCAGGACTCGGACACATTTCTTTGAAAAATGTAGATTTACCTCGACCTTGCCCACCCTTGAGTACAAGTACTGTATCCACCTTGTCATTGAGTGTAGGATCGTCATCTTCTTTCATCCACTGCAAAGGTCTACAAACACAAGAAATAACCCATTTTCTAAGATAGGTTTTGTAGATATCAATGTTCAAATGGTTTGGATCAATCCCCAAGATTTTCACAAGCTCTGGAATTCTATCAACACCATCCCATTTTGGTAAACTATCCAAATAATCATAGATTGGGTTGTATAATCTTTTGGAGCATAACTCTTTGATCTTTGCCCACATATCATCTTCGCTATATTGAATACCATAATTCGCTACAAGCTCAGTTCTAATTTGTGTTACCAACTCATCACGAATTTCTTTGCGATTGTACTCATTTCTCATCCCTAAAAGGTTTCTAGAAAAACGATTTTTGAAAGACACATCATTTTCCAAAATGATTTGTAAATTGAGAATGTCTTTGTTGTAAACCATCTTTTGATTTTCACCTTGCCCCTTTAAGGTAAAATTCAGCAAGTTTTTTACTTCATCCGATGGTAACCCATTGTGTTGAACTTGGATATTGACATTTTGATTTGTATTGAAGCCTTGACTTGGATTGAGAGTAGCAGGTCCAATGTTACCATGCTGTAAGTGATTTCCCATGCTCGCAAGATTGCCACCCTTTGATGCTTTAGGTGATCCTTTCGCTTGCTTGCCTTGAGATGTACCTTGCTGTGTTGAGCCTTGATTTGCCTTTGATGTTGATGAACTAGCTTTACTTTTAGCTTGTGTACTAGAAGATGGATTCTGTATTGCTTGTGTATTTTTAGCTTGGCTTTGTAGTACTTTGCTTTTTAGCTCATTCAAATTGTTCGCATATTTTACTGGTTTGTTGTAGCGATGATAGAAAGTATTTCTTGCATGAGCTACGGCTTTAGCAGCAGGTGCTGATGTAAGATTTGCTTTGATCGTACTTGCCAAATGCTTGAGAGGAGAGTCATAGGAAAGGATCGTATTGTAGGTAATTGGTCCATAGCTTTCTAAGGATGCTTGAATGTTCTGCCAATGCTTGTGTAGTTCACTTTCACTAGTTTTCGCAAAATTCACAGTATCCCAAGAAGAAAATTGCTTGAACAATTCAAAGCCGAAATTAGGATTGTTTCTAGTGACTGCACAGATATTGACACCCATTGCTCGCCAAACTGCATAGGGCAATGTGAGTTGCTTTTCTCTAGCTTCTACAAAAAGAGGATCATGATAAATAGAATTCGCAGCTTCCCCATAGTAAAACTGTTCTTCTTCCTCTGTATCAAAATAACAATCTAGAGATTCATTTTGATTGTCCAAGGATGCAAGCTGTTTGGCTTTTTCAGTTAGATAGTCGAAAATATCAATCTCTAGCATTACTTGAGGAATGTGTACGAAAGAATCCTTGAGATTTTTCTTGTTTTCCTTGATAGATCTTGGATGTCTAAAAAAACAGAAAGGACTAGATGGACTTGTATCATCGAAACTACCTTGTGGTAATTTGATCTTGATTGTTTCCAAAAGTTGCTTGTAGGCAGCACTGTATCCTGCAGGACTGATTTTTCTTTCATCTTGATTGATTGTCTTTGAGATTTGTGTAGCTTTGAGTCTAAAAACAAATCTCAAGCCATGCTCTGTAACATACCAAATTGCTCTAGACAAAAGAGAATGTTGTTCAATTTCTTTTTTGGCATCTTCAAATTGCCCAGCTTCCCATTTGTTTTTGTTTCCATGTGTACCGAAATCATAATCCAAAAAAAGATATTCTTGTGAGAGATACATTGCAGTGTCAAGTTCACTGAGAGTATCATTGGATGCCCTAAAATAATAGGGAGATATGTTTTTTGTACGATTGTTCCTACGGAGAACATATCCTACATAATAGCATACATCATTGATATTCGTTTGTAAGTGCTGAATGAAATCGGTGTGTGGTACAGTAGGTGTTGGGTATTCAAATAGGAAATTCTTTTGATGTAATTCTTCTATTTTGTGTTCTGGACTGAGTGCAAGTGTGTATTTGAAATTGAATGTGTACGGTGTAGGGTACAAGTTTTGGATTGTCATTCATAATCTCCAGCCAATTTAAGATAAGGTACTAGTCTTCTACATCCATTTAAACAAACTGTCAAGAAAAAAAGTGTCAAGTCAGAAATAAAAAAATGTTAAATGCTGATAGTATCAAGGGTTCTTGGGTCAAAAAAATAAATATTTTTTTGCTCCTTAGTTTTACATTGAAAAACTAATATAGATCGCTTGAAATTTTAGTACTTTTGTAGATCAGCGTCTTTTCTTGTTTTTTTGATAAGGGCTCACATAAGGTGTATCATGATCGTCATCCATGTCCGATACATCCACACCTAATCTAGAAAAATCATCGTAGCTATCGTAATTAGAAAAGTCCGAATAACCATCGTCTTCATCATCTTCATAGTCATCTTCATCTTCATCGTCTTCAGATTCTCCATATTCATCATCATCTTCATTATCTTCATCATCTTCATCATCTTCATCATCTTCATCATAGGATTGATACCTTGATTTCTTCTGTGTATATCTATTTGGAGCTACATCATCCTCTTCAAATAAGCCATCTTCATCGGCAAGATCTTCATCTAAATCCCCATGCATATCTTGAAATGCAACATGGTCAACATCTCCAATATTGAAGACATTGCTTTCATCATCGAAATCTAGACTTTCTAATTGTGAGCTTGGGATTTCTTGGTGCGATACAAGAGATGTATAGCTATCTTCACTAGAGCTTTCATCTACAAAATTCTCATATAGATCGATCTCTTGTGGTCTTTTTATTTTCTTCATTGTAGAATACCTTTCTAATTAGGTGTACCCCAAACACCCAAAACTAAAGTAAAAGATGTTGTGGTTGTGTTAATCAGTGAGATTTGATTGAACATGATTTGCTGAGAGTCGATCAAGATCCAATCATTTTGAGTTTTGTTAGTCGCAATTGTTGTAGTTTGGGATGCAAAACCTATAGGTAGTAATTTAGTACTCTCTGCAACCACATTCACATGGAAAGTACCAGAACCTATAGGCATTACTTGAAATTGTAGACTTTGAATTGGCAGATCTCTAAGGATGTCAGCAGATCCAAAAACGAAGCTGCTGAAAGTCATTGCTCCAGTCAGCAAGCGATATACATTAATCGTATTCGCAGTAGTTGTGTTTTTTACATAAAATTTAGGTGTTTGAGTTGACATAGAAATACCTCAGTTGAAAATGGATGCCACATTCAAAATACTTTATATTTTCGACTGAGTTTTGCAAATATTTTTTAGGAATTAGCTATGTATTTCATACTTTTGAGAATACTACCATCTCGGTTCAGCTTGATATCAATCTCTTTTTTGAACTGCCTAGTGGGATCTCTATGTAGCAAATTGATTTGATCTTTGTACCTAAAGGGAATTTCAATCGCATATTGGCAGCTCTCAATAATCACTGTATGCATAAATTCCCAAGTTAGATTTACCTTTGATCTTTTAGCGATACTCAGCTTTACTTGAATCATTGTTTCAGCAGCATTTAGTACATCCAAAGCATCATCACTCATAAAATCTCGAAGTAACCCTGATTTTCTTTCGAGTAAATCTAACATTTGATCTTTTTCTTGATTGAAACAGGTTTGGTAAATCGCAAGATAAACCTTTCTAAGAAATTCTTCTGCAAAAACCTTGTCGGACATCAAGCCATGTGTACCTAAAATACTACAAAGGATTTGATTGAGTGATCTTTGCTTTACCATCCCATCAAAGCGAGCCAATGTTCTAGGTCTTGAAGGGTTAGAGCCAGTATTCTGCTGAATAGAATCTGCTACTACCTGCTCTGTTAAATCAAGCAAAGCCTCAGTCTTTTTTGCAGGTTCGAGTTTTTCTAAATGTCCATACTTAATAAAGGTTTGGATGATTTCCCATTCAAGCTTTTTGTCAAGATATGCCATATATTTAAGAAAAAGCTCCTTTCTCATATATGTACCACCATTGCGACCCTTGACTTGATAGGTAAAGGCTGACTCAATGTCTTTAGGCAAACGAACCATACGAGAGCTGTAAAATAGCTTTTGCTTTTCAACTTCTTTTTTCAAAGGGTTGATCTTGTCTGTATTTTGGAGCATGAATTGCTTGGTATCGTTGAGTCTAAGCCATTTATCTGGCTCTTGTGATGCTGGTAAATCTAAGGTGCGATAAACACTTGTAGCATTATAAAAAGTGTTGGGATTGTTGTCTTGAAGCTTGGTAAGGATTTTTAATTCTTTACCTTTGTATTTCAAGGAGATGTCAGTAGGGGTGCTTGTTGTAGTAGGATTGGTATCTACTTTTTGTGCACTTTGGGGTGGTGTAAGGCTTTGTGACATGATAAAATGTTCCAAGTAAATGTGTTGAGTGGATTGGAATATATCTTAAATCAAGAAACACTTTATTATCAAGAAAAATTTCACTCAAAGATTATTATTTGTTTTTCTTAAAATTGTATGGGATTTGGTATGAAAGGACTAAAAGCCTCGTCTTCTAGGATCCATGCTAGGAATAGCAGATGGTGTATATTGTACATTTGCATTTGATGATCTTGGTGTGAGAGGTGTAGTTCTTGCTACTTGTTGGACTACTGGGGGTACAATACTAGATCTCTGTTGTGGCACATTGATTGGTTGTAAATTTGATCTAGCTGCACTTGCACCTTGTTGGAGCATTGAACTACTGCGTTGTGCCAGTTCTCGTGCAGTTCTCGCTTGATCTTGAATTTGAGTTGCAATACTAGAAACACCTGATGGTAAGGAGTTTGGACTAATAGAGAGAATATCAAGCACATTGGGATCTAAAGAGTTTGCAGACAAAATGCTACTAAAGCGATTGTCATTGGCTAAAGAATTTACGATTGTAGGTCTTAGTGCATGGAATTTGTTATCTAAGCCTTCCCAACTTAAGCTACAAACAAGCTTAGCACCAAAAATTTGACCAAGTAAATGCAAATCACTTGAGCCTGCTGATACCTTTTTAAAGCCAGAAGATTGTACTAAATATTCAAGTTGTCGCATCGTATTTGCATCTAAGACACCATTACGAGTTGCAACATTTACCGAAAAATGGTTGGTTGGTGGGTTTTGAACAAATTCGGGATTGGCGATACGATTTTCTGCAGCATTTGCATAGTGCTGAAAGCAGTAAATCAATTGAGATAATCTAGGATCTCCTGGACCTTGGAAATGAGATGCAGGGATCACATCCCACTTTGGCACACTTGCGTTCCTACCTGACGCATTCATACCATTTTGTGTTTGAGGATTCCCATCTTCCCCCCAATACAAAGAACCCATTGCTTTAGGATTTGCTTTTTGTGATTTCTTACAGATCACTTTGGCACGAATACAAAGCTGAATACAATGGTGCTTTAAGTAATTGTCTAAAAAGTTCCATTGTTCTTCTGTCAAAATGTTATCAATCGCATGAGGAATAAATTTTTCATTGTGAGGTAAATTCATCACAATATCCATGATTTGATCAGCTTGATTTTGAACTTGAGCTTCTTGTTTGGGTGTTAGCTGATCTGGTGCAGAACTAGGCATTTGTATAATTGATGTAGATGACATAAAAAATCCTTTCATAACAAAGAAAAAAACAAGTTTCAAACATTAGTTTAAGTTTTGAGAAAAGTAATGCAAACATATTAGAAAAAAAAATGCATTTTTTGTTTGCAATGTTTTTGTAAAACTTTTTAAATGAGAAAAACAAGATTCAACTACAAATTAGGAGCTTTGATATGAATTTTTTACATGGATATCCTATGCACATGGGTATGTTATCTAGATCAGCAAGCATTCCAGCTTTAGGCGATTATGAAATGGATTATGCTGCACAAAATCCACAATATAGACAAGATTACATCAAACGATACAATGCGGAAAACATTGCATATGTCAACGAACTTAGAAAGCTTAGTCCTCAAGATGCTTTAATCACTCTTGCATGGAGTTCATATCCAAATGTACTTGCTTCAAAAAATTTGAATCGTGAACAGCAAGCACTCAAAAATTTGTTATTGCAACAAAGAGCAGGTACTGTAGATCAAGCATATAATCTATTTGTCCAACACAAAAAGGATTATAGTTTTGGTGCGAAAAGATTGTTTGGTACATTTCCAAATGACAAGGCATACTTTACCAAAGTTTTCAACCACACAAAAAATGTTTTCCAAAAGCTTAAACCCCTTGTTAATAATCCCAATGCATTTTGGGCAGAAATGTCAAAAGCAGTACCATCATTAAGATTTGTTGTGTATGACGACACAACACACCCACTTTATTGCAATATAGGAGATAAAAATATTTCCAATAATATAACAGTTAGGGCACTCGGTAAAATTGCAGGGGCTTTAGCAGTTTTGGAATCCTTAGTTCCCACTCAAGGAGCACAAGCCTATGCAGATGCAGTGAAACAAGAGAGAGATGCAAAATTCAAAGCTACTGTTGCAGCTCAAAAAGCCCAACAAGCCCAACAAGCTCAACAAGCCCAACAAGCTCAACAAATCCAACAAGCTCAACAAATCCAACAAGCTCAACAGGCTCAACAAACACCTCTTCAATCTCAAGAAGAATCCAACCCCCAACAAGGATCGGGTACAGCTACCGAAGAATCTTCAAATGTAGGTCTTATGGTTGGTGTGGGGGTAGGTGTGCTTGCATTACTTGGCACTGTTGGGTACATCGTTGTCAAAAAAAGACAGAAATCTAAACTTAAAAATTGATGATGGGAATGAATCATACAATCTCTCAAGAAAAAATACAGATATTTACTTTTATGTTTGCACAAATTTTTTTGGAATGTTCTACTAAGAGCGAACATACATTTTTAACATTTCATTCATAGGAGATTCCCATGAAATTCTTACAAGGTTTAGGTAATGATTTTTATTCCGATAGTTTATCTGGCAGTGGTCATATGGGTGCAACTGCTGCCGACAAAATCAAGCTTGAACTACAAAAAAGAGCCGAACAAAAAGCTAACAAAGGTCAATCAAGCAGTCAGCAACAAGGTAACCAAGCACAAGCTGCCCCACAACAAAGACCTGCTCAACAGCAACAAGTTGCACAAGGGCAAGGAATGACTAGAGAGCAGTGTCAAACAATCTTGGATCGAATTCTTTCTTCTAGATATAGGACGGGCGAAATGATGCCTCTTGAATGTGAAATTTATGATACAGATTCTACTCGTCATATAGATCCTACTCTTGGTGCCGCATATGATTATGGGTTTCAAGATCGTATCGGATATCAAGGGAGAATTGTACCATTAGGTGTCCTCCCCACACCCCTTAAGATTATTCCTACTACTACTACTACTACTAGTACACCCGCAAAAGTATCAGTCGCTCAAGCTGTATCTGCAACCAAGACTCTAGAACAACAAAGAAAACTAGACACCGAAATATATGTTGCACAACAAACCAATTCCGAAAAAGGCTATGCTGGTGCAACAATTACACCTTTCCAAGTGAAAGAGGGTTTGATTACTAAATTCAATTTGAGAAGCATCCCAGCTAATGTCTTGGCAAAGAGTGCACCTGAAATAGGTGCTTTATTCGACATTTTACAATATGCAGTATTCACTAAAAAAATCACTGAAGCACAAAACAGAGAGCTAAGATCAAAATCAGGCTGTTTCGAGGGTGGTCCACAGCCCCCACTTACATTCCAACAATGGTTAGCTTTGGTTGATCAGGCATTAGCTTTACCAAGCATCATTAAACCCATTCCTGTGCCTGCACCTACACCCACTACATCTACTGCTGACTCAAGTGCAGATTCTCAAGCAAGTGATTCTACCGAAGATACTAAAGAAGGCTTAAGTACTGGTGCCATGATTGGCATTGGTGTTGGTGCTGCAGTAGTTTTAGGTGGAATTGGATTCTTGATTTCCCGTCGTAAAAAAAGCTAAGCAATCATTCTTGAAAACCGATTAAATATCCTACAATTTGTAAATTACGATTATTGTATTTGAATTTGACTATTCCGAGCTTTGCAACTATATTGTTCCCACCCTATTTTTTTCTTAAATCTTTTCACTTGAAAGCATAAAACACAATGAGCGAAGTCTTACGAATACTCAGTTTGCCAATCAAAACTACTACGATCCCAGACATGACAAACTTTTTCAAAAAACCAGCTGGCACAATGAATCTAAGACCTATCCAATCTGAAATACTTTATACTGCACAACAAGCTCAAGGCTTACTAGGTCTTGTGGGGGTAGGGGAAGGCAAAACTCTTTCCTCTTTTCTTTTACCTCATGTTCTTAGTAAAAATGGAACAAGCCTACTAATCATCCCTGCAAACATGAGAGCACAATGCTTAAAGGATTGGGAAACCTATGAACAACATTTTTTCTTACCAAAAAGAGTAGAACTTCGTAGCTATGAAGAAATCTCTACATCTCCCAATTTACTCAAAGCAATCGCACCAGATGCCATTATCTGTGATGAAGTACATCGCCTAAAAAACAAAAAATCCACTCGCACAAAAAGACTCGCAAGATACATTTCAGCAAGATTCAAGTCGGGCAACCCCGTAAAGTTCGTTGGTTTGTCAGGAACAATTACATCTACATCACTTCGAGATTTTGCACACCTTGCTGCATGGGCATTGATGGAAAAATCACCCACACCTCTATCCTATGCACTGTTAGAACGATGGGCAAATGTCATTGATAGAGATGCAAAGCCATCTACAGCCGACAAAACCACAATGCAACCTCTCGTTCAAAAATTTGGTGGTGATGAACGAACTGCTTTCAAGCGAAGATTGATTTCTGCACCAGGTGTTGTGACATCTATCAAAGGCAGACCCCCTTGTGATTTAGCTATGCAAGAAAGAATCATTACAAATATTCCCGCAAATGTACTTGCTGCGATTGATCATGTGAATAAGACTTGGCAAACACCAGATGGCGAAGAATTAAATTCCCCACTTGAAAAAACAAGAATTTTTAGACAATTGATTTGTGGCTTTTACTATTTTTGGAATTGGCCTAATGGGAATGTAGATCGTGATTGGCTTAAAGCTCGTAGTGAATGGAACAAACAAATTAGAGAATACCTAAAAACTGCTAAGGAAGGTAGAGATTCGCCAGCTCTAGTGAAAAATGCTTGTGTTCGCCACCTATCAGGCAAAGAAAAAGACCCTACCTTGTCTACTGACCTACTACAAGCATTTATTGATTGGCATCCACATTCTAAGAAAGAACTCCCACCTGTAGGGGCAAGATGGCTTTCAAACTACCTAATTGAAGATATCATGAAATGGACAACACAACAAAACGAACCACCTATTATTTGGTATGAACATATCGCTTTTGCAGCTCGCTTGGGTCGTCTTACTAATTGGCCAATTTTTGCTCAAGGTACAAAATCCGATAAAGCTTTACTCTCAGTTTCTAGTCCAATCCCTGCAATCGTTTCTGCAAGAGCACACGCAACCGGTAAAAACCTACAAGTTTGGGGTAATCAGCTAATCGCAAACCCCCTATCAGATGGTGCTAGATATGAACAGCTACTTGGGAGATGTCATCGCACAGGTCAACAAAGACCTATTGTCAGTGCAACCGTATACAATCATAGGGTTTTTGCAGCAGCTCTCGCTCAAGCTAGACTAAGTGCTAGATATATCGAAGAAACTACCGAGCAAGAACAAAGACTCAATTATGCTACTTGGACTAAGGTCAAGATTTAATTTCAGCTTTTAGCAACCATTACTGCCATTCCCATCAAGCTCATTGCCAAACATACCTTTGGATTGAAGCCAAAAAATATCGTATTCAGTAGCATCTCTACAGCCAATGTCACAATCGTAGATAAAAGTGTGATCTGCCACACACTGATATATTCAAAGAGCATCAGTCTAGCTGTCAAAGCACAATAGGTTGTAATCAAACCTGTGTAAAACCACCAGTGAAAAGGTGACCAATCTAATCCCCATAGAATTTGAGCATTTGCTCGTACCCAATGTAGAATCACACAAACAACATTTAAAAGCACAGCTAACAATAATGTAGACATCGCATAAACACCTAAACCTTGGTTAATTGGAAAAGTGTTTTTCCATAAGTTAAATGAACAAGCTCATAGGCATCACAATTAGTACTTTCACAAATTCAAAAAAGTATTGTAACAAACCTGTGACATTTTTAGTTTTTATCAATATACCTAAACTTTTGCTATGTTTTTTTCAAATTCTAAACAAATTTTTCAGTCTTTTTTCATTTCGGATTGTTTGATCGCTTCTTCCACCAATTCCATTGATCTTGGGAACTTAGACCTTGTCAATTCTGCAATTCCTTGTGCATACAATCTGGTTTCATATTGAGCACTTGGCTTAGTTCTAAGTGTGAGAAAATGCATAATTGCTTGTAGACTACCTGTCCAAATACATTCAGTGTAGGTAGATACCGGCAAAACAATTCTCGCTTGTTCCTTTGCCACGCCCATCGACAAAAGCTGATGGTAAACTTGATCCATTGTGAAATAAGCAAAATCAAGTAGGGTAGATGCCTTTTGAGAATCCTCATTTGACAATGACCCAAAGGAAGATTGCTTGTTTTTGGTATCTTGTAATCTCCAAGCATCTGGTTTGAAATAGCCATGCTTTAGCTCTGTGTATCTGCCCGATTGCTCGTTTAGATCAAATCTCCAAGCACAACCAATTTCATGCTTTTGCCATTGCCTTAGAACGAAAATCGGTAATCTAACCTTGAAAGATAAAAAGGTATGACGAAAGGGGGATGTATGATGATTGGTCCACAAATATTTTAGTAGCTTTTCATCTCTTTCATTGAACTCTGTGGATTCTCTATTGTAGCTGACACGAGCTGCATTGACCACAGAAAGATCATTCCCCATCCAATCTACTAGCTCAACAAAGCCATCCTTGTCAACCTGTACCTTTGTAGGTGTAGTGTATTGGGTAAGTAAATGTGAGTAATCATCTCTAGCATATTCATCTAAAGGATTAGCTTGACCCCAAAAGTTTTGTAATTCACTAGAATTAGGATTAGGGTCTTCGCTGGATGCTGAAATATTTTCAAAATCGGTAGCTATAGATTCAATGTCTAAAGGCTGATCGTCTTGCTTTTGTAAGGAATGATTTCTAAGTAATAAAGCCATGTGATTTTCCTTTATCTTGACTTGTTTTTTTGTGTAGGGATGTTTGCTATTTTTTGGGTTCCCAAATTTGGAGAACACCATTTTCATCATATATAGGCTCTGCATTTTTGTACCATCTTAGAGCCATACTTGGGGAACAAGATGATGGTACATCGGGTGTGAAAATCTGCATATTTTCTTGCATGAGTCTTTGAACCTCAACTGCTACTTGAGATGCTTTTTCTAGAGGTGCTTCCACAATAATTTCATCGTGGATAAACAACACAGGTCTACAACCCCAAAAAATGGAATTTCGATCAAAGCAAGTCTTAGTGATCTCATAGAAAGATTTGAGTGCACCATCCGCAGCTACACCTTGTACGAATACATTACAAGCTTGAGTATATCTTCTTCTACCTGCAATTCTACCACTTCTCTTTAGGAGGATGTTTACATCTCTATCTGGACTCTTGTTGAGTTCTCTTGATATCCAATTGAAATATTCTCTCACTTCGGGAAAAACTGACAAATAGAAATTTCGCAATCGTTCTGCATCTGGCAAAGTAATGTCAGTAATCCCATAGCCTTTTGCAAATGACAAAAAGGTTTTAGCAGAAGATCCACCTAGAAAACCAAAGTTCGCAGCTTTCATCAACTGACGAATTTTTTTGAAAGCTTTGTCACCCTTGCTTTTTTTCTCAATCCCTTCTTCATATGGGATTTTCAAATACTCAGCAGCTAGATATGAATGGGGATCGAAATTGGGATCTTGCTGATACCTTTCTGCTAGCTTACTTGATTTTACAATATCCAACAGAGCTTGAGCAAAGGTTCTCATTTCAGCTGCATCATAGTCCGAAAAGACGAAGCAATACCCATCTCTAGCAACAAAGCACTCTCTCACTCCCCCATCTCTTGGGAGATTAAGTAGGTTTGGAGCTCTACCATTTACCCTACCCGTTTCGGAAAATGGGAAAAATCTTGGGTGTAAAACTTTTGCAGGTGTTTGGTTTGCTGCGAGCAAAGCTGGTACATATGTAGAGAGTACTGTTTTGCTAGACCCAAATTTAGCAAGCTCTTCAAGTATAGGATGTCCACAAGTTTCTAAAACCTCTGAGGAAGTTTCAATATTACCTTTTTCAGTTGTTTTGACTAGACCCTTAGACTCTAAGTATTTTTGAATTGCTTTTTTGTCTTGTTTGATCAAGGATGATCTTGTGTCGTCATCTTTCTTTTTGACAAAGGTAGCAAAACCTTCAGCAACAAGCTTTCTCTCAATGTCATGTAGCTGAGGTTCAAGTGTATTTTTCAGTTTAAGGACTGCTTCCATATCTACTTTCAAACCCCTACAAGATGCCAAGTACAAAGCAAACACAGCTCTCACACGAGCATGGGAATCCTTTAGACCATCAAATACTCGACCCTTTTCATGGGCAACCCCAAATTCTTTTCTACTTTCTTGATGTAGGTAGATCGAATGTAGATGATGGATATCCCCAAGTAAATACTCAAAATATTCCTTTGGCCAATCCTTGATCGCTAAATTCTTGACTGCAGAAAATGATGTACGAACACCTTGATCTTTTTCAAGATCAATGTTCAACAAATCTTTGACCAAATCTTTCAAGCTAAACCCCCTAGCTTCCAAAGAGTTGCCATACAAGATTGTAAGCATCATCTCTCTCAAATAAGTACAGTGAAAGCGATTTTCATCCAAGCCTTTGAAAACAAGAGATATAAGCTCGGAATCTGCAGCACATAACACAGCCAAGTCGAAAGCTGCATTGTGGACAATGAACTGTGCTCTGGCTTTGGACAATAACCACTTGAACACTGTAATCGTATCCAATCTGTTGAGAACAAGGGTTACTGTATTTTGTGTAGAAGTGATATAATACGAATTTCGATCAAGGAGAACATTTTGAATACCATCCAAAAATGCTTTAATCTCTCCATCTTTTTCTTGTACGATATACATACCACAAGTAATTAATGGTGGTGCTAAACCAAAAGTACCACCAATCATCTCAGTTTCAGTGTCGAAACAGATTTTCATGTAAAAGTCCTAGTTTTTAGTGTGTAGTAGTGTTTTGTGTGTTTTAAAGTAAAAAACCCCAACGAACCAAAGGTTGTCAGGGTAATTCACATTTGGGAAACAACCCTATCATTTGTAGCCAAACAACAAACTTGACAAACTTTAGGATGTTTTTGTATCATAGACTTAGCTATCGAGCAAGTTTATTTGCAACAAGGTGCGAAACATTTTGCTGTGACTAAATCTTAGAATGGGGAGTTGCTCTTGCCAAGATTGTCAATGTCAACTGATTCTTGATCAACAGAGATGTTGAACTTGGCTTGTTCGAAATCGGGGATTGGTTGACCTTCTTGGATACCACGAAATTCAACTTTGGTAAAAGTACCACCCTTTTGGGTTTCGACAACACGAGCATAGATGTAGCACTTTGTGCCAGCAAGAGGACTCACACCAGTTTGTGGATCAGGATTGAAAGCCTTTTCGAGCATTTCAGCTGAAACTTGATTTGGTCTGCAATTGACAATGCCACAGAATTGGGTCTTGAGATCTCTTGGTCCAACATCGGAGCCTTGGAGTTTACATACCCAGCTCACAGAAGAGCCTACACGAACAGCTGCATTTGAGCACTTTTCAACACGACATTCTACGATAGCGATTTGTAAGCCGTGACGGTTTTCTTTGACGGAAGCATCTAAGATTTCTACAACATAGTGACCTTCAACAAAATATGTTGAGTTGTTGAGTGCTTGAGCCTCTGCGATACGATTGAAGATAGAGCTGATAGCCATATTGTCCTCGTTTTCGTTTTAAGTTGTTTAAGTTTTGGAGTTTTTGTTTTTTGTTTACAGTGCGTTGTTGGTTGTTTGTAACTTACTAGTTCAAGTTAGTTGTTCATCAACGATGTAAAGTGAATATAAACTATGTTGAGAAAAATGTCAAGAGAAAAAAATAAAAAAAATAAAAAAAATTTAGCAGGAGGAAAAATGAGTCAGCTATTAGAGAAAAAGTCGATTACAATAGACTCACCTGTCAAACCATCATGTACAATATGTGGTGACAGCCTAAATCCGAAACCATCGGAAAAATATCAGCTCCGTTGGGAGAATAAAAATGCTGGAGTTTGTCAAAATTGTGTCATTCATTTACGAAAGCAATTCAAAACCTATCGTAATAAAACACCAATTAGATATAGAAGACCTGAATTATTTTTAGAGGATCAAGACATTGCACTGCTTCAAATTGAAGACTTGGGTACAAACTATTTGGCAGTTTTGCAACAACAAAAGAGATTACAAAAGCAATAAAGCAAAAATAGGTCTAGGATTTGATTCATTTTGATGAAAGCTAGATACCTTTAAACTAAAGCAACAATCTCGGAGATACCCTTGAGCTGATCTTGTAGCTTTTGGAAAACTCGATTGCTATATCTTTGCTTGCAGATTTCTTCAACTCTAGCAGCATTGTAAAACACTTTTTTGACATCGCCATTGTCTTCAATCTTTTCAACAGCACAATCAAACAAAATTCTTGGCTCAATGTAAGCCACACCAGTTGCATTAAGGATTTCAGGATCACAGAGATACATATTCCACTCCAAATTTCTTGAAAAGTAGGGTTTAAACCATTTAAAGTGGAATTGTAGGGATAAAGTGAATAAATGCAAACCTAATTTTCAAATTTTCAAAAAAACAAACAGCTTTAAATTAATCGGATTTTTTTGTTTGTTTTACAATGCTCTTCAAATTCTTTCAGTATATCGGCAAGTGTTTGCTTGAGTGCATGGGAAAGTGATTCATTGTGGTTGTGTAAAAATACCAAAGAACCAAGTGATATGTATAAACGAAAATCTTTCAGCAAGCACATACTATTCAAAGCTAAGGTATTGATCGGTTGTACATCGCTTTCAAGTAGGATTTCACTACTTGATTTGGATAGCAAATTGATCGTATCCATCAAGGCTTTACCCATTTCGCCAACCTTTTGTCCAGAGCCAGACACTTTTTCAAGGTCTGACTCAGGAGAAAGCCAAATCTTTGGCTCTTCAAACTCCGGCTTTTTCAATTCTTCAAAATGGTACATTGTTGTCCAACCAACAGAATTGTAAGCAAAAAATTCCACAAAAACATAAAGTGGAATTCGGATTGATAGCTTTAGTTTCAGTGCATCAAGAAAACTTTTGTCTGCAGCTCCTGTCAAATAGTTCTTGAGAAAAGCTTTTTCTAGGGTACGAGTTTCTTTTTTACGGAATTTAGGATGTATGATCTCTTGTATCACAATTTTTGACATACTGTTGTGCAACTTTCGAGTATTGTATGGTAAACATAGTTTTGTCAATCTGCAAATCATACATGAACGACATATCGGAGTCAAGCTAAATTGAACAAAATGCTAGACACAATTTTTTTTAATTTTTTGTTTGCTCTTGTTCTCCAAAAAATACAACATTAAGCAAATTCAAATCAAATAGGAGAAAAACCATGGCAAAAGCATCACAAGGTGTAGAGCTTGCAGGACTTTTAGTTCTTTTAGGATTGTCTATCGCTACTACAATCTATACAAACTCTCAAGCTAAGAAAAAAATGATCAAAAAGCTATTCCTTAAGATCGAGGATGAGCTAGAAAATAAGTTCGCTCAAGGCACAGAGTTCATTTTACTAGATCAACCAAATCGCAAAATTGTAAACCTTGATGAATTTTCTCTACAATGCTTGATCATTCCACCTAGAGATGTCACACCCAACTCTTTGGGAGCAAGATTGATCACAATTGATCATTTCACAAGATCCTTTGGTTGTAGGATTCGGTATTACAAGATCAATTTCAATCCCACTCAAGGTATGAACCCACAAGTTGATCTTACACAATATGCAAATGTATACCCCAAGGAAGAATTATTTCAGAATCTCCGTAGGGATGTTCGATATGTGCAAGAAGTTCAAATCTTGGGAACTGCTGATCGAGAAGATGTGGATTGGTTTGTTCAATGGCAACTAGACAATGAAGAATTTAATACTCGCTATGAAACTGACCGTCAAAAAGCTGCGATTGATATGATTGCCCTTGAAGTGGAGAGATTAGTCAAAAAACAAGAAAATGCCTTGATGTTCAATGGAAATTCAAATTCAAATTCCATGAATGGTTATATGCCACAAATCCAACCAAATCCAAAAAAGAGATCAAGATCAAAGGCAAAACCCAAAGCTACGAAGATGAGTGCTAGTCAAAGAAAGCAAATCGCTTGTGCATCCCAAAACAAAAGAAGATCACTGCTAGTTAAGAGAAGATGAAAAAACTTTATTAAAAGCACATAATCAGCAATATGCCACACAAGCTTGTAATTCTTTAAATTTTATTTTGCATATCCAAAACCAATATGTTATTTAAGTTCGTACTAGATTCCGAGTTTTTTCCTTTGCAGGATTCTAGTTCTTAGATACCCTTGTGTTTTAGGGATGCATAAGGGTATCTTCTATTTTAATCTCATTTCTTATGTTTCATATACAAATATCCACCACCAATTAAGGTAGCAACCCCTAAACCAATTCCAACCTTAGATGCAGTTGAAAGACCTTTGGTTTGTACATTTTGTTTTTGCATATCTTGAGTAGGTGCTTGTTTTTCCATGTTTTGAAACATTTCTAACTCTTGTGCTAACTTTTTGACAACTGGAGATTTGGGTACATCTGTCATCGGATCTACTTGAGTTGGCTTTTCTGTTATTGGCTCGGGTGCAATCGCTGTCGGTACAAGTGTAGCTGGCTTGATAACAATCTCTATTACTTGTTTTGGTAGCTCTATTGCTTTTGTTTCAGCTTTGGGTTCAGGTTGTACTTGTTGCTCTTGTTGTTCTGCTTTAGATTCAGTATCTTCAACTTTTTCGGCTTGAGATTCGGATTGTACTTGTTGCTCTGGTTCTGGCTCTGGCTCTGGCTCTAGTACTTTCGTTTCTGTAGTTTCAACTATTTCAGCTTGTGGTTCTTCTGTTACAATCGGTTTAGACATATCGGCAGTTGTCATATTTGTAGAGTCTTGTGATTGCTCGGAGTCTGCAAAATTGTAGTTTTCTGTTTCTGTTTGTGGAGGTGCAATCAAATATTCGCTAAAATTATATGAATCTTCTACTGTTGCATTTTGTGTAGGCTCAGGTATTGCACTTGTATTTTGTTCTAAATTCCAAATCTGTTCTTCTAATGCTTGCTGATCCGATGTATCAAGAACTTTTGAACCTTTACTTGAGAACGATTGAAAGGCTGATGGACTTATTTCTTCATTCAAATTGGGTACATTAATGATTTGCTTGCTTGTGGTAGTTATAGTTGCAATCGGTGTGAGTGGTGCGATTGGTGTAACTATTTTTGGTGGTGTCAAACTTATGGGTGCTGGCAACTTGATAGGAGTAGCTACGATTGGTGTGATTGGTGTAACTATTTTTGGTGGTGTCAAACTTATAGGTGCTGGCAACTTGATAGGAGTAGTTACGATTGGTGCGATTGGTATTTTAGGCAATGTTAAGTCTAAATTTGGTAGCTTAGGGCTAAGTTCTGAAATCGGTGCAATCGGTAAAATAACTTTTGATGGTGCGATATCAACAATAGGTAGCTTTGTTGGTATTGGTAAATTTGTGATTGGTAATCGTTCAGTTGGTGTATAAGTAATCGGTGCGATTGATTTAGGTGGAATTGCAGGTGCGATTGGTATAAATGGAGTCATTGGAGGACTAGGTGCAATCACTTTTGGTGGTGTAATATCAACAATAGGCAGCTTTGTTGGAATTGGTAAATTTGTAATCGGCAATCGTTCAATTGGTGTATAAGTAATCGGTGCAATTGGAACTACTGCTTTGGGTGGAGTAATCGGTGTGATTGGTACTACTGCTTTGGGTGGAGCAATCGGTGCAATCGATACTACTGCTTTGGGCGGAGTAATCGGTGCGATTGGTACTACTGCTTTGGGTGGAGTAATCGGTGTGATTGGTACTACTGCTTTGGGTGGTGCGATTGGTATGTTAGTAGTTGTTGGCATCGGTATAGATGCACTTAAGCCATATAGTGGTCTATTTCTGTAAATATGTGGGAACATTTCAAATTACCTTTCAAAATACTTTTTTACCATTTTAGGCTTTGAGATAAATCTTGCAAACATAAAAATTGAAACTTTTCTAAAAATATGCATGTTATGGTACACTTTAGAAGAAATACAAATACTTAGGATTATATATGATCACAATCACACCAAAAAACATATTTAATACAAATGCTAAATGTCTAGTAAACCCCATCAATACACAAGGTGTCATGGGAGCTGGTCTTGCTCTTGATTTTAGAATTAAATACCCAGAAATGTATACTCAATACCAAAGCCAATGCAAGTCTAGACAAATCAAAATTGGTCAATCTTGTTTATATCAAGATGCACATATCCAAATTCTCAATTTCCCAACCAAAATGTATTGGGCTCAGCAATCTCAAATCGAATGGATTGATCAAGGCTTAGAACATTTCTCTCAAAATTACCAACAATGGAACATCAAATCAATCGCATTTCCTATGCTAGGAGCAGGCTTAGGTGGTTTAGATCCTAAAGAAATCGAAAAGTTAATGTTCAAAAAACTTGAACCACTTGAAGATATCGAGATTTTTATATGCCAAGACCTAGAGCCTGCTCAAGGTACAGAGCTAGAAATGCTGCATTTGTTATTTGAAATAGAGCCAAAGCTCAAAAATACAATTCAAAGGTTTCGAGATTTGCAGAAAATAAAAGGTAAGATAGAATACGAATGCTTATTTCTAAGAGTGTATCAAAAGACTAAGGAATACCTAGCTAGAAATGAACACACTCAAAGCAAATAAATCAATCCCCATTCCATCTTGCAGGACCATCTTTTCTGATGTCATAGTGAACAAAATCACTTTTAACATAAAGACCTAAACCCCCGTTCACAATTTTCTTATCCTTGATCAATTCGGAGATTTTGGTGTGTAGCTCCGATGCTTTCATGCCTGATACTTGTAAATCAGCAGCTTCTGCAGATAGATGCTTTGATTTTGGAGCAGAAGGATTGACCTTCATCTGACGCTCTAATGAACGATAACCTGAAATTATTTTCATAGGCTTGCCGATGTAATTACGGATTACTTGTAAATTTTTCAGTAGGTTTGATGCGTTTTCCATAAATTCTGCT
>Ga0194118_10002035_pt1 | contig 26827 bp, 20 predicted proteins | sample TA2MahsurfametaG_2_FD_148662 | JGI IMG/M metagenome (GOLD analysis project Ga0194118, IMG submission 148662) | Freshwater microbial communities from Lake Tanganyika, Tanzania - TA2015013 Mahale N5 surface | ecosystem: Environmental > Aquatic > Freshwater > Lake | place: Tanzania: Lake...
AAGCGGGGATCCGGCTCCACGCGGGAAAGAGCCTTCCTCGCGACCCGGGCGCGGGCTCGGCGCAGCGTATGCGCTGACTTCGCCTGCGGCGAGTTCGCTTGCGCTGAGTTCGCCTGCGCTGAGTTCGCCTGCGGCGAATCCGCGCGGAGTGAGCTCGACGCAACCAGGCATTCGCCGCTAGGCGTCCACGGGGTGGTTGAAGGCAGGCAACGCCGCATCGGTCGCAGGCGAGGGATGCGCATCAAGCTCGGCAAAGACCCGCGAGATCTCCTGGCTCAGCGTGTCCATCGAAAGGCCTGCCAGCTGGCCGGTACGGACGCTCCAGCGCCTTGCTGCTTCAGCGTGGAGATAGGCTGCTGCTGCCGCCAGGTGCTGCGCTGGAAGTGATGGATGCAGCGCAAGCAAGGCGCAGAGCACTCCGCTGAGCACATCGCCCGATCCCGCCTGTGCAAGCGCTGGACCTGCGAGATCAAGAATGTCGCAGGCGCCTTCGGGCGAGGCGATCAGCGTGCCCGCTCCCTTGAGCACCACCGTTGCTCCGCTCGCTGCGGCAAGGGTTTGTGCAGCGGTGTGGCGGTCGTTTTCAACGTCGTTGCGTCCGATGCCGAGCAATCGTGCAGCCTCGAGCGGATGGGGAGTCAAGACGATGCGCGGGGCGATCGGCAGACCTGGGCCGGGTTTGATGCGCTTCAGCCCATCCTTGCGTCTCGCGAGCAGGTTCAGCGCATCGGCGTCGAACACCCGATCCTGTGACCCCTGGAGTGCCAGATCGAGCAGCTCTTCGGCCCCGTCGTCCAGCCCGAGGCCGCAGCCGATGCCCATCACCAACCGCGACGGGCTCAGGCTGGCAACTTGCTGCGCAAGCCACCCCCGGGTGCGGCGCATCACTTGCGCCGACAAGGTGAGCCGCTCAGACCGGGCCACCACATGAATCTTTCCCGGACTGAGTGCCAGCGCGCCGCCCGCGGCGAGTGCGATTGCGCCTTCGGTCCCCTCTGCGCCTCCCACGAGCACAAGCTCTCCGAGCATTCCCTTGTGCGCATGGGCCGCACGACGGGCAAGTGCAAGGCCATCAAAGTCGCGCGCGGTACGGAGGAGCCGATGACCCGGACTCTCGGGGGGTGTCTCGACCAGCGGAGCCGCAAGGACCTCGCCAGCGTAGCTGCGACCAGTGGGACTGAAGAGCCCGCGGGTTGGCGCAAGAAGTGCCAGGGTGGCGTTGGCCGAAACTGCCACCGGGTCTCCCACACCCCGGTCCGGATCGAGCCCGGTGGGGAGATCCACTGCCAGAATGCGGCGCCGATCCGTTGCGGCATCGCGCCAGGCACGCAGCACCGCGATTGCCTCGGTCAATTCCGCAGATAGCGCTCTGGTTCGGCCCAGTCCGAGCCAGCCATCCACCACCAGGCCTGCAGCGGGAAGTCTTCCCGGCAGCGCAGCGAGTGTCGCTGGATCAAGTCCTTGCAAGGGGCCGCAAAGCCATCCGCTCCGCTGCAGGCGCCTCAGGCACGCGAGCGTGTCATGGCCGTTGTGACCGGGCCCGGCCAGCCCAAGCACCTCGAGATGCAGGTGGTTGGCTGACGCTGCGGGCAGTTGCTGAAGCATCTGCGTGGCGACTTGCGCAAGGGCTGCGCCGGCACGCTCGATCAGTGCCCCGTGCGGATGAATCGCCAGCATTTGTGCTTCCCACTTTCGCAGTTGCGAGAGGCAGAGCGCAAAAGCTGGCTTTGCGATGCGCGGTTGCTGAGCTTCGGCACTCATGATGAGGGCTAGCTCCAGCGTGAGGGCTGATAGGGCAGGGGATCGATCGGCAGGGGCTCGCCCCCCACCAGCATCGCCGCGAGGAGTTCTGCGCTGCCCGCAGCCATAGCCCAGCCGGTGCTGCCGTGACCGGCATTGACCCACAATCCCTCGGGACCGACAGGGCCGATGAGCGGAAGTCCGTCGGGCAGCATGGGTCTCGCGCCGCTCCAGACCTCCGGCTCGAGCCGCCCCGGGGCGGCGGCGAAGTTGGCAACGGCGGCCGTGGTGCGGCGGGTGACGGCGGCGGTAGCGTGGGGCCCACCTGCATCAGGCACTGGAGCGGCAAGCGGGCCAAGCCACGTTGAGGCCACCCGCCACAGCGTGCCGGCAGCTTCCCGCAGTGTGCCCCGATGAACTGCACTGGAAGGATCGGCAGCCCCGAGGTGCGCCATTCCAGCGGCACGCAAGCGGTAAACGGGGCGCGTACGATCCGTGGACTCGCCGGAACTGGCTTGCGGCAAGGGCGTGAGTGCAATCTTGTAGTGTTCGTCCATGAATGCAGAAGCGAGTCGCTCGACGGACTCGAGCGTCCAGGTGAGCGAAAAGCCCCGCACCGGATAGAGCGGCACCCTGGGCATGAAGCGCCTGAGCAAAAAAGCGCTCCACGGGCCTGAACTCACCACGCAATGCTGCGCCCGGATCGACTCGCCGTTGGCAAGTTCGATGCGAACCCCTTCACCCGGTTGCGAGCGCCTGGGGACTGAAGCGCTTTCACCCGGTGCCTCGAGGCCAGGCGCTTCGATGTGCTTCACCTCAACACCGTAGCGCAGATCGATTCCGCGCGCCTCCCGGGAATCGAGCAACGACCTCACGTAGGCGCGACAGTCGCCCGCTTCATCACCGTCCACCCGGAGCACGGCGTAAGGGGTGTGATTCGCCCTCGCCAGCGCTGGCTCGCGCTCAAGCCAGGCCTTGCCGTCACAAGCCTCAACCGAAAAGCCGAAGCGCTCAAGAGAGGTGCGCAGGCCGCCGGCACGCCTCCAGTCGCCCGCAGTCCTGAAAAGCACCCAGTAGCGATCGGTGGAGCGGTAGCCGAGTCCAAGCGCGCGGGCCTGTTCCTGCAAGACCTGCTGGCTGTAGCGCGCCAGGGCCAGCATGGCGGCGCGGTTTGCCTCGAAGCGCTGGGCGGAGCATTGTCCGAGCCACAGGCCAAGCCAGCGCCACTGCGCAAAGGCGGCCCCTGGGCTCCAGGAAAAAGCCCGATCGCGCGCAAGGAGATTCGCGAGCACCCTGGAGGGCGTGCCAGGCGAAGCGAAGGGCGACACAAAACCCGGCGCGATTACGCCAGCGTTGGCCGCCGAAGTCATTTGTGCAGGACCGGTTTCGCGGTCGATCAGACACACCTTCATGCTGCGGCGATGCAAACTCCATGCACAAAGCGAGCCGATCACTCCCGCACCCACGACAACGCAGTCGTAGCTCAAGGCTCAAGTGTGCTGCAAAGGGTTGCAGCAAAGCGCTGGGAGGCAGCCATCAGCCTGAGCCCTCTCTGCTCAGGACATCATCCTCGACGGCAGCCAGGTGGCGATTCCGGGAACAAGGTAGAGCAACAGCACCGCCACGATCATCAGCACGAAGAGCGGGAAACTGACCCTGGCGACGTAGGTAAGTTGCCTGCCGGTCATCCCCTGGAGCACGAAGAGGTTGAATCCCACGGGAGGCGTGATCTGCGCCATCTCCACCACGAACACGATGAAGATCCCGAACCAGATCGGATCGATACCGGCGGCTTTCACGGTGGGCATCACAATCCCCATGGTGAGGACCACCATCGAGATGCCGTCGAGAAAGCTGCCCAGCAGGATGTAGAAAAGCATCAATGCAACGATCAATTCGAAGCGGCTCAGACCGAGCGAGCCGATCCATTCGGCGAGATGCCGAGGCAGCCCGATATAGCCCATGGAAAGCGTGAGAAAAGCTGCTCCCGCCAGGATGAGCGCAATCATGCAATAGAGGCGGGTTGCCCCCATCAATGCGTCGCGAAAGCTCGCCCAGTTGAGCGAACCCTGGAGCATCGAGAGAAAAAGCGCACCCACCACTCCAACCGCAGCTGCCTCTGTTGCGGTGGCAATGCCCGCATAGATCGACCCAAGCACCGCCGCAATGAGCAGGAGTACCGGAATGAGGCTGCGCGACTCGGCCAGTTTCTCGCGCAGGCTCATCTGGAGGTCGGCGGCAGGGACCTGATCGGGGTACCGCAAGGCCCAGACCACGATGAAACCTGAGAAGAGAAGGGCAAGGAGAATCCCGGGGAAGATCCCCGCGATGAAGAGACGCGCAATGGATACTTCGGCCGCAACGCCGTAGACGATCATGATGATCGAGGGCGGAATGAGCAAGCCGAGCGTGCCAGACCCGGCGAGGGTGCCGATGATCATTGGGTCGGGATATCCGCGGCGCCTGAGTTCGGGAAGCGTCATCTTGCCGATGGTGGCGCAGGTTGCAGCGCTCGACCCGGATACCGCCGCGAAGATTGCGCAACCCACCACATTGGTGTGCAGGAGTCGCCCGGGGAGGCCTTGAAGCCAGGGGGCGAGCCCCTTGAACATGTCCTCGGACAGCTTTGTGCGGAACAGGATCTCGCCCATCCAGACAAAGAGTGGCAGGGCGGTGAGCGTCCAACTCGACGACGAACCCCAGATCGTGACAGCCATCGCATCGCCAGCCGCGCGTGAAGCAAAGAGTTGCATCCCGATCCACGCCACGCCCGAGAGCGTGAGACCGATCCAGACGCCCGAGCCGAGGATGGCAAAGAGCGCTGCAATCAGGAGCGCGGTGATCACCAGGTCATTCATGACCCGCCTGTGCCGCCGGATCCCGGGTCTGGCCCAGCCACTCGAGCAGAAAGTCATCCATCAGCGCGATCAGGAAGATGCAACTGCCCAAAGCCATGCTCAGCTGCGGAATCCACAAAGGAGTGGCATCGTTGCTCGTGGAGATGTCGTTGAACTCGAGCGACTGGAACACGAGTCGAACCGAGAACCAGGCAAGCAGCCCTCCCAGAACGACGGCGAGTCCACGCGCAAACAATTCGAGCCGGTGGCGCGCCTGTGGCGGCAGCGCGCCGAGTATCAGTGTGACGCGAATGTGCTCGCCGCGCCGCAGGGTGTGCGCCAGCGCCAGAAAGCCGGCCCCCGCCATGAAGTAGCCGGCGTAGGCGTCGGTACCCGGAATGAGGAAGTGCAATTCCCGGCCGAGGATCGAACTGAGCACCGTGATGAGCAGCAACACCATGAACAACGCCGCCAGGGCGGCGGCGCTGTCGTAGAGGGCATTGAGGAACGGTCTCATGAGCGGCTGGGGCAACCGGGATGGCCGGTCCTCGCGCAGCCCAGTGTCAGGGCTTGCGGTAGACGTCGATGAGCGCCTGGCCTTCCGGCCCTGCTTTCGCAAGCCATTCCTTGAGCATCACATCGCCCACCTTCTGCATGTCGGACCTGAGTTGGGCCGAAGGCACATGGATCGTGACGCCGTTGGACTTGAGGGTGTTGAGCGAGTCCGTCATCACCTTGCGCGACTCCGTCCAACCCTTTGCCTCCACAGCCGCTGCGGCCTTGAGGATTGCCTCGCGAACCGGCGCCTCGAGCGCATCGTAGGCCTTCCTGTTCACGATCACCGCATTCTTCGGGATCCACGCCTGGGTATCGTAGAAGTTCTTGATGTGTTCGTAGGTTTTGGAGTCCACTCCGGTGGCACCCGAGGAAATGTAGGACTCCACAACGCCGGTTGCCATCGCCTGGGTGAGTTCGGCGGCCTGGATCGTGACCGGTTGAGCACCCACCAGTTCGGCAATGCGCGCGGTGGCGGGACTGTAGGCCCGCCACTTCACGCCCTTGAGGTCTGCCGCGCTGTTGATGGGCTTTTTCACGTAAATGCCCTGTGGCGGCCAGGGTACTGCGTAGAGCAGCATCATGCCCTGCTCGGCAAGCTTCTTCTCAAGGAAGGGCTTTTGCGCCCTGTAGAGCTTCAGAGCAGCGTCGTAGGAATCAGTGAGAAAAGGAATCCCATCTGCGCCAAAGAGTTGCCACTCGTTTTGAAAGTTTACCAGCAGGATTTCTCCCGCCTGTGCCTGGCCCCCCTGCACCGCGCGCTTGATCTCGGGCGCCTTGAAGAGCGAGGCGTTGGCATGCACCGTAATCTTGAGCTTTCCCTGCGTGGCCTTGTCGACCTCCGTGGCAAACTCGTTGAGAAGCGGGGTGTGAAAGATGCCTTGCGAATATGCCGAGGGCAGGTCCCATTTCACTTGCGCCTGCGCCACAGGCCAGACCAGACCGAGCGCTACAGACGCAAGCACCGGCACGAAACCGCGTTTGGTGATAAGCATAGGTTCTCCTTGGGTGGGTGTTTGCTGTTTGGGGTTTACCATCAGCGTCCTGTCATTCTAGCGGCGAGCAGAGATCCATGGCGCAGTATGTATACACGATGAACCGCGTGGGCAAGATCGTGCCCCCAAAGCGCGTGATCCTCAAGGACATTTCCCTGTCGTTTTTTCCCGGAGCAAAGATCGGCGTGCTCGGATTGAACGGTTCAGGCAAGTCGAGCCTGCTGCGCATCATGGCCGGGGCAGACTCGCAGTACGAGGGGGAGGCAAGGCCGATGCCCAGGCTGCGCATTGGTTATCTTGCGCAGGAGCCGCAACTCGACGAGGCGCTCGACGTGCGCGGCAACGTGGAGAAGGGCCTTGGCACCGTTGTGGCGCTGGTGAAGGAGTTCAATGCCATCAGCGACCGCTTCGCCGAGCCGATGGACGATGAGGAGATGAACCGCTTGCTCGAGCGCCAGGGCGAGTTGCAGTCGGCGATCGATGCGGCCAACGGCTGGGAGGTGGAGCGTCGGCTCGACATTGCAGCCGACGCCCTGCGGCTGCCGGCATGGAACGCGCAAGTGACGCACCTCTCGGGCGGCGAGCGCCGGCGGGTGGCACTTTGCAGGCTGCTGCTTGCCGAGCCCGACATGCTGCTGCTCGACGAGCCCACCAACCACCTCGATGCGCTGTCGGTGCAATGGCTCGAGCAGTTTCTCGAGCGCTTCCCCGGAACCGTGATCGCAGTAACCCACGACCGATACTTTCTGGATAACGTGGCAGGCTGGATCCTCGAACTCGACCGCGGCCACGGCATCCCCTGGCAGGGTAACTACTCGAGCTGGCTCGAGCAAAAGGAGCAGCGTCTGCAGGTGGAGGCGCGTCAGGAGTCGGCGCGGATCAAGGCCATGCAGGAGGAGCTCGAATGGGTGCGCAGCAATCCGAAGGGTCGGCAAGCCAAGAGCAAGGCGCGACTGCAGCGTTTCGAGGAACTCGCCTCGAGCGAAGCCCAGTTGCGCAACGAGACCAACGAGATCTACATTCCGCCGGGTCCCCGACTCGGGGATCTGGTGGTGGAGGCCCAGGGGCTCACCAAGCGTTTCGGTGAAAAACTCCTCTACGAGGGATTGAACTTTGCACTGCCCCCGGGTGGAATCGTGGGTGTGATCGGGGCCAACGGCGCCGGCAAGACCACGCTCTTTCGCATCCTCACCGGTCTCGAGCAGCCCGACGCCGGGCAATTGCGCATCGGCGACACCGTGAGGATCGCCGCAGTCGACCAGAGTCGCCAGAGTCTCGACGACAGCAAGACCGTCTGGGAGGAGATCTCCGAGGGGCTCGACAACATCACGGTGGGGTCCTACGTGACCTCGAGCCGCGGATACTGTGCGCGCTTCAACTTCAAGGGCGCCGACCAGCAAAAGCGGGTTGGGGAACTCTCAGGCGGCGAACGCAACCGGGTGCACCTGGCCAAGACCCTGCGCATGGGGGGCAATCTGTTGCTTCTCGATGAACCCACCAACGATCTCGATGTGGAGACGTTGCGGGCGCTCGAGCAGGCCCTGCTGCAGTTCCCGGGTTGCGCCGTGGTGATTTCGCACGACCGTTGGTTCCTCGACCGTATCGCCACCCATATGCTGGCTTTCGAGGGCAACAGCCAGGTGGTGTGGTTTGAGGGAAACTACGCGGACTACCTTGCCGACCGGCGCAAACGCCTCGGCGATGCCGCCGACCAACCCGAAAGGATTCGCTTCAAGGCCTTGAGCAACTAGCTGGCGCGATGCGCCCGGGCTTGCCTCCGCTCAGTGCGGCTGGGCGAGGCGCTCGAGATGCACATCGACATCGCCGTAGAGTTGCGACAGCGCAGTCAAGCGCTTGAAGCAGTGGCTGATCTTCATCTCGATCGTCATGCCCATACCGCCGTGCAACTGCACCGCCTCCTGCCCGATATCCCGCGCGGCCTCGCAAAGCTTCACCCGTGCCATCGATACCGCGCGCCTGCGCTCGGCCGCTGAACGGGTGCCCGCGCGGGCCGCATCCACCCGGTCGCAGGCGAGGTAGGTGATCGAGCGGCTTTGTTCGGCAAGGATCATCATGTCGACCATACGGTGCTGCAAGGCCTGGAAGGCGCCAATCGGCACGCCGAACTGACGGCGGGTCTTGAGGTATTCGAGGGTGAGACGGTTGGCCTCATCCATCACACCAAGCGTTTCGGCGCAGTGCAGCGCCTGAGCCCAGTCGATCGCCTCTTCGATCGCCGGATAGGCCTTGCCTGCTTCGCCGAGCAAGGCCTCCGCACCCAGCACCACATCGACGGCCAGGTCGGCTGCGCGCTGATCGTCGTAGGTGCGGTAAGTCATTGCGCGCAGACCCGGGGTTGAGGACCGAAGCAGAAAGACGCTGAGGCCCTCCTTGTCGCGGGACTCGCCCCCGTTTCGGGCGCTGAGCACGATCCACTGCGCGCACGGCGCGTGCAGCACCACCGACTTTCGTCCGAGCAGATGCCATTGCCCGTTGGCACGCCGGGTTGCGCGGGTTTCCACATGCGCGGTATTCCAGCGCGCTTCGGCCTCGGCATGCGCAAAGGCGAGTCGGATGTGGCCGCTGGTGACCCCGCGCAGGATCTCGGCCGCCAAGGCGGGCGAGGCGCGCAGGGCATCGGGGGAGGAAAGTATCCGCCCCGCCGCTCCCAGCGTGGTGGTGAGCGGCTCGAGCAGGAGGCCTCGGCCAAGTTCCTGCATCACCGGGATCATGTCGAGCGCGCCGGCCTGAAAGCCTCCGTGCTCTTCGGGAAAGGGCAGGGCGCTCAGCCCCAGCGCGCTCATCCGGGTGTGCATCTCGGCACTCCAGCCATCGGCAGAGGCAACCACGGCCTTGCGCGCTTCGAAGTCGTAGTGGGTGTCGATCAGGCGCCGCACGCTGTCAGCGAGCATCTGCTGCTCTTCAGAGAACTGGAAGTCCATGGCTCAGGGCTCCGGAAACGCGGGGGCGAGGCTCAGAGGCCGAGCGCCATCTTGGCAAAAATGTTGCGCTGGATCTCGTTGGATCCGGCGTAGATCGTGGTCTTGCGGAAATTGAAGTAGCGCGGGGCCACGGTGGCGAGCAGCGCATCGAAGCCGTCGTGATCGATCGGCCGAAAAGGCGCCGCGCGCGGCCCGGCGATCTGCATCCGCACTTCGGTGAGCGACTGCTGGATCTCGGTGCCCTTGATCTTGAGAAGCGAGACTTCCGCACCCGGTGGATTGCCCGTGCGGCGCATCGCATCGAGAAAGCGCATGTGTGTGATTTCGAGCGCGGTCAACTCGACGTCGATCCGGGTGAGCCGGTCGCGAAAGCGAGGGTCGCTGAAGAGCGTACCACCCTGATGCTCTTTCGCTTCGCGCTCGATGCGGCGCAGTTCACGCCGTGAGGCACCAATCGAGCCTGTGCCAAGCCGCTCATGCCCGAGCAGGTATTTGGCAACCGTCCAGCCCCTGTTTTCCTGGTACACGAGGTTCTCGATCGGAACTTCAACCTCGTCGAAGAACACCTCGTTGACCTCGCGACTTTCGTCGAGCAACACGAGCGGCCGCACCGTGATGCCAGGCGTCTTCATGTCGATCAGCAGGAAGCTGATGCCTTCCTGAGGCTTGCTGTTGTCGAAGTCGGTGCGCACCAGCGCGAAGATCCAATCCCCGTAGTGACCCAAGGTGGTCCAGATTTTCTGCCCGCTTACCTTGTAGTGGTTGCCATGCCTTTCGGCGCGGGTCTTGAGCGAGGCGAGGTCCGACCCCGAGCCTGGCTCGGAGTAGCCCTGGCACCAGAAATCCTCGCCGCTGTAGATGCGCGGCAGGAAGCGCTGCTTTTGCGCCTCCGTACCAAACCGGAGAAGGACGGAGGCGCACATCACCGGGCCGAAGGGGGCCACGATGGGGCAGCCGGCAAGTGCGTACTCCTCGTCGAAGATCGAGCGCTCCACGGCGTTCCAGCCGGTGCCGCCCCATTCCCGAGGCCATGACGGGGCAACCCAGCCCTTGGCGGCAAGGATGCGGTGCCAGCGCACAAGCTCCTCCTTGCTGAGTTCCTGGTAGCGCGCAGCCTTGTCCTTGAGGTCCTCGGGAAGGTTCGCCGCAAGCCAGTCGCGCACCTCGGCGCGAAAGGCATTCTCTTCGGCCGTGTAGCTCAGATCCACGGTGTTGACTCCTTCGGGCGCAAGCAATGGATGTGACTCGAAGTGTAGCCTCCCGTGGGGCGACAGGGTGGCCCACCTCCCGCGCTCGCGCCGGTCGATAGAATCCCGCCAGCGTGGAGCATGGCGGGTTGCGGTTACACAGATGGGGGGTGCATGGGGACCTTGCAGCACAAGACGGGTGCAGGATTCACGCTCTTCGGAGCGCTCGATCTACCGCCTTTGCGCATGCGCCAGTGGCAGGAGGTCCTGAGCAACACGGATCAGACCCTCCCTGGACTTGCCGTGCAACAGATCTTCCTCGGAGTTCTCGAGGCGGAGGACACCCTCGGCTCCGGGCAGTCCTGCTCATTGCAGCGACTCGCGCAGGTTCTGGAGGTGGAACTGCCTCGGGATGCTGCGCAATGCGCCGCAGACCCTGGAGCGTCCCCGCAAGGGGCTTTGCGCACGGGTTCTGAAACGGCCCGGTTGTTGCGCGACGCTGTCCTCGAGCCAGTCGAGGCCGACGTTTCCTCGTGCCTCGTGGTCCTCCCAAGGCCTGGCACAACCTCGCCCTGGTCGAGCAAGGCGCGCGACATTGCCCGGATCGCCGGGGTGAGGGGCCTGCGCGCGCTCGAGCGCGGGGTGCTTTATCGGGCAATGCAGTCCACGCGCCTCGTCGGGACCGCCGCAAACCCGCTCGATGTTTCAGGACGCTTTGCGGCGCTGGTGCACGACCGCATGCTCGAGTGCTGCCTCGAAGGTATACCCAACCCGCTGCACTGGTTTGCGCCCAGGCAGGCTTCAGCCCCGCACGGGATCGCGTTGCTTGCCCTGGGCGACGAGGCGCTGGAGGAAGCCAATCAGCGGCTGGGTCTTGCCCTCAGTGCCGACGAGATTGCCTACCTGGGCCGGATTTTCCTCAACGCGGGACGCAATCCGACTGAAGCTGAAGTGATGATGTTTGCCCAGGCCAATTCCGAGCACTGCCGGCACAAGACCTTCAACGCCCGCTGGAGTCTCAATGGCGAAGTCCAGTCGAGCACGCTCTTCGAACTGATCCGCCAGACCCACGCCGCGCATCCGCAGGGCGTTGAGGTGGCCTACACGGATAATGCCGCCGTACTCTGCGGGGATGTCGTGTGCTGGGTCGAGCCGGCCACGCCCGCGATGCAAGGCGATCACGAGGTGCCCGCCTACCATGTTCGGGCAACGCCGATGCACACCGTGTTCAAGGTGGAGACCCACAACCATCCCACGGGCATTGCTCCGCATCCCGGCGCATCCACCGGAGCGGGTGGCGAAATCCGCGACGAGGGCGCAACCGGGCGCGGCGCGATTCCGCGCTTTGCGATGACCGGCTTCAGCGTGTCGCAGCTTCGCATCCCGGACTGCCTCCAGCCTTGGGAAGAACCCGCCGCCCACAGCGACCGCCTCGCCAGTGCCTTGCAGATCATGCTCGAAGGGCCTGTGGGGGCGGCGTCCTTCAACAACGAGTTCGGTCGACCCAACCTGGTCGGATACTTCCGAAGCTTCGAGCAGCCCGACGCGGCGGGGCGTCGCGGCTATTGCAAACCTCTGATGATCGCAGGAGGCGTCGGAACGATTCACGCGGATCAGGTGCACAAGGCTTCGCTTCGCGAGGGCGACCTGCTGGTACATCTCGGTGGTCCGGGCTTTCGCATCGGCATGGGCGGGGGCGCTGCGTCGAGCCTTGGGCTCGGTCGCAACACGGCAGCGCTCGACTTCGATTCGGTGCAGAGAGCCAACCCTGAAATGCAAAGGCGTGCGCAGCAAGTGATCGAGTGCTGCGCAGCGCTTGGCAACGCCAATCCGATCCTGTCGATCCACGATGTGGGTGCGGGGGGCCTTTCAAACGCCTTCCCCGAACTGGTGCATAGCGCCGGCCTTGGCGCGGTGGTGCGCCTCGCCTCGATTCCGGTGGAAGACAGCGGGATGTCGCCGGCTGAAATCTGGTGCAATGAATCCCAGGAGCGCTATGCGCTGGTGGTGCGGGGCGCCGACCTTGCGCGCCTCGAGGCGATCTGCGCGCGTGAGCGCTGCCCTTGTGCCGTGATTGGCGAGCTTGCCTCGGGAGGCAGGCTGCGGGTTGCAGGCGAAGGGGCCGAAGCGGTTGTGGACATGCCGCTCGATCAACTGCTGGCAACCACGCCCAGATCGCAGCGCAACGCTGTGCGTCGGCCGCGCACAGTGCCTTCCTTCGACAGCACCGCAGTCGGGCTCGATGAGGCCTGCAGGCGGGTACTGCGGCACCCCACGGTGGCGAGCAAGAGCTACCTCGTCACGATCGCCGATCGCACCGTGGGCGGGCTCAGTCACCGCGACCCGATGGTGGGCCCCTGGCAGGTTCCGGTGGCCGACCATGGCATCGGTTTACGCGACTACGCGGGGTTTTCCGGCGACGCGCTGGCGGTCGGCGAGCGGGCGCCGCTGGCACTGCTCGACCCGGCTGCATCAGTGCGGATGGCCATCGGCGAGGCTGTCTGCAATTTGCTGGGAAGCGGGCTGCGCGAGGTGTCGCAGGTGAAGCTTTCGGCCAACTGGATGGCCGCAGGCGGACGCGCCGACGATGACGCAGACCTCTACGACGGGGTACGCGCCGCAAGCGCGCTCGCGGTTGAACTCGGGATGGCGATTCCGGTGGGCAAGGACTCGCTTTCGATGCGTGCAATCCTCGAGCAGGGGCCAGACGGGGAGCCAGACTGCGAAGTGCGTGCCCCATTGACCCTGATCGCCACAGCATGGGCTCCAGTGGACGATGTGCGCTTGGCTGTGACGCCGCAACTCAAGGTCGAGGCTGGAAGCGCCGCGCCTGCGGTGCTGATCCTGGTGGATCTGGGTGGCGGGAGACAGCGCATGGGGGGATCGATTCTCACGCAGTGCTTCGCGACGCCGGGCGGCCAGACGCCCGATCTCGACGATCCGCAGAGCCTGGGTGCGCTCGCACGCGCCTGCGGGGAACTGCTCGGGCAGCGTCTGGTGCTCGCGTGTCACGACCGTAGCGACGGAGGGCTCTGGGCAGCGGTGTGCGAGATGAGCTTTGCGGGACGTTGCGGGGTGAGCCTCAACATCGACCTTCTCACGATCGATCCGCAACTGGCCGATTGGGGCGACTTCAAGATCCGGCCCGAGCAGGTGGCGGTCCAGCGTCATGAAAGGGCACTGCATGCACTTTTCTCCGAGGAACTCGGACTGGTGATTCAGGTGCGCGCGGAAGACCGTGACCGTGTGCTTGCAACCTTGCGGCGGCACGGCCTTTCGCAGCACAGTCACGTGATCGGTCGGCTCAACCGCACTGACCGCGTCCAGGTGTACCGCGACGCCAGGGTGATCTTTGACGAGGAACGTGCAGTGCTGCAGGCGATCTGGTCGGAGGTGTCATGGCGGATGGCGGCGTCGCGCGACGATCCCGATTGCGCGCGCGAAGAGTACGAGCAACCCACCCGCCCACTGGCGCACCTTGCGGTCGAAGGGGTGTCGATGGCGACTGCGGGCGCTCCCTCGGCAGGACTGCGCAACGCGCAAGGTGAAGACCCCGCGCCCAGTGCCGCGATGGCGTCGACCCGCGCAGGCGTGCGCACAAAGCCCCGCGTCGTGGTTTTGCGCGAGCAGGGGGTGAACAGCCAGCGGGAAATGGCTGCAGCGTTCCTGCGTGCCGGATTCGATGCCCTCGACGTGACGATGAGCGATCTGATCGAGGGACGGTTCAGCCTCCTCGACGCCCGCCAGCGGATCGTGGGTCTTGCAGCCTGTGGCGGGTTCTCGTTTGGCGATGTGCTCGGTGCAGGCTCCGGGTGGGCGAGAACGATCCTTCTCAACCCTCGATTGCGCGAGCAGTTCGAAGGCTTCTTTGCGCGTGAAGACTGCTTCGTCCTGGGGGTGTGCAACGGTTGTCAGATGATGGCGCAACTCAAGCCGATCGTGCCCGGTGCAGCACACTGGCCCCGCTTTCTGCCCAACCGCTCGCGGCAGTATGAGGGACGGCTGAGTCTGGTGCGGATCGAAGCGGCAGCATCGCCGTGGCTCAGCGGGCTTGAGGGACTCGTCTTGCCGGTGGTGGTGTCGCACGGGGAGGGCAGGGCAAGCTTCGCAAGCCCAGCCGATTCTGCGGCAGCCCCGGTGGTGATGCGGTATGCCCTTGCCGATGCGAGCGTGGCACGCCACTACCCAGAAAATCCCAACGGCTCCACCGATGGCGTTGCCGCGCTCACGGCGGGTAATGGGCGGATACTCATCATGATGCCCCACCCTGAACGATCGTTTCTCGCGCGTCAGCTTTCCTGGTCGCCACCGGCCTGGACCGACACCACCCCGTGGCTCCGGCTCTTTGCCAACATGGAGCACTTTGCCCGTGGGTGAAGGGCGGGTCCTGATCGTTGGCGCTGGACCGAGCGGACTCTTCCAGGCCTTCCAGCTGGGTCTCCTCGGCATCCGCGCAAGTCTTGTGGATACGCTTGCGCAGATCGGCGGGCAGTGCAGCGCGCTCTATGCCGACAAGCCGATCTACGACATCCCGGGCATCGTCCGGATCCATGGAGCCGAACTCGGCGACCGGCTGTGGGCGCAATGCAGCGTATTCGATCCGGAGTTGCGGCTTGCCACTGCGGTGGAATCGATCGACGGGGATGTGGATCAGGGGTTCGAAGTTGGCCTTTCCGACGGGAGCCGATGCGCCTTCGGCGCGGTTGTGGTGGCCGGTGGCGTGGGAGCCTTTGCGCCGCGCAGGCTGCGGATCGAGGAGGCTGCACATTGGGAGGGCCACCAGATCCGCTACGAACTGCCGGCGTCATGGCTGGGCGAACTCGCTGGCCGGCACCTCGTGGTGAGCGGCGCTGGAGAAAGGGGCCTTGCAGCGCTGGCGCAGTTGCTCGAGTTGCCTGAGGCTTGCGCACCCGCTGCGATCCGGCTGATACACCGTTCACCGGAAGTGCAGGCAAGCGCAGTCCAGTGGGAGGCGATGAGGCGCGCGATCGAAGCGGGCCGGCTCTCGTTGCATCACGGCACGATCGTTGGGCTTCATGCCGCCGATGCCAACGCACAGAGGCTGGAAGCCTTGAGCGTGAAGCTCAGGGCGCCGGAGAGTCTGGACGAGGTGATCCGTGTAGCGGCAGACCGTCTGGTTGTCTGCCACGGGCTGAGCCCGAGACTCTCTCCGCTTCTCTACGCCGGGATGGGTCTGCGCCACGGTCAGATTCCGGTGGATGCATCGCGGATGGAAAGTTCACGCAAGGGGATCTTCGTGGTGGGCGATCTCGGCTACTACCCGGGTAAGCAGAAACTCCTGGTATGCGGTTTCCATGAAGCGGTGCTGGCGGCGTATGCCGCGTGCGACTACCTGTTCCCGGGAAAGAAGATTCCCATGCAATACACCACAACCTCGCCGCGCTTGCGCGCAAAGCTCGACGCATTTCACGCAGGATGAATCCCGCCGGTTGTTTCGGGTCAACCCCACCACTGGCCGAGGAGGCTGCGATGGAGTTGCGGCGGCCGCATCGGCCTCAGGCCGAGGGGACGAACTCGGGATTGCCCTGTTGCCTGCGCTCGAACCGGAGGAACTCGTAGTAGCCGCAGCGTCGACCATGTGGATAGTCGCGGCACACCTCCGGGCGCGCGGTGTAGATCGTGCAGCGCCTCTTCGTGGTGTCGAAGAAGCGGCACACCGAGGCGTAGATGGTGTCGGTCTTGTGGCGCAATACCATTTCCTCGGTGTCGCCGTCCCGGTAAGTCCGGGTGAATCGGCGGCGTGCCTCCTCCGGGTTCACTTTCGCATGACGCGCGATCCGCTCGAGATCCTCATCATCGATGATGATGCGTGGATAAGTGCAACAGTACCCCGGGCACCTGGTGCAGTCGTAGAGCGGGGGTTTTGCTGCAGATGCAGCCACAGGTTTGGCCACCGCGGTGCGGGAAGACTTCGCGGCGGCCTTCGCTGCAGCCGTGGTCGAGGAAGGCGCCGAAGGATCAGACATGGCCCAACGGATTGTGCCCCACACCCTTGCGCGCAGCCCGGATCATGAAGCGTGCAGGGTTTAGGGCTGCGCAGAGATCCCGCGCGACGATCGGGGGCAGTCCCTCGAGTTCGTCGAGGATCAACTTCGCCCCAAGCCTCGACCAGAGCACGCCACGTGATCCCAGTGCGCTCAGCAGGAATGCGCTCTTGCTTCGCGGCCAGGGGAGCCCTGCGTTGCGCTGGAGGTCGCGGTAGCGCGCCTGCACCTGCAACAGGTCTGGCAAGGCGCCGATCATGGGCAAATGATCGCAGACGCTGAAGCGGTCACCCCGAACCACGCGGAAGGGTAGCCCCCGGAGTTCGGCGAGGGCAGCAGCATCAAGCCCGAGCGTTTCGCGCAAGCCTTCGAGCAGCCTTGCGTGAACCTGCTCCGCGGGTGCGTTTTCATGCAGCGCGCCAATCTGCAGGCAGGGCGCAAGCATGGGCGCAGCGGGAGGCTCAATCCTCACGATCTGGACCCTGCCCGAAAGCAGCGCACCGAAGCTCCACACAGGGTGGCTCGAACGAAGCGTCCCAAGGTCGAGTACCACGCTCGCGCCGGGGGTGCAGTGGAGTCCGCTCAGAAGCGGTGGACACATCAGTGCAATGGCGGGTGCACAGGCGCCCACGATCACCTCGCCTTCGGCAAGGAGCGCACCATGCGCATCAACAACGCGCCATACGCCGCCTTCGTGTTGAATCGCGGCGGGCAGCGCCTCGCGCTGCAATGCCCTGGCAAGCGGTGGAAGCGGCAAAGCGGCGGCGCGCACCAGATGCAGGGCGGGCGGTACGCGGCCTGGGTGCAGGGCGAACAGTTCCTCCCAGGGGTCAGTCGCCAGGCCAGAGCGGTCACGCAACCGGGCAAGAATCGTCGCCCAGCGGCCAGACTCCGCAGCGGTAAGGCATGCGATGCGTCCGGTGTGCAGAGGCGCATCGTGCACCGAACGCCGGCCGAGCAAGAGTGCAGCCCGGGTGAGCCGGGCGAGCGGATTGTCGTCGGCCGACAGGTGCGGGTGCTCGAGATAGGCGGGCAGGGCGCAAGCCTCGACCTTCGCAGCCGGGCGTGGGTCGAGCAGCACGACCGACCAGCCCCGCCGCAGCGCCTCGGCAGCAAGGGTTCGCCCGGCGAGGCCCGCACCAAGAATCACCATGTGTCGAGGGGAGGACCTTCCGCCGTTGGTGCTGTTTGCAGGATCGGCCTGGGGCAGCGTTGCCGAGTGCCAGGCAGCGCGAGCGGTATCTCCGCCCGCGACTGCGCGTTGTCTTGCGCCGCCCGCGACTGCGCGTTGTCTTGCGCCGCCCCGAGGATGGTAGACCGCCTCGAGTCGATGGCGTTTTCGTCCCGCCCCCGGCATTCGGGTGACCATGAAGTCGAGTGACGCGAGCAGTGCGAGCACCCCGGGTGCTGTGGAGTAGCTGAGGAGCAGTGCATCCACGGGGAGTAAACGACGCAAGGCGCGAAAAAGTTTCTCGTCCCACATGCGCGGGTTGAGGTGCGGGGCAAAACCATCGAGCAGGACGACTTGCGGAGTTGCACCGCACTGGCGGAGTACTTGCGCTGCATCGCCAACGTGCAGATCCAGGAAGAAGCCGGGCAGGAGTTCGAAACGGTGCTGCCCGGGAAGCCGATAGCAACGGTCCCTGGCGAGCTCTTCGATCCAGGCCGGCGGGCCGCGACGCGCCGCACAAAGACAGGCAAGAGCCGAAGTATCCAGCGCGGTTGGCGTAGGCGGGCGGCTCTCGGGCGCAGCGTCGATGCGGTGAGGCACCCAGGGCTCCATCGGGGAGGGCGTCTGGATCAGGTGTTGCCAGGCACGGGTCAGTTCGGAGGCCTCAAGCGGATGCGCCTCGATGCTGTGGAAGACCACGGTCTCGACCGTTTCCCTGCAGTGCGAAGGTTTGCGCAGCCGCGCGGCCCAGCACGCCAGGTAAAGCGTGAGGTTCGTGCCAAGTCCGAAGCCGAGTTCGAGAACTTCCATACAACTTCGGGCGGGCCCGCGCTGGATTGGCTCGGGGCTCACCGCGAGCTCGTGGTCGGCATCGCGTGCCTGCGTTGCGCAGGGAGACTCAGGGCCTTCGGGGTGGCTCGAAGCACCGACATCACCTAGCGTCGCGTGCAGGGCGAAACGCTGCTCGAGCTCTTTCCAGCCGGGTTCCACGAACACTGTCCATGCCTCCTCCAAGGCGCAACCGGCACTGCGGTAGACGTCGTGGTAGCGACGACTCCGAATCGCGCCACGTGACGCATCGATATCAAGGGCATCCACGGGGCTGAAGGGGGTCAGGCGGGAAATGGTTGCGTCTCCTGGGAGTGCGTCTCTTGGGAACGCGTCGCTGCAAGAGCGGTTGGGTCGTTGGCAGAGCGGTTGGATGGCTGGGAGAGCGGTTAGGTCGCTGGAAAGACGGTGGGGTCGTTGGCAGGCGTTGGGGAAGTGGTGGTGGTGTTGGGGGTGGTGGTGTTGGGGGTGGTGGTGTTGGGGGCGTTGGAGAGAGGGTTGCGTTGTCGGGCGACAGGGCGGAGCGATTCCGCCCAACGATGCAGCACTTCGCGTCTCCGCAGGCAAGCAGGTAGTATCCACGGTGCGGCAGCGAGGGATTCATGCATCAGGAGCAGGTCATGACAGCGCGAGAAAGACACGGACACACTGCGGTTTCCGGGCGCGAGCATGCGGTCGAATCGGCGGCAGCGCAACTGCATCAGGCCTGGCGCGCAGACCAGCACTGCGGACTCCTCGGCGAGGACATCCGACCCTTGGACCGTGGCGAGGGATATGCCGTGCAGGCGAAACTTGCCGCGCTGATCGGCGAGCCCACGATGGGCTGGAAGATCGCTGCCACAAGCGCCGGGGGTCAGCGGCACATTCAGGTGCCTGGACCGCTGGCTGGACGGTTGTTTGCCGCCCGGGCGCTTAGCGACGGCGCAACGGTTGCGCTCGGTGCCAACGCAATGCGGGTTGCCGAAGCGGAGTTTGCCTTTGTGATGGGGCGGGACCTGCCACTGGGCAACGCTGATGAAGAACCTCCGATCGATCAGCTCTTCGACCATGTGAGCGCGCTTCATCTGGCGATCGAGATTCCGGACTCGCGCTTCACCCGCTTCACCGAGGCGGGCGAGGCCCAACTTATTGCGGACTTTGCGTGTGCACGTCAATTCGTGCTCGGTGCACCCGTCACTGAAGACTGGCGATCAATCGACCTCGCGAACCATCCGCTTTGCTTTCGGATCGACGGTGAGGAGGTCGCGCAAGGGTGGGGTCACTTTGCTCTGGGCGATCCACGCAAGGCCTTGCAATGGATCGCGCGCGAACTGCGAACCTTCGGGCTCGGGCTCAGGGCGGGCGAGGTTGTGCTCACCGGGACCTGCGTGGTCCCGGTTGCGATCGCGCCTGGTCAAGCACTCTGCGCCGATTTTGGCCACCTCGGGACTGTGGGGGCGCGCACCAGCGCTTGAGCCTGCCGACGCGGGCGTTCCAGTTCCTGAAGACCGGCCCCGGATCTGCCGTCGGTTAGTTTACATAATACACATTATCCGCAATTTGGCGATTGAATCGCTGCGCCAACGCACTGCCGTGGCCGGGGACTCCACCACGCTTAGCGGATACGCCCAAAGAGCCAGCCGGCAAGTTCCTCGCGGCCCTCGATCCGCGCGTAGTCCATGGCGGTGAGCCCGGCATGGCTGCGATAGCTCACGTCGGCACCCAGTTCAACCAGGTGCCTCGCAAGTTGCTCATGACCCTGCCGAACCGCCATGATGAGCGGCGTGATGTTGCCTGGCGACTCAGCGTCGATGTAGGCATCCTTGTCGAGCAACCAGTCGACCATCGCGCGCTGGTTGAAGGCAGCCGCATAGTGCAGCGGCGCCCATCCAGCACGGTTGACCTGCGCTCCGCGCCTGAGCAATTCCTCGGCCATGCGCAGATCGCCGTGACGCGCCGCGAGCATCAGTGCGGTTTCACCACGCGAATTCGGCTGCTCTGCCCCCAGATCGCTGCGGGACAGGAGGTAGCGCAAGCTCTGGTGGGCGCGTTCGGCCGCTGCCGCCACCGGCAATGGGCCCCAAACCGGGTGTTGAGGGAGCACGGCTCCCCGAAACTCGGTATCGAGGGTACGCATGAGTTTGAAGACTTCGTCGCGCCGGAGGTGTTCCCACAAGGGATGATTCTCGGCAAGCACCCGGCCCGGTTGACCGGCCTGGACGGTTTCAAGGCTCGGAGTTGAAGCAGGCTGGTTTCCCGTGCGTTCGCTCGCGGTGGCGAGCGACGGCAGCGGCAAGGAAATCGACAGTGTTGCCCACGCGATCAGGAGCCCAGGGCTAAGGCGCGCGCGGATCACGAAACGCCGCTCTGGGGGGCAGCCACCGAAACACCAAAGAGCCGTTCGAAGTTACGCGTCGTAAGCGCCTCAAATTCCTCGGCTTCTATCTTGAGAAGCGTTGCGAGGAATGCTGCGGTATAGGTCACGAACGCGGGCTCGTTACGTTTTCCCCGTTGCGGCACCGGCGCAAGATACGGTGCATCGGTTTCCACGAGGATGCGATCATGGGGCACGCGGCGGGCCACCTCCCGAAGCGACGCTGCCGATTTGAAGGTCACGATGCCCGAAAAGGAAATGTAGAAACCCAGATCAAGACAAGCCCGGGCGGTGTCCCAATCTTCGGTAAAGCAGTGCATGACGCCGCCACACTCCGAGGCTTCCTCTTCCCGCAGGATCGCGAGCGTGTCGGCCGAGGCGGCGCGGGTATGGACGATCAGCGGCTTCGCACAGGAGCGCGCTGCACGCACATGCGTGCGAAAGCGACTGCGCTGCCACGCCAGGTCGCCCTGAAGCCGGAAATAGTCGAGCCCGGTTTCGCCGATCCCGATCACCCGGGGATGCGCAGCAGCCTCAACCAGGTCGCGGATACTCGCCTCGCGCACATCCGGATAGTCGGGGTGGATTCCGCAGGTGGCCCATAGGTTGCAATGTGTTTCGGCCAGCGCCACCACAGCTGGAAACTCCTCGAGGTTCACGCTGATGCAGAGTGCATGGGTCACTCCTGCGGCCTGCATACGCTCGAGGACCTGCCCACGATCGTTGTGAAACTCGGGGAAATCGAGATGACAGTGTGAATCGATCAACATCGGGCACGATGTCCTTCAACGGGAGCAAAGGCCTGACCGTAGCGGATCAGCGCCGACTCTGCAAAGAGCCTTGGGTTGAGCGGATGGTTGAGGAGCCGCTTCGTCGCCGCGAGCGAGTCCTGGAAGGCAAAGAGCGCCCCCGAATTGCTCCGCGCTGCCCTGCGCACCGCGAGGGCTTCAAGCTTCGGAAAGTACACGCTGTGCAGGCCATGTGCGCAACAGAGAAGATCCACGGTCCAGCGCTCGAGCACTTCGAACCAGTGCAGCGGTCGCTGCTGGGCCCATGTTTCGGCGAGTTGGTCGAACCAGCCCTCGGGAAGATCTGCAAGGGCCTGGAGCCACAGTGCCTGCTCGTCAAGAAGGCTGTCGCGGACACGCTGGCTTGCGCCCCAGGGGGCATGCCCGCTCAGGCCCAGCGCAAAGTCGAAGCCCTCCGCATCGGGGTGGGCTGCGGCAAGCGCTGCGCGCGCCTGCGCCGGTGTGGGAGGCTGCACCCGGATTTGCACGCACCGCGACCTTATTGTCGGCATCAACCGGGTGAGATTCTCGCAGGAGAGGATGAAGAGCCTTCCCGCAGTAGGCTCCTCGAGGGCCTTGAGCAGCGCGTTGGCCGAGGCAAAACTCATCGCTTCGGCAGGCTGGATCCAGACCACCTTGCCCCTGCCCCTGTGCGATCCGGTCTGCAGGAAGGAGCCAATCGCCCGGATTTGCTCGATCCTGATCTCCCGACTGCGCCGGGATTCAGCCTTGGCGCTACGCGGCTCGGCTGGATCGCCCAGAGCCTCCCCCTCTTCGCTTCGACCTGAGGCACTCCGATCCAATGCGTCATCGGGGTCGGCCGAAGACGCGGCCTCCTCATCGGCATTCTCGTCGGCTTCCGGGCGGAGTCTGCGCAGATCGGGGTGTTGCAGGCGCGCCGACTTGCCAAGCCAGCGGCACGCCCGGCAAACGCCACACGCCAGACCTGCGCCCAGACCGGGCACGGCGAAGTCGATCGCCTCTCCGCTGGATGCGGCGGAATCTGCGTTGCCAGTGCGGTCTGCCTCGCAAAAGCGTGCGCGAATGAAGGCCTCGATCAGGAGGTCTACCCCGATGCCCGGCATCGCCTGGATTGCAACTGCGTGCGCATGGCGCGATGCAAGGCCTGAAAGCTGACGCCAGGGCGCGTCGAGCCAGGGGCTCAAGCCAAGACGATCCTGTTCAATCGGCACTTCGGCTCGCGCTGTTCCGGTTCGCGCCGTTTCCGTTCGCGACGTGCCGGTTCGCGACGTTTCCGTTCGCGACGCTTCGGCACTCGGGCTCTTCGCCTTCATCAACACTGCTCCCGCGCCATCTTGAGCAGGCGCTCCAGATCGGACTGGATTTGACCGGCGATCGTGGCCTGCGGGAGGCAGGCATCCAGTCGAAGGAAACTATCCGGGTACTGCGCGGCGCGGTGTGCGTAGGCTCTGCGCACCCGAAAAAAGAAGTCAAGGTCTTCGGCCTCAAAGCGGTCCTCCGGGCCCGCAGCCGCGTCGTCCGCTGGCGGGGAAGGACGGGCGGCAGGCTTCACCGCATCCGATTCCCGCCGGCGCGTCGCCGCGCGACGCAGTGCCGCCTCGCGCGGTTCGAGATCGAACCAGAAGGTTCGCAAGGGTCTCAATGCACCCTGGACCTCCTGTTCAAGCCACGCGATCTGTGCGGACGGCACACCCCGCCCACCGCCCTGGTAGGCCCAGGTCGCGTCGGTGAAACGGTCACACACAACCCAGGCGCCACGGGCGAGCGCGGGGAGGATCACCCGGTCGAGATGGTCCCTCCGGGCAGCAAAGACGATCAGCAGTTCGGTGAGCATCGACATTTCACGCTGAAGCAGCAGAGCGCGCAACGCCTCGGCCAATTCGCTGCCGCCGGGTTCGCGGCTGAGCACCACCTGCTCGCCCTGCTCGCGCAGATACGCCCCGATCCCTGCGATGTGCGTGCTCTTGCCGGCTCCATCGATACCCTCGAGCGTGAGAAAACGCGGCGGCGCCAGGGCTGTCACGAACGGCGCCCTGCCTCGGATGTGTTGCGCTGCGTCCCACGCAAGTAGCGCTGAACCGCTGCGTTGTGCGCCTGGAGCGTTTCGGAAAACTCGCTGCTTCCATCGCCGCGCGCAACGAAGTAGAGGCTGCGCTCCGCGGAGGGATCGATCGCCGCCTCAAGCGCGGCCTTGCCCGGAATCGCGATGGGCGTGGGTGGGAGTCCGTAGCGGGTGTAGGTGTTGAACGGGTGATCCTCCTGCAGGTCGCTGCGGGTGATCGGGGCGAGCGGGTCGCGGTTGATGCGCCCGTAGATCACGGTGGGGTCGCTTTGCAGACGCATCCCCAGCCGGATCCGGTTGAGGAAGACCGCCGCAACCCGCTGGCGGTCCTGCGCCCTCCCCGTTTCCTTTTCGATGAGCGAGGCCAGTGTGAGCAATTCGCCTGCGGAGTACAGAGGATAGTCCACGGGTCTTCGGCTCCAGACCTCGGCAAGCAAGAGCAATTGGCGCTTGCGCGCAGCGGCCAGCAATTCAACATCACTCATTCCGGGAACATAACGGTAGCGGTCTGGGTAGAACAATCCCTCCAGATAGTCGAGTTTGCGCCCAAGTTCAATGGCATCGAGCCCGGCGTTTCGCGCACTGCGGTTGCCCGCCACGGCCCCCTCCCCATGCCCGCGCAAGCGCTCAAGCAAGGCAGCGTCGCTCAGGTTCGCGCTTTCGCGCCGCAGGAAGGGCAAATCGGCGAGGCTCTGCCGTAGCTGGGCAAGGTTATGCCCTTCGAGCGCCTGCCAGTAGAGTTTGCGCCCGGAATCCCTTTGCATGGTCCGCAGCAAGTCGTGGAAGCTGCTCCCGGGGCCGAGGTCGTAGACGCCAGCCTTGAACGCGAGAGACCCAAACTGAAGCCGCGCGAAGCACCACACAAGCCAGGACGGAGTGAGGGAGTGTTGGCCGGCGCGCTCCACGACGCTAATGGCGCGTGCACCCCGCTCGACCACCAGTTCGCGGGGCCCCTCTGGGCTGAGGTCGCGAACCCGGAACTCGAGGTAGCCCAAGCCGAGAAGCAGAGCGACGGTGAGAAGCGCCATCACAGCCGCGCGGAGCGAGTGCCTCATCGACGTGTAGCGGACTGCGCGAAAGATCGCCGGCACAACGGTGCAGAAGTCAGGCGTGGCAAAGGTCCCGGCCGGCGGGCGGAAGGGATGTTCCAGACATGGAGGATGAACTTTCTACAATCGTATTATCGCTATCTCAGCTTTGCTTTTCACGCCACTGTCTGACCGCCTTATGCTATGAGCGCTTCACGCCGGACTGTACTTCGCTTTCCGGTTTGCGGGAAATCAAGCCGCACCCCTCCTCGCCTTCCACTACCCAGGTAACCATGGCGTCTAGTTCCGCACCATCGAATGCCCCGGCTTCTTCCATCACCCCGTTGACCGATGGTGATGGAAGCCTGATCCTGGGCTTCGCAGCCGAGGGGGCAAGCTTCCAGGCCGAGGTTGCAGGCTCCCGAGCCGAGGGCGCAGGCCTCCAAAGCGTTGGCGCAGGCCTCCAAGGCGAAGTCGACGGCGGGAGCGTGGAGTTCGTGGGCGGAACTTTCGCCACAGAAGTCGGCGCACGGGATCCTGCGGAGTACACAGGAGGGCTTGAGCACCTCGGAGCGATTCGGGTGAGCGGTGCCGACGCCGAGAGTTTTCTTCAGGGTCAACTCAGCAATGACGTGTTTGCCCTGCGGCGAGAGGCAAGCGGAAAGGCGGCCAGTTCGCACCCGGCCGAAGCGCCCTACCCTCGCGCTCAATGGACCGGATACTGCACGCCGAAGGGTCGACTGATTTTCACCGGCTGGCTTGCGCGGGTTGACGCTTTTTCCGGAGGTGAAATCGACCCACCCACCCCAGCGTCGAAGCATGAAGCAGATTACCTGCTCTTCCTCGAGCGGGACCTCATCGAACCGGTGATCCGGCGTTTGAGGATGTTTGTTCTGCGTGCAAAAGTGCGGCTCGAGGATCTGAGCCAAAATGTCCGGATTGCGGGTGCGATCCGTATGCCCAGCATCGAGAGTACCCAGACAGGGGCCTTGCACCCAGGAGCGGACCAGGAGCCGCAGCCCGCTCCGGCGGGGGTGCGGTCCTTCGCAGAGCCGATTGCACTGCCGGTGGCGATCCTCGCCTCGGGGCTTCGCGTGGAGCGCAGCCTGCGCGTAACATCCCGGGGAGCCGTGAACGACCGGGCACAGTTCGCGGCGCTATGGCACTGGTTGCACCACCTGGCCGCAGAGGCCTGGGTCGGCCGTGACGTGAGCGAGCGCTTCGTTCCGCAGATGGTCAACTTCGAGCGGATCGATGGTGTGAACTTTCGCAAGGGGTGCTATCCGGGGCAGGAGGTGGTGGCGCGCAGCCAGTATCTAGGGAAACTCAAACGCAGGATGGCGCTCTATGCGTGGGAGGATCCGCACTCGCCTCCGCCTCCAACAGGAGAGGATCTTGGCGGTGACGCCTCAAATCCGGAACTAGCGGTGGTCTCGAGTGCGGCCTTGCCGCAGCAACGGAGGATCGACGGTTGGCCGGATTCGCACGACGCTTTCGCCCGCATCTGGAGCATGGCCTACCCCGGCAAGGATGCAAAAACGCCGCCGCCGGCGCTGATTCTGGCGGAAGGTCGCAGCGACGTGGTCCCCGTCACGCTACGAAACCGGCTCGACCTACCCTACGCCCTCAGCGACCCATGATAGCCGGATGGAATGACGTTTCATGGTCCGAGCGTCTGGGCTGTAACGCGCGGAGCGCGGGTTGAGCACAGGATGTTTCATCGCTACATCTACTTCAAGGTCGGTCCGCATGCCGAGTTGGATCTTTTGGCCGCTTGGAGGGAGGCCAGATCATGCTGTCCCGGTTCCGGTGCCGGCTCTGGATCGAGCCATGCTCTCGAGCGACGTTGCCACGATGACCTGACCTGGATGGAGGTGTACCGCAACTATCCCAGTCTGAAGGCCCTCGATGAAGATCAGGAGGCGTTCGACGCGCGGTGGGTGGAGCGACTGCGTCAGGTCCAGAGCACTGCGGCGGTTGAACGCCATGTAGAGACCTTCCGTTCATGTGCGTGATTGCCTGGCACTGGCTGCCGGGCGAGCCGAGACTGCTGAGCCTATGGGCCAATCGCGACGAATGGTTCCGTCGACCCAGCCAGTCGCTTTCCGCGTGGCCGGAGCGCCCGACCTGGGTGGGCGGCCGTGATCTTCAGGCACACGGCAGTTGGCTCTTGATCGACACCGATGCTGGGCGACTCGCTGCACTCACCAATGTACGCGATGCTCGCCCCGAGGGAGCCTCTCATTCAGCGCCAAGCAGGGGATCACTCGTGGCGAATGTGCTCGAGGCTGGACAGGTGAACCTGGCCGATCTGGAGCCTGAGAAGTATGCGGGCTTCAACCTTCTACTGATCG
>Ga0194118_10002042_pt1 | contig 26736 bp, 17 predicted proteins | sample TA2MahsurfametaG_2_FD_148662 | JGI IMG/M metagenome (GOLD analysis project Ga0194118, IMG submission 148662) | Freshwater microbial communities from Lake Tanganyika, Tanzania - TA2015013 Mahale N5 surface | ecosystem: Environmental > Aquatic > Freshwater > Lake | place: Tanzania: Lake...
CAAAAGTTTATTACAATGATAAATCAATATTGAAAAGTGCTTATGACTCAACAAGATTTTATTATGAAATATGGCCTTTTGAATTGGATAGTTTAGATAATTTTAATGAAAAATCATTGGCATTTGACGGTGAGTTATTTTCAGGGGGAATTTTTCCTAGATTGAAGGAAAAGCTCGTTGTTATGAATGATTACTCCTTGGGATTTTTTATGAAGGCACCCGAAGAAGGATTGCCCTTCTATGGAACAGAGACAACTTATAAAAATAAAATTGCACTCTCAAACAATGGGTTGCAAGGTTCGGGAACAATTGAGTTTTTAGAAGCTAAAGCTATATCAAAATTATTAACCTTTCTTCCGGATTCTACTGTTGGAATTGCACAATTCACGAATAAAGAGAGAGGGACTGCAGTGCAATTTCCTGAGGCAAATTGCCCCTCAGCCCTCATAAGTTATCAACCAAAACAAGGTGTTTTAAGGGCATCCAGTTACAATGGTGAGCTTATATCTATGTTCAATAAAGAAATTACTTTAACGGGTTCACTCGTTATTCAAAAGAGTGGAGCAACCGGTTCCGGATTAGTTGATTTTAAAGAGGCGTCGCTGGAGGCAAAGGAATTTAAATTTTCGAACGAAGTGATTACCTCTGAAAATTCAAATTTTGAGCTCAGAAATAGGTTCACAAGTTATGGCGAGAACCCTTTGGCAATACAGTCTGATGGTGTTAAAGCCTTTGTCTCCTTCAAACAAAGGATTGGTGAATTTAATTCAAGTGGAAGTAGGCGGATAAAATTTCCAGCAAATAACTACTTCTGTCAGATGGATAAATTCATTTGGAAAATGGATGGAGATGTGTTTGATTTTGAAAAAAACGGTCAAGGAGAAACAAATTTTGAAAGTGATGCCGATCTCGTAAATAATAATTTTTATTCATTGGCTCCCGAACAAGATTCTTTGCAGTTCAAATCCTTGAATGCAACATATGATTTGAAAACCCATACAATTATTTGCAAAAAGGTAGAATTTATTCAAATCGGTGACGCCAGAATATTTCCTGACTCCATGATTCTCCGTGTTCGAAAAGCAGCGAAATTAGATCCCTTGAAGAATGCAGTCATTAGTGCAAATTACATTACTAAATTTCACAAATTTATTGACGCAAATGTCACTATTTCTTCCCGATTAGCATACGAGGGGAACTGTCAATTTCCATACTACGACAAAGACAGTATTTTGACTGTTCTTGCATTACAATCCATTCATTATGATAAGGATAAAAAAGAAACGGTGGCAGTTGGTGATATTCCTCAAAATAAAAAATTCATGTTGAGTAAGGAATTTGATTTTTACGGTAAGTTAGTAGTTCGGGCATCCAACCCGTATTTATTTCTTACCGGTTCAACAAGGGTTAATCATAATTGCACCTACGATAAAACGTGGTTTAATTTCAGTGATACCATCAACCCTAAGAAAATTCAAATTCCAGTGAACCAAGGAATGATAAATTCGAAAAATGAATTGATCCTATCGGGCTTTGCTTGGAGAAATTCATTAAATTTAGATAGTTTACAAATTTATTCAGGCTTTTTATCAAAAAAAGAAGGCGTTAAAGATATTGAACTGTTATCGGCTCTTGGTTATGTTCAATTTAATGATGCAGCTAACGAATTTCAAATCGGTTCGAAAGAACGTTTAGAGAAGCGAGATACCCTGTCTACACTTTTTAGCCTTCATACAGGGACTTGCATGTTGTCTGGTTTAGGCGCTGTGAACATTGGTATTAATTTCGGCGAAACATACGTAAAAGCATACGGTAAGTTAGAATATAATCCTACTGACAATAAGACGTCATCTAATCTAAATATTGCCATTGATATGCCTGTTCCTAAAAACATTATGGAACTAATTGCAGATAAGATTAATTCCGATCAGAATCTGAAAGAAATGAATATCAAGGCAGGGAAGTTCGGTTTAAAGAATAATTTGGCATTTTGGATGGGTGATGAAAATGAAAAAATATTTAAAGAATACGATGAAGATAAATTAAGAAAAATGCCTGACCAACTCGAACAAACATTTTTCCTTTCGGGAATTCGTCTAGAAAGCTTAATGGGAAGCGCTTCGGGAGGTAGAAAAGCCGAAAGAGGACTGATTACTGATAAAAATTCTGCAGTAGGATTGGTGAGTATTGCTGGGATTCCAATTCTTAGAGAGGTTAATACCCAAATTTTCTTTGCGCAACGCCATAGTTCGGACGCATCACAATTTTTTGGAATTAATTTCAATCTAAATGAGGAAAATTTCTACTATCTAAATTACCAAATGGATAACCAAAAAGAGTCAACTTTGAGCTTTTTAAGTAATGATTCAAACTTAAAAAAATCAATTTTAGCAATCAAAACCGACAAACGTAAGGTAAAAAACTTTAAATTTGAACTAGCTGAAGGTTCAGATGCTACAAAATTAATAGTAAAATTTAAGAGTGCGTTTCAAAACAGGTAAATGAAATGGTGCTAACATTAATAATTTTTTTGGCATATTTTATCGGTTCAATTCCGACGGCAGTTTGGTTAGGTAGGTACTTTCATGGCATTGATGTACGCGATCACGGAAGCCATAACGCAGGGGCGACAAATACTTTTAGAATTCTTGGAAAACGTCTAGGATGGGCAGTGTTGTTTATTGATGTTTCAAAGGGCGCTTTTTGTGCCATATTACCGCTTTTTTTTATAGAATATTACACTGGATTTAAAGATGAAGAACTCATCTTACAACTGTTTGGTGGTTTTTCTGCCGTGCTCGGACATGTATTTCCAATTTATGCAGGATTTAGAGGAGGAAAAGGAGTAGCAACCTCATTAGGTATTGTACTTGGTATAAATCTCGTCGGTGCATTTGTATGTATCCTTATTTTTTTGATTGTTTTCATGACATTCCGTTTTGTTTCACTCGGCGCAATTACTGCTGCCGTTGCCCTTCCTTTTGTGAGCTTCTTTTGGTTGAAAGAGGATCAGCAAATCATGATAATCTTTACAATAATGCTAGCATTTGTTGTAATTGTAGCCCATAGAAAAAATATTGGCAGACTTTTAAAAGGTGAGGAAAACAAAATGAACCTTTTAAAAAAGAGGGCGTAATTATTGTAAATTTATTAGATTATAAATCGCCTTTGTTTCAATACCTAAGATACCAATTGTTTATTGTGCTCTTTTTTGGAGTCAGCACCGCATACGGTCAGAATTTTAATAGCCTGAAGAAAGAAGCAGATGTTTTGTTTCAAAAACAAAAATATATGGAGGCAAAGGCCAAATACCGTCAATTATTGGCCGTTGATCAGAAAAACATTGATTTTAACTATAAGTACGGTGTATGTATATATGAAACAGAGAATAAATTAAATGCAAGGAGGTATTTTGACTTCATATTAAACCAGACAAATTTTCCAATTAAAGCGAGGTTTTACAGAGGGAAGATATTTCAGTTTGAATATCAATTTGACAAAGCTATACGAGAATTTGAAGCGTGTAGAAACGACAAATTACTGGGGAAAGAGGCTTTGGATGAAATCAAGAGTTGTATTTCAGCAAGAAATCTAATTAAATTAAAATCTAATCTAGTCGTCAAGGAAAAATTTTTGACAAATAAAGGAAATCACGAAAAGTTTTATCAATTATCCGAACCCTATAGTTTTTACGCCCCGGAGAAAGACGAAATTTATGACAGGCAAAATAATGCATTGGGGTTTAAGCCAAAATATCTCTTTAAACGTGGCATGAAATATCGTGTTTTTGCGTCATACAGTGATAAGAAAGAGTTTGGATTAGATATATTTATCCAATCTAAAAATTACGATGGAGAATGGGGAGAAATAACTAAAATCCCAACGGTAAATACCTTTAAAGACGAAAATTACCCGTTTTTAGATGATTCTACTGGTATATTATATTTTGCGTCAATGGGTCACAATTCCATGGGAGGTTACGATATTTTCAAAGCCGCCTACAATTGGAAAACAAATTCGATTGGTACTGTTGAAAATCTTGGGTTTCCATTTAATACGCCAAGTGATGATTACCTATATGTTACCGATTATGGTTTAAATAGTGCATTTTTTACATCCAATAGAAATGGAGATCTATTAAATACGGAAGTATTTAATGTTTCTATGACCCAGTCTAGTACACAATTTATAGCTTCACAAGCCCAGTGGATTGACGAAGTTGAAAATCAACAAGTACCAGTAAAATTATACGCGCGAAATATAGAAAGTGACGAAACATTTGGACCCTTTGTTTCTGATTTATCAGGTAAAGTAGGAATTTATTTACCCGCTCAAGGAAACTATGAGTATGTCGTTGAATTTTCAGTTTACGGACAAGAAAAACAATTTAAAAAACTTGTAGATATTCCATTGATTTCAGAAAATGAAATCATTGAGCAAACCATTCGTTATTTCATAGAGAACTCATTTGAGCAAATAGAAATAAATACATATGTGAGGAATTTGGAAAAAAATGAAGATATCGACCCTCTAAGCCTTCAAGAAATCTCTAAATTATTGATCAATGAAAAAAGTGTTGGTTTAGCTTCTCTTTCCCACCAAATGGCCAGTATTGATGTATTTTCGAAATTGAATATTCAGGAGATTGACAATAAAAAAGCACTTGAAAAATTAGTTGATATTCTTTTGGAGAAGGAAATCGATATGGAAAATATCGAACGCTTTCGTATTCAGTCAAATGAATCAATTCAAAAAAACAACCAACGACTAAAGGAACTCGCATTGGATATTGAGAATTTGGAAAAGGAAATACCATTTGAAAATAAATCGGATGATTCTGAGTTGAGGTCCAAGAAAAATCAAGTTCAAGAATTGTTAAAAGAAAACTTGGTGCTTATGAACCTTTTGGACAGACAAAATAAAATAAATGAAATTCGCCCAAATCTTGATGACATTACTTTATTGAATTCAGAACTTAATGAGTTTTTACAAACTAAGTCTGTTGAGGAGGCGGAAAAGTTCATTGCTTCAAAACTTTTTCAAATTCAAAAGTCACTGGATATTGTGGTAATCTCTCCGCAACAAATCAAAACCGATATTCAGCAGGAAAACTCAAAAAAAATCGAAAATATTGAAAGAGAAATTAATTCTTATTCTTTTCAGGTCGACAGTCTAGAGAAGCAAATAGAAAAATTTAACAAGGAATTAAATTCTCTATCCAAGAAAAATCAAGAAAAACGAAAAATTGAAATAACATCGTTAAGCAAACAGCTGAATAGCACCTTGGATTTAAAGTCTGAATCCGAATACCAATTCAAATTATTAAACTTTGAAAGAGAGGCATTTTCAGAAAATGAGGACTTGATTAGCCTTCTAAGTGATCAATCATTAAAAATAGAACAAATCGATTTAATTACCGCTATACCATCTTACCAGAAAAATAAAGAAGAAATCATTCAACAACTGATTGAGTCGGAAGAAAAAGGTGCAATGTTAAGTGTTCATTCTGAATTGATTGATCTAAAAAAACGTTATGACGAGAATAAAATTCGTACTGATTTAATTACAAATTCTCAACAAAGATTTATTGAGCAAAAGAAAATAGAACAGGAATTTCTTGCTGAATTACAACAGCTAGGAAGTTCAGATAATGAGGAAGTTATTGAACTTATTCAATTAACTCAAAATAGAATTAATGAAGCGGTTCTTAATTTAGATAATTTAAATAAAGAAACACGAGCTACATCAACTAATGCACCAGAGAAAATTCTTGAGGAAAATAACCCTATCAAAGAGGAAATCAATCAAGCCAGCAATGCACCAGTGAAAATTCTTGAGGAAAATAACCCTATCAAAGAGGAAATCAATCAAGCCAGCAATGCGCCAGCGAAAATTCTTGAGGAAAATAACCCTATCAAAGAGGAAATCAATCAAGCCAGCAATGCGCCAGCGAAAATTCTTGAGGAAAATAACCCTATCAAAGAGGAAATCAATCAAGCCAGCAATGCGCCAGTGAAAATTCTTGAGGAAAATAACCCTATCAATGAGAAAATCAATCAAGCCAGCAATGCGCCAGTGAAAATTCTTGAGGAAAATAACCCTATCAAAGAGGAAATCAATCAAGCCAGCAATGCACCAGCGAAAATTCTTGAGGAAAATAACCCTATCAAAGAGGAAATCAATCAAGCCAGCAATGCGCCAGTGAAAATTCTTGAGGAAAATAACCCTATCAATGAGGAAATCAATCAAGCCAGCAATGTACCGACCCAAGGTACTGAGCAAAACAGTGTAATAGATGAAATACCTGATAACGAAACGTCAAAACTTGAAAAAATAGACCAAAGTTCTCCGGGGTTGGATGTAAAAACAGGGCCTCTTGTGGCTGATCGATTGGAGTTACTCTCGGCAATAGAAAATGCTGAAACGAGGACTCAGGTATCCCTAAATGAGAAACAGAGGTATACCTTAACAAATGCGAAAATTCGAACCTCGGAAAAAATCAAACGTGACGAAGAATTAATGAAAATTTTCTTTTTGGATAAAGAAAAATCAGTAGACAATTATAATCAAAGGGTGGCTCTTCTATCGGTTCAGCTAAGTAAATTAGAGCAGGACATTAAGCAAGAGGAGAATGACGAAATAAGGAAAATTTTGATGCAGGAAAAGGCAATTCTGGAGGAGGAACGCTTAATAGTTAGTCCAGGAGAAGAAGTTTCTTACGATACGAGACTAAATCCACTAAATGGTGAAATAGAGGCTAAAGAACTAACTATTCTAGCCAAATCAACTGATTATTTGGCATACGTTGAGGAGAGGATCTCATTGGCAAATTCCATCAACGCCGCAGCGTTGATACAAAAAAAAATAGCGGGCACAACTCATAATTTCGTCTCGGTGATTTCTTCTGCAGAAAATGACAAGGTGATTTTGGAGGATTCCATTAAAAAGATGCACAGACAATTAAATGAAATTGAGAAAAAGATCCTCGTCTCCTCAGCTAAATTGTCAACCTATGAAAATCAAGCAAAATATGAATCGATGGTTTTACAAAATATTCAACCGGATATTTTGATAGGTAATATGCGAAACGAGCAAGTTTTACCAGCAAGTTTTAATTTTAATAAAAAGGAGGATATGACTTTCGATGTACCTCTTCCAATTGCGGAAAGGAAGTTAAGTGGCTTAATATTTCGAGTACAAGTAGGGGCATTTCGCAAAGCGGTTCCTTCTCATCTGTTTAGAGAATTTACACCTGTAAATGGAGAGGTAATTGCGAATGGTTTGACATGTTATATGGCTGGTTATTTTAATAGTTCTTCGTCGGCAATGCGCGCAAGAGATGACATTCGTCTCCTTGGATATGCAGATGCCTTTATTGTGGCATATTGTGACGGCAAAAGAATACCGTTTGGATTGGGAAGAGCATATGAGAAAAATAAACAATGTATTGTGTTAACTGAAAATGAGTTAGGTATGAAATTAGAGGCCCTTTTAGAGAAAAGTGCTGTTCCGGAGTCTAATACACTTGCTACTAAAAAAAATACTGTTTCAACTGTAGATGAATATGGCATTGAAACAGACGTTAATTTGAATTACTTATACTTTACCGTTCAAGTCGGAGTATTTAATCGCGCAATAAATCCTGCGCGCTTGAATGGCATTACGGATTTACTAATAAATAAATCATTAAACGGACAACTAAGGTATTCATCCGGACGTTTTGATAATATCGATGATGCCAAAAAGCGAAAGGCAGAGGTCAATAGCAAAGGAATTACTGATGCATTTATAGTCGCCTATTACAATGGTAAGAGAATTTCATCATCTGAGGCGCAAAAAATGATTAATATGAATCCTGAAATTGTAAAAGTCCAATCAAATTCAAACAATACATTTACCACAGCTCCGGCTGTTCAATCGAATTTTGACTTTAATTTATTGAAACCAACAATTTCAAAAACAAAATATTATTATGTTTCCGAATTAAAAATCGATGACATGTGGAAGCCATGTGATTACGTTTTTCCACTTGGTTATAATCCCTCATCTCAATTATTGACTTCCCCCTTATATGAGAGGCCATTTTCATCGCCGGAAGTAATTATTTCCCTCAGAGAATTTCAATTAAAAGAGTTTGACATAAGCGGTTTAAAAGTCATGTTTAAGCTTTCAAAAGAAAATTCAGGAGTTTTACTAAACCATATGATGAGAACTTCGTATACCTATGAATTAACGAATGATAAATTAATTGTTTACCCCCCAAATCAAGGGTTAAAAGAACAACTTACTTTATTGAAACAACAATTCGAAGAAGAATGATTGAATATTCGAGACAAACGGAAACAAATTCACAGCCGCTTATTTTAGAGGAGCTTGTAGATCAATTTAATTTAGTTCTGTACAATGATGACGTCAATACCTTTGATCATGTTATTAATTGTTTAATCCGAATTTGTAAATACGAACTCATGGAGGCCGAGCAATGTGCTTGGATTGTACATGTCAACGGAAAGTGTAAAGTAAGAAATGGATCTTTTGATGAGTTGGAGGGGATGTGTAATCAAATGATGAACGAGGGGCTCTCTGTGAAAATTGAATAGTATATATGAAATTATTCTTCACCCATCATAATTCGCTTATGTTCAAAAAATGTTCTTTCAATTGTTTCGTATTGTCCACTTGGTGACGGACCTAAAGCGTTAACATTGCTAATAACTAATTTTGGAAGTACATAAACATAGTATGGAAAACCAAAAAAATCAAGGTCCTTCCATATAGAGTGATTAGATTCCACCTCAATTTTTAACCACTTGATCTGATCAAGGTATACTCTTTCGGATTTACTGTAAACTTCTTGTTTTTCATAAATGGTAACAAAATGTATATATTGTCCGTAGGTTTTTTCTAGCTTTTTTAGGGCAGAAAGTTCTGCAATACACTTTTTATTTGTTGGATTAAAAAAATGAATGTAAATGGGTTTCTTCTCAAGATTCTTGAACTTTAGCTCATCAAATTCATATTCAGGCAGTTGGTCACCTGCGTCTAAAATATTGAATTTTACGTACAAGTTTTGAGCAATTCTTTTCGACGGTAATGAGCTTCCTGATACAAAATAATTGCTCAGGAAATAAAGCATATTTGCCTTGGTAATAACGCGGTCAAAATAAAGGTCTTGAACTAATATAAGACAAACAATCTCAGCAAGTTCATTGGATCGAACTAACGAATCGGACTTTAAGGTTTTAATAATATCATTTACGTTCCCTTGGTCGATAAAATAAATAATTTCTTGTCTTATTTCAGGGGCTTGCCGATAAAAATATTTGCTGTAAAAATTTGTTATAAAATCAAAGTATTTATCATTTTCCCATCTAATAGGTTGATCCTCTAAATAAAAAATAAATTTATCAACTTCGTTTGGAGAGGCAAAATCTTGTAGTTCCTCTATGTGAACACCTAAGGTATATTTCACGTAGTCCGAAAAAAAGCTATTTTCTTCTTGCCCGTAAATTTCATTAACAGCGCTTCTAAATTTTTTAATTTCTTTCAGAAACTCTAAAGATTTTTTTTCTTTTAAAGGATATAAAATATTTAGTGATTTATCGAGCCAATGTTCAAATGCAAGGATTTTATAATTGATGTCGTTAGAATCTAATTGAAAGAATGTCAATTCAACTTCATTGTGAGCTTGAAAATTTGAAAAGCCAACATCTGGAAATTCAATAAAGTAAGTTGCATTTGGTTGAGCATACAAATAACCAATATGATTCTTATTTTTAATGAAAAGCTTTTCTGGATGATTTATATCCAAGGAAAAATTAAAACTACCTGAAGTATCCGAGGTTGTTTTTTTTACTGTAGTGATTTCATTTGATAAGTAGTCGGAAATTGTACCAACCTCAAATGCGCAGTTTGAATGAGTAGAGATACCATTAATTTTAACCTGGGAAACAAGGTTCAGGGAACTAAAGAAAAGTAAAAAACTGAGGAATTTATGCATTACTTGAGTTTCGTAATAAAGGGTGTCATTTTACAATACGAGAAGATTTGGATTTGTTACAAAACTCGAAATGTTTGCTCCATTCAAATGCATTTCTCTTATGATAGATGAGTTAATAGCGCTAAACTCTTGGCTAGTTAATAAAAAAACAGTTTCAATACCAGCCAGCTGGAAGTTCATTTGGGCAATTGATTTTTCGTACTGAAAATCTTTGGAATCCCTCAACCCTCGAACAATGTGAGTGGCACCAATTTTTGCACAGAATGTAACTGTTAATTCTTGATATACCGCCATTGACACTTTTTCTGTATCAGTGAATAAAGAATGAATGTGATTTTTTCTGCTTTCAAGATTAAAAAGATAATTTTTTCTTGAATTTACCCCTATTCCAATAATTATTTCATCAAATAAATTTAGAGACTTTCGAACCACAGCTTCATGCCCTTTTGTGAAAGGATCAAAGCTTCCCGGGAATAAGCCTATTTTTTTCATATATCGAAGTTAAAAAAACTAAAGAAAACGTTTCCAAATTTTCGTGAAAAACTGAATTCCTTGACAGTAGATAAATTCGTTTGAGAATCATGTTCTATTATAACCTTACCGTTTGTATTTAAGAGTGTTCCATCAAATATTTCTCGAACTAATTTTGAATGAATTTTTAAGTGATAAGGTGGATCAGCGAAAACCAAATCAAATTTTCTATTGGAATTACGGCAAAATATAACACAATCTGCCCTATACGCATGCATCTTATCTGAAATATTATACAATGAAATTAGTTTTCGAATGTGATTGAAACTGACTGAGTTACTATCAACAGCCATAACATTTGCCGCTCCTCTTGAGATAAATTCAAAGGCAATATTTCCTGTCCCCGCGCACAAATCTAGGACATCAAGTTGCTCGAAGACCAACATATTTTCTAAAATATTAAACAAACCCTCTTTAGCAAAATCTGTTGTGGGATGTGAGGGGAAATTACCCGGAACAGTAATGCGTTTTCCTTTTAAATTTCCACGAATTATTCTCATAAAGCGGAAAATAAGTGAATCGGTTCAATGTAATGTATTGTTGTTTGACTCAATGTGGAGACTCCTTTCAAAAGATTCTCAAATTCATGTATTGAGAAATTCGAAACCTCATTTAGAAGGCATATACTAAGGTTTTCTATTTTCTTAATTTCCATACTTTTTAAATGTGCAAGTAAGAAATAGATTACATCACTCTCATTATCAAATTCACCTGTGCTAAGTTGGAGAAGTTTTTGAGCCTCCTTAAGCAAAAAATACGAAGAGCACGGGGTGATTACAAGCAATGGCTGATCCTCTAAACCAGAGTTTTTCGCATATCTAAGCAAGAGTTGAGAAAAGTGTTCAATAATTAATGGTTTTTCAAGTGATTGTCGAAATTTATCAACCTCTTTGCTGATTCCGAATATATTTGATACATCAAAAGCATTATTGATACTAAAATATACGCGTTCATTTGAAATTGTTTCTCCAAAGTTGAGTTTGTAGTATTCATTTACTTGAGAAGCTAAAAAAATAGCATTAGGAACTAAAGTAAAACGAGCAGAATTGATAAATATGTACTTGGTAACCTCCTCCTCTCTCAATAATAAATTAACATTTACAGAGTCGTCGATATGCACACATTGGTAACTCTCTGCTGTTGAAGAATGATAAAAAAGACTCAGTTCGTGAAAAATGAAGTAACTCAAGAAAAATTAATTTTCGTCTTCCCAACTACATTCAATGCGGTCCCCATTTTTATTCCCAATGGACATTTTCTCAAAATTATTATCACCATATTGAGCAACGGGTAACTCACCTGATATGGTCAACTTTTTATCCTTTACCAAAATAATCCATTCTTTTTTGTCGCTGCCTGGAATGTATTTTAAACCCTCCAAGTCCAGATTTCCCAATTTTTGGTAGAAATTCAAAAACTTGACCCTCTTTTTTTCTCTCTTAAATTTGGTTAAACCAGAAGGAACAGGGGACATTTTACTCAGTGCAATAGCTTCCTGTTCCGACATATTATTATCAATGGCTTGATTGGCCTTGTAAAGTGTTTTCTGTTCATTTATTAATCCTTCAAATTTAATCGAAGCTAAATACCTAAGTTCGTCCGGTGTAATTTTCCGATCAGGCACAGTTCCAGATTCATCAGGCACTGAAATTGAGTCATTTTGAGCGAATTTAATCAAAACTTCCCATGACTTGGGATACTCTTCCTTTTCTTTAAAGTATTCCTCCACGATGATTTTCACAAAAGAGAGATTATCTTTAGACTCACGTTTTACTTCTTCGTATCGGCTTTTATCTCGGTCGCCTTGGTAAATAGAAATCGAGAAATCTATCGTTGCATAGCTCGCAAGAACGAATGCAATTGCACCCAATCCCCGCCTTGTATTATTATTCATCCGTTCTAAACCAATCAGAAAAGAAAATATTGACCCTAGTAATGCAAGGATGCCAGCAATCAAAAAATTTATATTTTGATTTTTCGTGAAGTAAACTGTAAAAATGATAATAGCAATAGCAAGAAAAATGGTTACATTAGAGTATCTTTTTATGATTAAAATAAAGTTTTCCATCAGTGCATATAAAATAGTATACAAAACTAATATTTAAAATTAAAAAATTAAAATGATATTCGTTTTTTCGAAAATTATCGTTTTGTTGCACGTTTCGAGATTATTTCTTTTTAAAATTTATAATGTTAGAATTTACTCCTGATCAGCAACATACTTTACTCGAATTTAAGCGATTTGATGAAAGTTCCCAAAAATTTCCTTTAATGCTAATAAAAGGATATGCCGGAACTGGAAAAACAACTCTGGTAGCTTGGCTAGTTGACTTATTTAAAAATGAAAAACGTAAATTCAAATTACTTGCTCCAACGGGAAGAGCTGCAAAAGTTTTGGCTAATTATACGGGGGAGTCAGCCTTCACAATACATAAACAGATTTATTTTCATAATGAAGACCTAAGTGGTGTCAAGGTAACTCTTGCTAAGAATCTTCATACCGGTACTACTTTTTTTGTGGATGAATCGTCTATGATTTCTACCCAAACTGATGAGGAGGGACGTTGTTTATTACGTGATTTATTAAATTATGTTTATACCGGTAAAAATTGCCGAATGGTTCTCATAGGTGACGACGGTCAACTACCTCCGGTGGGTCAACAAGAGTCCTATGCATTATCTGACGAATATTTAAATTTATCATACCCACAATTAACAATTTTTAGTTCACAATTGGAGCGTATAGTCCGTCAGGATATCACCTCATCAATCATTAAAAATGCGACCCTGATTAGAAATTCCATTGATGCAAATAATCAATTATTTTCAATCCTTGACCATCAAACACGTGTCGTTAATTCAATGGAATTTCAAGAGGAACTCGATGCAGCCATCTCAATATATGGAATAGATGAGGTCAAGGTATTGAGTATCTCCAATAAGCGAGTGTTAAGTTTAAACGAAGGCATTCGAAATCGCTTGCTATACAAAGAAGAATTGCTCGAGAAGGACGATAGACTTATGGTAAATAAGAACAACTATTACTGGTTGAAAAATGATAAAGACATTGCCTTTATTGCCAACGGTGAAATTCTTGAAATTCAAAAAGTAAATAGAATAGAATCTCGCTACGGTTTTTTATTCGGACACGTTCGTATTTCCTTTTTAGAATTTCCTGAAAAAGAAAAAATTGATGTCGTACTAATTTTGGATTTATTGTCGTCAAATCAATTGCAATTAGATAAAGCACAATATAAACAGTTATTTACCGAGCTTGAAATGGAATATTCACATATTAAATCTAAATCTAAGCGCCATGAGAAAGTTTTCGAAAATCCATATTGGAACTCACTTCAGGTAAAATATGCCTATGCCATTACCACTCACAAAGCCCAAGGGGGACAATGGAAAATTATTTTCATTGATTTGATCGGTAGGTCGCCAAATATGGTTGACCAGGCCTATTTGAAATGGCTTTATACCTCGGTAACTCGCGCTACAGAAAGTGTTTTCTTGGTGAATTGCCCTGAAAAATTTCTACAGCCTTAAAAACTCTTTAAGAGAAACAGGAATATTGGAAACAAAAACTACTGATTCAGATAGAGCTTGTTGATATTTTTCATGAAATTCCAGGTAAAACTCTTTTTTCATCTCGTTTTGAGCGAATGACAGAAAAGCTTTTGAAAATCCTTCTAACATAGAAACACTTCTTTGGGCACTTAACATGTCATTCGTTGAAATTTTACCTGATTTTTTTAAATCCAACAATTTTTTATTTTTTGAAATAAAGTTAGATTGAACTGGATCTGTAAAGGATTCTATTTTAATCATGAGTTGGTGAGATTTTTTTATTGTTAATTGAGTTCTTCGGAGCGATGAGAAAGGGAAACTTTCTTTGGCGCTATTTCTTTCCTCTTCGGAAGCACCAGGATATGCAGAAAGTTCGTTTGGACTTAAATCCTTTACAATTTTACCATTCCTCCAAACCCCAATTCCAAGAGCATTTATGTCAAAAATAATCGGAGAATGATTCTGATAGGAAGTAAAAAAAGTCTTAAGTTTTAAACTGTCTTGTCTTGTGAAATTAAATATAGTTTTTAATTCACCTCCATCAGAAGAAAATCCATCTTTTAAAACCAAGTGTAAATCAGGTGAAGCCAAGGCATTAAAATCGGTTTTAGAGACATGCAACATTACTTCGTCTGTAGATTGTCCTTGCAAATCGTCTGGTATGGATATCAATCGAATAGTTAAAGGTTCTTTTTTTTCTGATGGAGGGGTAATAAATTCTTGAGTATTTGGATTGAAAAAGCAGGAATCTTCGTACATATACACGCCATCTTTCAAGATGCAGGAAACCTCAGAACTACCCATATTTTTCGTGTAATAATCGATTAAATTTTTAGTTTCTAAATAAACCTCCAACAATGGTTCTATTTCGTCTCTCACAGTTGAAAGATCATTCTTCAATTCATTAATCTTATCTTTGATGTCTTGCTCTACCTCAGTTTCGATTTCTTTTCCTTTTCCTTTCTTCGCTGGATTATCTGATGAATTTTCACGTGCTAAATACAAATCTTGAAGGGTTATTTCCTTTTCTCTTAGTTGAGTTAGTATTTTGCTTTCCTGGGTTAAAAGGCCCCCATGACCATGAAGTTTTTTGTGTATTCGTTGAAAATTCACATTGTTTAAATCATTGATAATTTTTTGAAAGGTTATTCCCGAAGAAAGTGTAGAATCCGGTGACAAAAATTTTGTACTCGAGGAACCATAGAACCTGTATGATTTGTTCTGACGTTCAATGATGACCGTAGTTTGTTTATTGGTATTATATCCCCAAACATCGAAATGCAGATTTGTTTGAAGATTATCCCCCAGAGACTCTGTTTGCATGGATGCAATTCTAGAGGTATATATTTGATTATCTCTAATTTCGAATTGATAAGGAAAGAGACCAACTGCTTTTGGAAAACCGTTATTCCAAATTCCCTCCTCGTCTCGTTCTTTCTCTTCTAAAAGCCCAGTGGTGTATGACCCATCGCCTGCAGCAAGTAAAATATTTTCATACTTTTGATAGTGTCCACCGAGTGACTCAAATATACGTTTTGCTCTCTTCTCTGTTGAAATAACAACGGCTTCGTTCTGTGCATTTAAGATTGTTTTTCGATCTTCAGCTTTAATGAACCCCAGGCTTAACAACAACATATCTCTATCATAAAGCGAGAGTCCAGAATTAAAAATTGGACTCGAGTTAACTTGAAATAATAACTCATAATTTTTAGATTTCTTAACTTGGAGGTTTAATTTGTCTTGAAAAGTAGCCAAATAATGATCTGTAAATTCATTATCGTAATCAGTTTTATTTTGGCGCAGAGAATTTAGCGATTTATTAAGTATCCAAAGGGCTGTTTTATTCGCCAACTCCGCGAGAATTCCTTTAGAGGCTCTAACGAGTTCATTTTCGCGAATTATGAGCAAGTCTGGTTGATTAACGAGGATATATTCGATTGAGTCATAATTTAGCTTGCCCTTTCCATTTTCAAGGCTTATTAAGGGACCATTATATTCAAATGCGTAGCCGATATTTTTTTCTAATACAGGACTTTGCTTTACGATATGAAAAATGTAGGCTCGAGTTTCAGCACTGAGTAATTGAGATTGTGCATTTACCTTAAGACTGAAAAATAGATGGAGTGAAATAAAAGAAATTAAGAAACGTAACATCCAATTCATTAAACGAAAAACATAGAAAAAGTTTCTTAGCAAATTAGCTCTCCCTTTGGTAATCCAAGCCACGAATCGAAAAGATAAATTTGCTCTTGAGTAATGTTGGTTTTAGGGGTAATGGCAATTTGTTCAAACCCGAAAGTTGAAAATTCATTAATTTCAATATCGAAAAGTTTACCATTGCGTAAAATTGAAATTATTAATGGATTCTGACCAAAATAGGCGATCCATTTTTCGAGGTCTCCTTTGATTTTGATCTTATTTATTGCATAAATTTCATCACCAACGCGCATTCCATGTTTGAAAGCCGTTCCGTCAGGATGAAGTGATGTAATCAAATAATTTCCATTGGAAAATAAAGTCTTAACACCTAAAAGTTTTTCGGATACATTTCCTATGCTATTCGATAATTCAAGACCCAATTGATCCAATATTGGTTTGAGTTCGTGAATAAAATCTGTAGGTTTAAAAATTAAGTTACCAATTTTGTCTGAAAGATCGATACCACAAATTTCAGTAATACATTGACAAAAAATTTTGAAGTCGATGCCTTTATTTTGCTTTGCGTATTGTTGGAACAACAAGGTCATAACCGATTGTAAATTTTTTGTCTGCCGAGTTATATTCAGAATCGAAAGATCTAAATAAAAAGCAAATAAACATCCTTCTGTATAGATTGAAATTTTTCTTTCTGGAATCCCTGGGACATATCCGTCAACCCAAGTGTCGATTGAAGAATCTGCCAGAGAATAATTTCTTCTTCCAAAATTATCCATATGTTTTTGGAACTGTTCGCTTAATTCCTTTAGGTATTGCGAAGGAGAAAAAACCCCTGATTTCACGAGAAATAAATCTCCGAAATAAGTGGTAATTCCCTCGTAAATAAAACCTAATTGAGAATAATTCTCACGTGAGAAGTCATATGGAAGCATTTCGATTGGACGAATGGATTTGACATTCCAGACGTGGTATAATTCATGGCAAGACACGCCCAAGAGTTCAGTGTACAAGGAACCAAAGATTTCGTAAGAAGGTCCTAATGTAATTACTGTGCTTTCAAGATGTTCGACCCCATGGTAAGCCGAAAAGGGCAAAGAAAGAATCATAAATTCATAACGTGCAGCAGGTAATTCTCCAAAAGCACTTATTAATTTTTCAGAAAATTTTGTGAAGTCATTTATTACCTTTTCCCAAGGAATATGCTGTTGCTGATGGAACCAAACAATGAAATTACTTTCCCCGACAGAATAGTTTTTTTGTTCTAAAAAGGGTGAGGCTATAAACGGAGAATCGGCCAATTTATCAAAATTCGTGCAGGTAAATTTACCATCAGCGAGACGGATACCTGCAACCTTCCATACTTCGGGTATATCTAATGCTATTTCACATGCTAAATGACAGGTTTCTAAAGAATAGAGCGCACAATTCACAGGATTCACATACAAGTAGGTTCCATCTGTATAAGTGGAACCTGCGTTGAGTTCATTTGCATAATACTGGTAGTTGATGTATATTTCGTTTCCTTCAATACCGTTTATCTCCCACGAATTTCTGTCAACCTTTCGAACATGGAGTGGCCTCTTTTTTTTATCGTGTGCAACAATACATCTTATATTTTTAGAGAAATTCCCCAATTCGTATCTTCCTGGGCGCCAAGATGGCACATGAACTAAAATGGATGAATCACTTGTTGGCATGGTAACATGAATATCCACGAAATTTTGTGCTGCATTTGATAAGGAAAAGGAATAACAAACAGAGCTAGGCATAAAGCTCTTGTTGTAGTTCTTGGATTCTTTCGTCGGCTAAATATTCGTCGTAAGTCATCATTTTATCGATAATACCATTGGGTGTTAGTTCAATGATGCGATTTGCAACAGTATTTACTAGTTCGTGATCGTGTGAGGTGAATAGTAAGGTGCCATGAAATTCTTTCATTGCATTGTTCAATGCAGTAATTGACTCCAAATCAAGATGATTTGTTGGTTCATCCATCAATAATAAATTTGCCTTGGCTAACATCATTTTTGACAACATACACCTCACTTTTTCTCCTCCTGATAGCACTGTTGCATGTTTCATAGCCTCTTCCCCGGTAAATAACATGCGTCCCAAGAAAGTCCTTAAATAAACTTCTTCGCGTTCCTCATCAGTCTGTGCATACTGCCTTAACCAATCAATTAACGAAACTTTTAATCCGAAATAACTATGATTGGCATTTGGTAAATACGCTGTGGATATTGTAGTTCCGAATGTAAATTCACCGCCATCAGCTTTGCTGTTTCTTGTAAGAATTTCAAAAAAAGCAGTTAAGGCAACTGAATTTTTTGAAATAAAGGCAATTTTATCGCCTTTATTCACAATTAGGTTAAGCGCACTGAATAGCTTAATACCATCTGCTGATTTAGATAAATTATCAATAGAGAGTAGCTGATTTCCTGCATCCCGTTCTTGATGAAAAGTAATACCCGGGTATCGACGAGAAGAAGGTTTAATTTCCTCTAAATCGAGGTTCTCCAACATCTTTCTTCTGCTTGTTGCCTGTTTAGATTTTGCTGCATTTGCTGAAAACCTGGATATAAAATCCATTAACTCTTTTTTCTTTTCCTCTGCTTTCTTGTTCTTGTCGGCACGCTGTCTTGCTGCAAGTTGAGAGGACTGATACCAAAAGCTGTAGTTACCCGTATATAAATTAATCTTTCCAAAATCAATGTCACAAATATGTGTACACACTGTATCAAGAAAATGCCTGTCGTGAGAAACAACAATTACAGTATTTCTGAAATCAAGAAGAAAGTCTTCAAGCCAACTTATTGTCTTTATATCGAGGTCATTTGTTGGTTCATCCAAAATCAACACATCGGGATTTCCAAATAAAGCTTGCGCCAAAAGCACCCTAACTTTCATGTCATTGGATAAATCTTCCATCGTTAAATAGTGTTTATCCTCACTGATGCCTAAATTAGAGAGTAGGGTAGCCGCATCGGTTTCTGCATTCCATCCTTCGAGATCAGCAAACTCAGCCTCAAGTTCAGCTGTTTTCATTCCATCCTCCTCTGAAAAATCAGGCTTTGCATACAATGAATCTTTTTCATCCATAATTTCGAAAAGACGCTTGTGTCCCATGATTACAGTCTGTAAAACCTGTATGCGATTAAATTCAAAGTGGTCTTGTTTTAAAACCGCCATTCGTTTGCCAGGTTCCAATTCGACTCTTCCGGTGCTTGGGTCTTGGTCTCCTGTTAATATTTTTAAAAATGTAGATTTTCCTGCACCATTAGCCCCTATCACACCATAGCAGTTTCCGTTAACGAATTTAGCATTCACATCATCGAAAAGTATACGTTTTCCAAATTGAAGAGAAAGATTATTGACCGAAAGCATGCGATTTTTTATACAAAGATAGCTAAAAGGAAGCTAATTAACTTTACAAGAGTAAACAAAGGCAGGAGGTAAATTAAGTACTGTGAAATCCACAACTACATTGGGAAAAACTCTTTTTAACAAGCGGTGGGATCGAAGCGTATATTGGAATTGTACAAACTGACCATTATTTTTTGTCAAGGATTGTTTACAAGACGCCAGAATAGTCGACTTAAGCGCTGAAGAGAAGTTTGCTAGGGGAAGGGAGGATATTATTAAATCAACAGATTCAATATTCCTTTCGGTAAGAAGATTAAGCAAATCAGTAGCGGACGCTTTCACTATTTCCACATTTGGATGTTGTATTTTTTCCCTCAGTAGCTCGTAAAAAACGTCATCTAATTCAATCACGAGAAGACGGGTTTCCTCGTTCATCTCTGCTATGATTTTTTCTGTAAATACTCCTGTTCCTGGACCAAGTTCAACAATCAATCTTACCTTATTAAAATCTACTCTACTCAACATTTTTTTTGCCAAAAAAATTGAACTTGGAGCCATGGCACCCACTGTTTTTCTTTGCTTCAGAAAGCGTTGGAGAAATTTTCTTTTGTTCATTTTATTCGATAAAAATGAAGTCCAAATTTCGGATGATGCCCAATACTTTTCCAGTAAATTCTTTATTCAAATGCGGTGAATATGGGTGTCTACTGAAATTATTTTCTTTCGTATATATCCATTTAACTGATGGATCAAAAAGCGTAAGGTCTACTGAATTTCCGATATCGATAGGATCGTAATCAATCATTGCTATCTTGCGTGATTTTTGGGATAGAATATGAATAATTTTGTCTAAAGAAATCTTGGAGTATGTATTTAGTGAGGAAAATACGGTTTGAAGTTGATAACATCCGAAGGAGGCACTATCAAATTCCAATTCTTTTTCCTCTGCATCAACGGGACGGTGATCACTTGTTATAGCATCAATTGTTCCATCCATTATTCCTGCAATAATGTGCTCGCGATCGCTGTTTGAACGGAGAACAGGGAGTACTTTCATTAAGTTATCAAAATTTAATACATCATTTTCAGTATATAAAACATTCATGAGATTTACGTCACACGTCACATGTAAACCGCGTTTTTTAGCATTTTTGACAATTTCTACGCCCTCTTTTGTTGAAATTCCTGATATGTGAGCATTTGTTTCCGTATACTCGAGCATTCGTATTATTTTTTCTAATTGAATTACCTCACTTACAGACGGATCGGCTTTCATACCAGTTCGCGTTGAGGAGATGCCTTCGTGCACCAGTGCATTTCTCGATAAATCTTCGTCCCTTACAGCCAAACAAATCGTAGCGTTTAAGTTTTTTGAATAAAGCAGGGCCCGTTGAAGCATGCCAGTTTGCAGAGGATTGAGGTCATCTGTAAATAACCTTGCACCCGCTTGCATCATGTCAAACATTTCTGCAAGCTCCTCACCTTTCATTTCCTTGGTAATGGCTCCCATTGGGTGTAGTTGCACCGCATGATGAGCTGCTTTTGTTAGCTGATAGTCAATGACTGTTTTGTTATCGCAAACCGGTGCTGTTTTTGGTAAACTACAAATATGTGTATAACCCCCTGCAGCAGCGGTGTCTAAACCTGATTCAATGGTCTCTTTGTGCTCAAACCCTGGGTCGCCAAAAGCTGACTTTAGATCAACCCAACCCGGGGATACATGAAGATTTTGAGATATAATTTGAGTTGCATTTTCAGTATGTATCTCATTTTTTATATCAGTGATAATACCATTTTCAATTAAAATATCCAGATTTTTTCCATTGTATGGAGAGGTTTCATCGACTACATTTGCTTTTTTTAGTAAAATTCTCATACTATTTCATGAATTTTAAGAGTGCCATTTCAACAAAAATAAATAGAAGAGAAAAAATGAGAAAGTATCTCCATAAGTCACTTGAGTTCTCAAGTTCGAGTGCGGTTGCTTTCTCACCATTCCTTACCTCATTAAAGGTAATATTTTTTATTCCAGCATTTTTGAAAAGTGAAATTATTTCTTCTTTATTTTTTGAGGAGGCATCACTCTCCACTCTATTATAGTTCACGGATAAATTACCGAGTTGATCCTCTCCCAAGACTTCATAATTTCCAGCTTTTAACTTTTCCGTGGCCTCAGGACCTGTCAAAGAAAATATAATCTGATTTATCCTCTTCTTTTGAGTAGGAATGTAATCCCCCTCTTTACCCTTCAGTCTGATTGCTGTTTCACTCACTGATTTCAACGGAAGCAAAATAGCATTATCAATTCCAATTGATGCGTAAAGAGGTAAGTTACGTACACTTAATTCTGCAATTCTCAATAATACGGTAGGAAATATTGCATTGAAGGCTAAACCGCTAAAGTTGTCTTGCAAGGCTGTTGTAAATAAATATGCCCTTTTATCGTTTTTCACGAGTAATGCCTGATTATTACGCAAGGCAAGCAAGGTTTTATATGAAATGAAATTTTTTAATGTAAAGTAATTTGCAACACTCGGCATGGTTAGATTTGGGTTTTCTTTTTCAAAGATTCCAGAAAAAAATACATCTTTAAATTCAACAGTTTGTATTCGAGAGGCATTGGAACTTTTAGTTCCGAAATTTGGTAAATTAAGTTCGGTAAATAGTTTATTTATTGACTGAAAATCAATATTTTCCCCAGGAATTATCAGGATGCTACCGCCGTTAGTCATAAATTCTTTCGTGTCGTTAATCAATCCAGAGGTAGGATTGTTTAGGCCATTGAGAACAAGTAGGTCGATGTTGTCTAATGTGGCTTTAGTAAAAGATTGTTCCGCCAAAATTGTAGTGGTAAAAAAGGGTTCAATATCATAGGCTTTAGAAGTAGCCGTAGAAGCGTTCTCACCATTCAATATAAGCACCGATGCTTTTGTATTAACGGTATAGGAGAAATAGAAATCGTCATCCCAAAATAATTGTTTGTCATTGACACTGAATTTGCCAATCTTTAAGCCATTGGATGTTTCCGTTAATTTAAAGGAAGTTGTGAATTTGTTTTTTGCAGGAATATCCAAAAATGTTGAGCGCTCTGCGCCATTAATCGTGAGTTTTACCTCAGAATTTAAGGCATCCTCATTTGAAATGTTTTGGATGCGCACGAAAATTTCATTTCGAAACCCTACTTTGTGTATTGGATTTTCAAACCAAACACTGTCTATTGTAAGATTAGTAGTACTTTGAGGGGTGAATTTTACGAGGTGATAGGCATTATTCACCTCATTTTGATTTTCAACTTTTGAAGAAATTGACTGAAAGTCACTAAGAATTACATGAGTAACTCTCCCAATTTTTCTTTGTTCGCTGTTTTCTTTTAAAATAAAATTCTTTTGCCAATTTATGACATCGCCGATCGACCTAGTAAGGGGGCTAAACGTCAATTTTTCTATATAATTAAAAGCTTCTGCCTTGGTAAGTAATCGTTGTTCTGTGGCATCTAAATTATTTGAACATATGAAAACTAGGGTATTTTCAGGAGTTTTTTCAATCAGCCTTTTTGCTGTTTCTCGTGCCTCTGAGAGCAATTCTCCTTCAGTTCCTTTGGCACTCATAGAAAAAGAATTGTCAATATAAATTGATAAAATATTGGCACCTGAATTCGGGATGTTTTCAATTTTCTGGAATGTGGGTTGTGCAAAGGCCATAATCGCTAAACTCAGTAAACTAATTCTAGAAATCAATACCAAAATATATTTTAGTTTTCGCATCGATTTGTTCTCTTGTTCGATAAACTTAATGAAGCGAAGCGAGGAAAAGAAAAGTGTTTTTTGTCTCCTGAAATGAAATAAATGTATGATAATAGGAATCGTTAGTAGCAACAAAAACCACAACCTTTCAGGATAAAGAAAATGCATTGAGCAAAGTTAATGATTTTGATTGAACTCAAAGTCTGTAAAGATAATGTCTACTATTTTAAGCCCCTTTTTCATTTAAAATCGTTCTTAATTCAAATCCAATCAAAATCACGGTGCCTAATAAATAGGCATCGAAATCTTCTTCCCCAAAAAGAAAGTTCGAATCATTTTCATGTAAATAAAAAACCCCGTTTCCGGGGTTAAAAATTTTATTTTTTACATGCTTTATACTTTGCTTGGTACTCAGCGTCTTTTTCGTCATTTTTCAATCGGTAGTAAATACCTGATATGATATTATAAACTGAGCACTCATTAGGATTAGCAGCTATCCAAGGCTCCAAAAATTTTAGTGCTTCAGAATATTTTTCATTGAATTGTATGTCTAACTCTTTATATTTCGCTGACTTCATATCAAATTTATCCATCATTGATTGAATATCCTTTGCCCAGTTTACATAATGTGCACCTAACTGATATTGCGCTTCTCCATAACTTGAATCGATCTCCAGTGCCTTTATTAAAGCTTGCTCAGCTTTTACATTTTCGTTTAAGTCCATGTAAGCCGTCCCCAAGACATAATATAATTGTTTATTACTTGGGTCTATGGCTAGGGCTTCATTTAAATACTTTTCAGCAGTGCTGATGTCATTTTTTTGCAAGTATATATTAATCATCGATATAAGCACATTTATATTTTTGGGAATGACACCGTAGACTGCTTGGCCAAGTTCAACTGCTTTATCAATCTCTTTTTTATCGAGCATTTGGTTTACAGCAGCGGATAAGAATTGTGACGTTACATACTCTAAATTATTGTCTTGTTCTCCCATTATTTTTTTATAACCGAGTGCGAATGTATAAAAAGTTGTTGTAATAGCTAACTCATTTTTCTCTCTCGCAGCGTCACCTTGTGTTAAAGCAAACGACAGTCTCGGATTAAAGAAATCTGAGATATCTTGAACATACATCTTTTTCGGATCTTCTCTTACTTTCTTAAACGCGTTTTCGGCTGTTGCGGCGTATTCTTCTACTTTTTTAACATCGACGGTGCCGCCATTCATTTTATCTATCATGGCGATTTCTGTTAAAGCGAAATAGACTTGACCTTGATACAAAAACATTTTTGGATCGTTCATCGTTTCTGGATTTGCAGCGGCCAAATCAATAAATTCCTTTGCTTTTTCTACATTTTTCTTAGCTGCATCAGCTCCTGCCATAGGATTGTATTTTCTCATATACAAGGCTGCATCCGTGATAAATTTCTTTTGAGCAAAAGACGATAAACTCAAACCTACTAGTGCCAACGATAATAAGAATTTTTTCATAGTCAATTATTTTTGGTAAAATTACAATTATTCATCGGCGTTTTCAATTTCTATGCCACTTTCCTCATCTGCTTCTGTTTTATTCTGATCGGGTTGATTCATATCGTCTGATAATTCAATGTCTTCTTCGTTATCTTCTTCCTCGCTTCTTGGAACCCTTGCTATAGCGGCAATCTCAGCGTTATTTTTTAAGTTTATTAACCTGACGCCTTGGGCTGCACGACCCATTGTTCGAATGGAATCTACGTGCATTCTGATGGTAACACCTGATTTTGTAATAATCATCAAATCATCCTCATCGAATACATTTTGTATGGATAATAAACGACCAGTTTTTTCAGTAATATTCAAGGTTTTTACCCCTTTACCTCCTCTATTTGTGATGCGGTAAACCGGTTCTTTATCCTCTGGATCGTTTAGGAAAGTTCTTTTTCCATATCCTTTCTCGGAAACCACTAAAATGGTTGAATAAATGTCCTCTACGCAAATCATTCCAATGACTTCGTCGTTTTTGTCGCCAAGTGATACACCGCGAACACCAGATGCATTTCTTCCCATTGGGCGTACAGTGGATTCATTAAAGCGAATCGCTCTTCCTGAACTTGTTGCAAGAACAATTTCATTTTTACCGTTCGTTAATTTTGCCTCTAATAATTCGTCGTTGTCCCGAATTGAAATGGCATTGATACCATTTGACCTTGGACGCGAATACGCCTCAAGGGATGTTTTTTTGATGACTCCATGCTTCGAGCACATTACAATGAAATTGTTGTTGATATAATCTTTATCATTTAAGTCTTGCACTTTAACATAAGCCTTCACCTTGTCGTCCTGTGGAATATTGATTAGGTTTTGAATAGCCCTGCCTTTCGAGGTTTTATTTCCTTCCGGCACCTCATATACACGCATCCAAAAACAACGTCCTTTTTCCGTAAAAATTAAGAGGTAATTATGATTGGTTGCAACAAAAAGATGTTCGAGGAAATCTTGATCTCTTGTCGCTGAGCCTTTTGATCCCATACCACCTCTATTCTGAACTTTATATTCAGTCAGGTTGGTTCGCTTGATATATCCGGCATGCGAAATAGTTACTACGACCTCTTCATCAGCAATCAAGTCTTCCATACGCATTTCGCTTGCTGAATATTCTATCGAGGATCTTCTTTCGTCGCCATATTTTTCTTTCACCTCTTCCAATTCTTGTTTAATGATGGCCATGCGACGGGATTCATTCTCCAAAATATCCTTGAGGTCTGTGATTAACTTCATCAAGTCGTCGAACTCCGCGCGTAATTTATCTTGTTCAAGACCAGTAAGTTGTCTTAAGCGCATATCCACAATCGCACGAGTTTGTATTTCAGAGAGAGCAAAACGTACGGCTAATTTTTCACGAGCATCGTCCGGGCTTGCAGAGGCTTTAATAATTTCAATTACTTCATCGATATTGTCGGATGCAATGATTAGACCCTCTAAAATATGTGCTCTTTCTTCTGCTTTTCGCAATTCATAACGGGTTCTTCTGATGACTACTTCGTGTCTAAATTCCACAAACTCATGAATGAGTTGCTTTAAATTCATCATGCGTGGTCTTCCGTCAACTAAACAAATATTATTAACAGAGAAAGAGGTTTGCAAGGCAGTAAATTTGTAGAGTTTATTCAAGACTACATTAGCAATTGCATCTCTTTTAATTTCAAAAACAATGCGCATTCCATTTCTATCAGACTCATCACGTAAATCTGAAATCCCTTCAATCTTTTTGTCGTTAACTAATTCCGCGATTTTCTTAATCATTTCCGCTTTATTGACCTGATAAGGTATTTCAGTTACAATAATTTGTTCTCTTCCCCCTTCCTCTTCAATTTCCGCTTTGCCACGA
>Ga0194118_10002055_pt1 | contig 26610 bp, 25 predicted proteins | sample TA2MahsurfametaG_2_FD_148662 | JGI IMG/M metagenome (GOLD analysis project Ga0194118, IMG submission 148662) | Freshwater microbial communities from Lake Tanganyika, Tanzania - TA2015013 Mahale N5 surface | ecosystem: Environmental > Aquatic > Freshwater > Lake | place: Tanzania: Lake...
GGTGTTTTTCTATGTATTGTGATGTCTCGATATGCAATCGCTTTCTTTTCCTCGAGTCCCCATATGAAAGGCGCGCCCCTGTCCGACAACAGAAGATCCACTTTTTTGCCTGCTGCTCCGACAAAGTGTACGAGGGCAGTCGAGACCGATACAACGCGGTCGCAGGCGCAAGCTAGAGCGAACCAACTGTCTAGGTCAGCCTTAAAGTCTATTCCGTCTATCCATTTTAAGTTTTCATAGCGACCTTGCATTCTGTTTTTTTCTCTTTCAACATCACCATACTGAAGCGATACGAAAATATAATCTTTTAGTTGGAGTATTGACTCCCAGTAATCTAGTTCTAGGGTTTTCGTCTTTTGGGCGCGCTCCCAGTAGCCGCCTTTCCAGGAAATTCCGACGAGCTGCTTGTTACCCGTTTTTTGAAGCAGTTTGGATCTATATTTTTCGGTTTTCTCTTGATCAGGGATCAAATAAGGCGTCTGATTGCTTATATAACTATCTACACTCGGACGATATTTTTTCTGTATGCAACCAAGCGGTATAAATCCATTGGTGTTACGAATATTACCGTCGATTAATGGTCCGAATCCATATGGATAAAGTAGGCAAGATGAGAAAGAACGGGAAAGAATAGAACGCATGCGCTTCTCAGAAATAAGTATAGTTTTCGGATAATCAATTAGAAACTCCCTAAAGCACCCGAAAAACAGTACCTGATCACCGATTCCCTGCTCTACAACGACTATTGTCCACTTCATCGGATCTAGCTCGTTGGGGTCGGTGATCATGTAACTCTTATTAAAGAGGGTTGGCATCGGACGGCCAATTTTTCCTACCTCCGGCTTCAGTCCATTGTCATAGTTACTCCACCCCTGATCAAATTTATGAAGACGAAGCTGGACCAGCGACATATTCCATTTTAGAGCAACATTATCAGAGCTATTTTTAAGAGCCTTCTCAAACGAGCTGAGAGCATTTTTCGGATCTCGCTCGGCAAAGGTATCAGCTCTTAAACGGACCAGTTCCTGGGAATCAGGAAAAAGCCTTTCTGCAAAAGCTAGGAGCTCATCAGATTTTTCTGTCTGAAATAATGATCTGTAACAGCTTATGAGCCCGCTTAAAATTGGAAGTTTAGGAGACTTTTCATCATATAAGGAATTAAAGATCGCCAGTGATTGATCATATTTTTGTTCCTGCATTAATGCAGCGGCGTAGTTGATAGCAACACTTTCATTTTTTGGGAAAATCTTATACGCTTCCTCACCAAACGCGACGGCCTTTTTGAAGTCCCGTTTCTTAAGGTAAACGGGAATTAGATTTACAAGCGCAAGGTGTTGCTTTGGATTAAGTTGGTAGCTTTCGACTAGCGCAGCTTCTGCGAAATCGAGTTCATTTTTTCTTAAGTGGACCAGACCTTTGTATGCTAGACCAGGAGATCGATTCATTGAGACTAATTTTTCTGCCTCGATCATTGCCTCCCCATAGTTTTCGCTCTTAAGATGTGCATCGATCTGTTGCGAAATTGCTATCGCATCTTCGATTCCTTTATCGGTTTTCTTATTTTTCATCGGCGAAATATGACCTCCCCGACGCCAGCAAAAGTACCACTTTTTCTCTGCGCGACTGTTATCTGAGTTTGATCTATTTTGAATCCATAATCTTTTAATTGATCAAGAGCGAGGTTATGCTCACTTAGATTACTGTTCAGCTCAATACTTAGGCTTCTTACTTGACTAGATTCCAAAGTATTAGAGGCGCCCCGCAAAACCTTATGCTCTAAACCATCTACGTCAATCTTTATATGAGTCGGAATCGTTATTGTTTCCTGAGAAACAAGCTCGTCTATGGTTGTACTGTATAGGCCCTGCCTCAGCGGAAAAGTCTTTGGTTTGAGTTCATAATTTAGTTGCTCGCCGACACTGTGACAAGAACCGCCGGCCCGCATGTCTGAGATATAGAGCTCAGTGAATCCGGAGCTGTCGATCACGCCTATTGGGAAGGCTTTTATTCTTTGCGTTTGTTTATTCAGCCGAATATTTGTACATAAGATTGCGAAATTCAAAGCCTCCGGTTCGATCGCTATGACATCAATTTCGCGCATTACTGCGGCATAGATTGAGTACATTCCTACATTGGCGCCAACGTCTAGTAGAGTTTCGCCCTGAGACATGCTATCTAACCACTCGATGGTTGACGGCTCTTTTGAAAGCAGAGTCTCGACTCGCCAAAGTACGAAACTATTCGGGCAATGGAAACGTAATTTTTTATCGCCGATTTTTTTTACCGCAGTCGGCATTAACTTTTCATAAGTTCTTATATCCATCATATTCCCTTCATTAATCCGGCAGAATCGAGCAGCTTTAGTGACGTCTCCTTTTCCATCATCACATAGTACGTATCATCGGTATCCTGGGCGGGAACCATCGCACGGTCATCCTTTGAAAGTGTCATCATCAAATCGAACAACATAACGTTACGTGGCCGCATTTTTGCTCGCGGGTAAAATCCGTGACAGCAATTACTTTGCCAATACCTTGACTGCGCTGACGTGAAAACGAGATCCTTTAATGGATTATGTATACCGAGTATTTCGTTCTCTGAGAGTTCAATATTGATAGCATCATACTTTGTCAATTTAATCTGCGATTTATCCTCGCCCCGCTGTATTTGCCAGGCGTTTCCAGACTCCTCCCAAATGACAGCATCTGCGATGCCGAACTGATGGTCAGTTATCTTGAGCTCCCCAGATATGCTCAGTGTAGATTCAAGGAATTTTTTGGCGCTTGCAATATAAAGTTCCTGGTCGTCGGAGGTTGAGTTAGTCTTCATCACGAAGGTGCGTTTGTCTCTTAGATAAAGGCTAGTGCAAGGATTTTTTTTATCGAGCTGCAAGAGAAAAGCAAACAACGTGTCCGCGCTATCTTTATGCGGCGCTAGGCTATACCCGTCACGGTCCTGCAGAATCCTAAAACGCAAAGCAAGCCGAACATTCTGTGGCGGTACTAGCCATTTAAATCCCTCTGCCAACACCTCAGCGCCGAGGTACTGCATAAACTCAGGTAGGACCTCTCTCGTCCAGTTCTTTAAAATTGGTCTTATCTCATCAGACGCGAAGACGCTTGCCGCGGGCAGTATGAATCGTGAGTGTTCGTTATAAGCTGACTTCACAGACTTAAACCCAAACGGTCTGGGTTCAATCTCCTCCACCAGCGCGGCCAACTTATCTACGAGCGCGGCATATGATAAGTGACGATGCACAAACGCGGGTGGGGACTTAGAAACAATCTTGAGCATTACACCTCCTAAAAAAAAACCCTGCAAGATATTGCAGGGTTTTTAGACGATTAAAAACTACTTTTATTTTAATCGATCGATTACCTCACTCTCGTCCCTTAAACGAAGGTAAAGTTCGCCGCGTTCAACTGACCCGGGGTTACACCGTTTAACACCGCAAGTGTCGTCGTCGACAGCGTATGCGAAGCACTCGAAAGCGTCGTCGCGCCCGCGCTTCCTGCATCGACCGCATCTACATAAGAAATGTAGGCAGCGTTATTACCGTCTGACCAAACACATATAAATCCGGCTGTGGCAATGGCTGCAGACGCGAAAATGATTCCAGTATTCATGAACGCCTGCATTGCGGCGGTGGTTGCGAAAGCGGTTCCGAAGACGATGATGTTGTCGGTCTCGGTTAACGTTGCACTAGCTCCCGTGCCGTTGATAACTACCGACAAATCGATGGCGTTAGTTGCGGCCTGTGCGGAACCGTCACCATCGAATATTCCCGCTGTAGCAACCCCAGCAGCACCTGCAACGAAAGATAAAACGTCCTGACCGGTGGATCCAGCAAAGAATCCTGTGATGTCGTCAACACCCTCACCGGTGCTAGTGAAACGGATCGTATCGTTGCCCGTTACACCCGCCTTCAAGGTAATTACGTCGTTGCCTTCGCCCGAGATAATAACGTTAGTTGCTGAACCCAGACTCACTTCTACCGCCTGAGTTACACCCGAGAGATCCGCTGTAAATGTGCCAGAATTCGTCATCTGTGACGCGTCGATCGTTCCGGCACTTGCAAACGTCATAGTGCCGAGGGTCACATCTAGCGCACCTGAGACTCGAATATTCCCGATCGCACTGCCTCCGAGGGTTCCAAACTCTACGCCAGCCCCGTCGACACCGCCGATCGTAATTGCCCCGATGGTTCCTGCCGTTGCCAGTAAGTTTCCGAAAGTTGCAGAAGCCCCGCTTGCGACAGTGACAGAAATGGCCCCCAACGAGGAGGCCTCAATCGCACCAAATGTCGCGCTAGCGGCGTCGGCTGCCGAGATCGTGATTGCCCCCACAGCACCAGCCGTTGTTTCGATACCGCTAACCAGGAACATCTCCGCAATCGATGAGGCACCCATATTCAACGTGATCGCTGATATATCGAGATTAGCAATGCCGCTTGCGGCCAATCCACCCGAGAACAGAGCAAGGGTAGACGATGCGCCCAAATTGACGGTGCCAATGTTGATCTGCTGACCGGTAAACGTTGCCGCAAAATTGGCTGACTCCGTGCGAACAATTGACCCCACACCAAGAGTACCGGCGGAGACCGAGAGCACAAAGTCTGTAGCAGAAGCTGAGGCACTTCCGACCGCATTTGAGAAGCCCCCAACGTGAACAGTCGCACTCGCTGAGCTCGCGTCAATGTTAACCGTCAAGTTAGCAACACCAGTAGTGTTCAACACGATACCCGCTTGGTTCGACGCCGCGGTACCGACCTGGGAATTCGTGTCAGCGGCCAGGTTTAGAACGTAGGTCGATGCTCCGGCCGATGCGCCATTACCAAACTCGATTCCGCTTCCGTAGATATCGGCGCCACTGTTTGCGTTCAAAGTCACGGTCGCAAGACCAGTCGAATTGGTAAAGTTGTTAAAGGTGATATCGGCAGCGTCAGATTCGTTGGCGTTCAGGGTCACGACTCTCAATGACGTATTGTTCGCTTCGATAGCACTGCTTAACGCGAAACCAGCAGAACCGAGGGTGCTGATAGTTAGCGCCGTAACGCCACCGAGGTTAGACAGAGCGGTCATAGACACGTCCGCATCGCCACCCAAGGTGTTGATGGTCAAGGCCTTAGTATCGGAATCGAACACCGCGCTCGCAAGGGTATTTGTGCCTGTACTGTTGCTCGCGAAGTTAATCGTGACGTTGGCTGCATCCGCAACCGACAGTCCGGAAATGTTAGTGCTTCCGGATGCGCTGCCAAAATTGATCGTCATGGTTGTTGCCCCAGACGCCGCATCCAATGTTACCTCATCCAAAGCATCTGCAGAGGCCGTTAGATTTATCGTCGCGCCGTTTACGATTTCAGAAACGGACGCATCGGCACTCGCTGAACCGCCGAAGATATTAATAGTCGCGACAGTGGAGTCGCCCATATCAACCACGCCGCCCGCGGCGTCAGTAAAGTTGATTGTTGCAATTTCCACGGCCGTAGTGTTTAACGATCTGTTAAATGAGCCGATGGTGAAGGTTACCGTGTCTGAGCCAGCGCCACCATTAACGGAATCTCCGTTTGTCAGCGTGGTTCCGAACCTAAACGTATCGGCGCTGGAGCCCCCTTTTGCCGCCACATCGGATGCTCCATTCAGAGTTACATCTATAGCCGCACTCGCCGCTGAAGCGTCAAACGTAGTGATTAAATCATCGGTGGCCATTTTCAGGGCCGCTGAGCCCTGGACTGTAATCATTCGGAGATCCGCGCCCCCTTCCAGCGTCACCCAGTTCGTGGAGCTTCCGCTTGATTGGATGACAACGCGATCCAAGAGGCCGCCATCGTCCTCGTCTAAGTCTAAAATCCCGACCGCGCCATTCGCCAAAACTGTGGCGTAACTCGCGTCAGCTGAGGCTGCTGAACCCGCTCCCACCACAGCTACGGTAACCGACTCGGCCGAATTAGTCGAAGTCAAATTGGCAAACTGAGCAGAAATCTGTGTCTCGCCGTAGAGCGCCACCTTTGTAGTTTGCGCCAGGCCCGAGACAACCAGCTGAGTATCAGCAAGGGAACTTGCATTCGAAAGTACCGCTACGCCAGACCAATCTACGGCGTTAGCGGTTGCTGGGGCGGCAGTCGTATTCAGTAGACGAATATTGACGTTTTCAACCGAATCCAAAGATACGAAAGGCAGCGCGGTCGACTCGATCCCAATTATGTTCAACGTATCGGTGCCAGAGCCCCCGTCGAGGTTATCGCCAATGCTAAGCGTGTTCCCACTGCCGAAGAGACCGGAGATCGTATCGTCGCCCGCGTTACTCGCTGAGCCCCTCGACCCGTTCAACCCAGGAATCGAATCGACGCTGGTGGTCAAGGTAAACGTCTGGCCCGTGGTTGAAGTCGACGAAGATCCGCCACCCGAAGAGCTCGTCGGGATCGTGTAAGAAGTAATCGTCGCGCCGTCGTTGGTGACGGTTTTGCCGGCAGCAATCCAGGCCGCAATCTTCGCGTCTACCTTGGCCTGAAAAATGGCGGCCTTAGCGGGATTGGCTGCAGCCTTCGCTGCCATTCTGTCTAAGTAAGTATCTGCTTGTTTAATTGACATCGTTGACGATTCCTCTGGTTAACAAAACTGGGTTGAAAACTTTCTACAACAAAACGCTGGGCCGCAGGATGCGTCCCAGCTTTCTAATCTTGACCCGCGGATTATCTCCGAGCGCCCGCGCACTTGCAAACGCCAGCGTTGCGTGTAACCCACAGCCACTCGTGCAGATTATCCCGCCAGCCGGCAAGTTTCTGTGAGCGGGGTCACAAAAACTAAATTTTTCGGTCCTACCAGCCGACCCCCCTTTTTAGCCCGAAAAACACCTCCTGCCCCCTTGTGGAGAATAAAGAGATCTCGGATCGATCTTCATTTATTTGGTAGTAAACACTAACTTTTGTGTTCTTAAGCGACCCAATCTCCCGGTCAAGCCCCACCCGAAACACCCGCCGCTGCACGACCCGCCGGGTGTTTTCACCTAAAAGCGCGCTGTAGGGCTCCCGGTCGGCGTACCTGGCACCAAAAAAAAGCGCGCCCGCCTCGTAGGGCCCGCCCGCCACCGTAAAGCGCTGCCGCCAGCTCGCCTGCGCCTCCACCCGGTGGGTGTCGCCACCGGCCCGCTCGGCCTGCGGCCGGTCGCTGCCCGCCCGAACGTAGCCCGAGAGCTGCCCGATGCCGGCCTCGCAGCCGGCCTGAGCACCCACCCAAAGCGTCTGCGAGCCCACGCCCGCGCCGGCCACCTCGCGCCACTCCGGCTCCATAAAGAGCGTCGACTGGCAGTCCCGCGCCAGCTGCCTGCTAAATCCATACATCAGGCTGGCGGCCGCCACCTGGCTGCGGGCGTCTTGCTCGGCCACGCGCAGCCCCGGCCGGATGCGCCAGCTCGTGCCCTCCGAGAGCTTTCGCTCAAGCTGCCACCACAAGCCGAGCTCGGCCTGCCGGTAGTCGCGCTCGGTGCTGTAGTGGCGCGCACCGAGCGTCAAAATCGTCTGGCTGCTAAAGCCCGTGTTTAGCGGCTGCGCGTGCACGGCCAGCGCGCGAAACATCATCGCGGTGTCGGAGCGCGGTTTTAGCGCGTCGTTGGCGCGCACCGGCAGCGGGTCCGTGCTCGGTAAGTACAAAAGAAAATTTAAATTCGTCAGGCCCGCGTTCACGTTTGTGACAACGCCGGCGCCCACATAGATCTCGGCCTGCCACGACGATGCGCGCTGCGCGCGCTCGCTAAGAAGAAGCGCTCGGCTGAGTCGATTAATTTTTTTTCTCACCTCGCTCGGTGGATCAAATTGCGTAAGCACGTGATCAAAAATATTTAGCGCCGTTTGCGTATCACCGAAGTGTGCAACAAGCAGCGCAAGCTCAAGCCACGCGGCCGCAAATCGTGGATCGATGAGCACGGCGCGCTCAAACGCGTCGATTGCGAGCGGCTTTTTATCGGCCGCTGCGGCCGCAAGGCCTAGCGTGTAATTAAACTGCGCATCGTGTAAGTGCTCAGACGCTTGCGCAGTCAGCCAAGCCAAAACGGATGCGGCCTCACCGGCTGCGATGCGCTGATGAATCGCTGACTGATCCGCGCTTTGCCAGTCACCTCGTGGCTGCGCGTGCGCGGGCAGCAGGCTTAAGAAAGAAACGCTAACCGATAAAACAAAAATCGCAACATGCATCTGACGATCATAGCAATCTCGCCTACGGCAGACGCCGCCACTGCAAGATGCCAAATCGCTCAGCGAGCCCGGGTTGGTTTTTGGTGATAAACAAAAACGCCGCCTCCTGGCCGAGCCGATCCAGTGAGCCGTACAACTCAATGTTGCCTTGCTTGGGTCGCATCGCGCCGGTGGGCTCGATGACGCCGCGGCTTTTTAGTGTTTCGGTGTGTTGGTTGGCAGAAAAATCAAACGCCGTCACAAAGCGCATCTCACTGAAGTTCACCCGCAGCGTTGGGTTACTGAGCGTCGCGTCGTGCCGCTGGCCGTCTTTTTCAACCGCAAACGCTGACGCGTTCTGCAGCCCGAAGGCCACAACGCCGCGCGAGCCGGAGTAGTCGCTGTCACCTTGCAGCCTTAAAAGCGCCAGATCGCCTGCGCGGCCCACAAGCTCGTAGTCCTGCGGCACGCCAGAGCCCGCCCAGCGGCCCCAAACGAACGAATCCGAGGCCGAGTAGCCGGCTGAGAATTTCTGCTCCAGCGCCCGATCGGCCGCCCCGGGCGCCCCTAGGGCGCCGCCCGAGGAGGACAGGGGCCTGCCGATTGCCGGCTCGGCCGGGCTTGCCGGGGTAAAGATCCTGCCGGCGGCGCCATTTTTTGGCGCGATGAGCTCGGCCGGCAGTCCGCCCCTGACCTCGAGGTACTGAAACGACAGCGAGCCGGCCAACTCGCGCGCGCCGGGCCCGGCGCACGGGCCGAGGGCCTGCGCCGAGCAGCCCGAATCAAGCGGCGAGAGCACGACCGCGCCCTGGTGCACCGCCACGCGGGTGGACTCCTGCGAGGTCTGCACCACAAAGTCCGTGCCCCGGATACCGATGGCCGAGACCGGCGTGTTGACGCGGAAATTTTCTTTGGCGCTTTGGCCGCCACGGCCGGTGATGAGTCGACTTGTGCCCTTGTTTAAAGAAAACTTCACCCGGCTGCGGCCGGGGTCGGCCGGGTCGTACTCGTAGAGCTCAATGTGCAGCTCGGTCTCCGGGCGCAGACTCACGAAGGCGTTATCTAAAAACCGTACGTGCACGTGCGACTGCGCGGCCGTCTGCAGCCGATCGCCCGCAAACACCTTGCTTCCCACGGACACGGGGGCCTGGCCACGGTTGGTCACCACGGCCGCGCCCGAGACAAAGCTCACCTCGCCCACGGCCGCCTGGCCCTGCGCCCGCGCCGGGGCCGCCATCGCACCCAAAAAAAGCGCCGCGCAAAGCGCGACCGCCCACCCCAACGCCCCATCGGGGCGGCAGGCGGGGGCGATCCCCGAGCGCTTGGGGTGGCGCTCCACTGGTGCTAAGACGGTCATACGTTTCTGGTGCCCGGGTGAGCCTTTGTTTTTTTACACACGTGTACACACACATCGAATCGGGCGGTCCTGCCGCAAGGCGCACCGCCCCAGGCAAAAGGATAGCCCCCTGGCGGGAAACAATCTGTGATGCAGATCACACCGCGTTGGGGTCGGGCTGGGGCTGTCGGCGGCGGGGGCGGGCGGGCTCTGGGGCCGTGGCGGGCGGGCCGGCTGAGCGCCCGGATACCGGCGGGGGCGCGCCCAGGCCCTGGGGATCTTGCACAAGGCTTGCCAGCGCGGCGGGCTCACGCACGATCAGGCGGCGGTTGTCTTTTTCCAGCACGCCCCGCTCCATCAGGGCCTGCATGGCCCGCGATACGGTCTCGCGGGAGCTGTTGATCATCACCGCCAGGTGCTGGTGGGTGGGCATGTTCTCGATGGTCAAAAGACGCCCGGCGTCGGGCTTTGAGAGCAGCTGCAAAAGCGCGGCCACCCGGGCAACCGCCTGCGGGATGCCGAGAATGGATCGGTAGTCGGTGCTGGCGCGCAGCCGGTAGGCGATGTGCTTGAGCATTTTTTCGGCCACCGCGGGGGTCTCGTAGATTAGCTGTCGGGCCTTGGCCTTCGGCAGCGCCCCAACGATTGAGGGGGCCACGGCCAGCACCGAGGCCGAGCGGGGCAGGTCATCGATTACCGAGAGCTCGCCGAAAAAATCCCCGGGCGTTAAAAAATTAATTCCGACCTGCCGCCCATCGGCCGTCTCATCGACCACCAGCAGGCGGCCGCGCAAGATGAAAAACAACTCCTCGCTCGTATCGCCTTTGCGCAGCGCGTAATTGCCCTTGCCGAAGGCGACGTATCGCATGGACCGAATCAGCTCATCGGCAAGCGGGTCGGCCAGATCAGACAGCAGCGGGACTTGCTTGAGCTGAGCGACGCTAAAGCGAAACTGAACGCTCATCTTCGCTACTGGTCGCTGGCCGCGGCAAGCGCGTGCGGCTCGGGGGTGTGCTGGCCAATTAAGCCGATCTCCTGAGCGGCCGCCGGGGCCGAGTTGGCCCAGTCCGGGCTTAACACCTTAACGGCCGCGCCTTTGGATTTTCCGGTCTGATCGTCAAAGGCCTGCTCGAAGTACAACATCTTTTTTGCTCCCGCTTTTTCAAATCCCAGCACGTACGCGTAGTCTTGCTCATCGTAGGCAAGGTGCGCAACGCCGAGCGTGGTTTTTAGCGCCCAGGCCCTGGTGTTAGACCGCATCAGCAGCAGGGCCTCATCGCCTAAGTAGTCGCCCTGATCGGCCTGCGCGGTGCTGATGGCGTAGTAGCCGGCGAGCGTTTTGGTCAGCGCGAGATCGTCTTCTTGGCTCTGAAAAAGCAGATCACTCACCACGTAGGCCGGGTCCTCCCAGCGGCTTACCTCGCCAAGCAGGGCGTTGTTTTGCGCCATCTCGTAGAGCAGCGCATCGTAGGTGGCATCAAGGTCCGCCCAAAGGCTGCTGAGCGCATCGCGGCTGCTCATGACACCGATCACCGAGGTGCTTGCCGCGCCCCCGTCTGCGGTCTTTAAAAGCGGCCCACCCGATGAGCCCGGCTTAAGGCTGGCGCGATCGCTTTCGTAGACGTTGGCCTCGCCAAGCGCGCGCACGTTTACGGTGTCTTGCATCATGCCCGTGCCATCGGTGGGGTAGCCCACCGCAAAAGCCCCAAACGCGGCGCCCTCGCCTGCGCCCTCATCCCCCGCGGTCAACCTTAACCAGCCAAACTGCTCGCCCACCGCCTGGTCAAGCCCAATGATCGCCACGTCGTACTGGGACTCCTGCATGGTGAGGGTTTCGTGTTCGTCATCAACGTACACCCACTCGGGGTAAGCCAGGATCGTAAATTCTGTAAAGCGCAGCGTCGTGCCGTAACTCTCAAAGCGATCGAGAACAAAGTTGTAATCCGCGGCCAAATAAAAATCAAAGCCCACGGCCCAGCCACCCGAGCCCGGGCTGTACACCACGTGGGTGGCCGTGAGCAGATCGTTTCGGCCGACAATTGAAAATGTCCCAATCGAATACGTGCCATCGGGCCACTCGGTCTGAATGATGCCGATTGCCGAGTACGGCTTAGCGCTAAGTGCCTGCAGGGAAACTTCTGAGATCATGGCAAGGCGCAGACCAATCAGCCGCGGCAGCGCTCGCTAGCGCTTAGCGGGCTCGGATGCTTTCATTGCCTGGCGAATCTTAAGGGTCTCTTCTTTGTCAACCCGCTCGCAGGTGGAGACGTCGTAGAGGTTTTTGGCTGCCTCAACGCACTTAAGTAGCTCATCGATTAAGCGCTTTTGCTCGGCTTTAAAGTCCCGAATCTCTTGCTTTTTGCGCTCAAGCTGCCGCTCGGCAAGGTTAAGCTGCGTGGCCGTATCGGGGGGAATCTTTTGCCGTCCGGTCTGCCCGATCGCCACACCAAAGGCACTGAAAATCAAAACGCCAGCGGCTGCAATTAAAAGGGGCCGGGCCCTGGGGCGACGCTTTACCGATTGCCTCATCATTTAAAAAAATCCTTTCTCAAAACTAGGCCCACTTTGGTTTTAAGCAAGCGCCTGTTTTCGGGCAAGCTGGCTGCGATAAAACGCCATCCACTGAGCGATCACGCTGGTCTGCTCAAATCTTAGCGCCAAATCTCGCGCGGCAAGCGCGTAAGGCGCGCGAACCGCGGGCTCGGCAAGCGGGCTGAGTGCCTGCGCGATCGTTTCGGGCTGGCGGCTGACTTGCCCGCCCGCTTGGGCGGCCAAAATCTCTGCCATTGAGCCGATATCGCGGGTCGCTAAGACCGGCAGCCCGCAGGCTAAGGCCTCCAGCACCGCATTGGGCGAGGGGTCATAAAGCGAGGGCAGACAAAACACATCGGCTGCCTGCATCAGGGCGGGCACGTCATGCCTTGGGCCTAAAAGCGCAACGCGTTGCGATAGGCCAAGCTTTTTTATAAGCCGCTCTAAGGCCGCCGACTCCTTGTCTTTACCGACAATCCAGGCCGAAACATCCCGCGCCAGGCTTAAGGCCTGCACTAAGCTAAACGCACCCTTACGCCGAAAGCCTGAGCCCACAAATAAAACCACGGTCTGCTGCTTGGCAAGGCCAAAGTGCTCGCGAAGCGCGGCCCGCGGCGCGTCGGCAAGCGGGGCAAAGCGCTGCGTATCTACGCCATTGGGAATCAAGGTAATGCGCGCCGGGCTTACCGCGTAGTGATGCGTAAGCTCACCGGCCACCAGCTCGCTATTGGCAACGTAATGCAGGCCCGGGTCTTGGGCCATTTGCGCCTCAAGATCTAAAACCGCCCGGTGATAGGCATCCGCGCGGTAGCGTAGCCCGGCAAGCCCTAAGGCACCAAAGAGTCGATGCCGGGCACAAAACTCGTCCTGAAGCCGGGTAAGCCAGGCGGCGTGCACGCCATCGCCGAGCCGATAGATATCAGCGCCCATCAGCCGCTCGTGGGACTGCACCAGTGCAAATGGTGTCGCTTTTAGGGCGCGGCTAACGGATCTTGCAAAGCTTGCCGCCCGCTGGTTGCGGCTAAGCCCCGAGGCAGAAAGCGTGATGACACGCGGGCCGCCTGCGGGGTGGGCTTGCGGGTTTTTTTTTAACTGCGCGCTGTCTTGCCATTGCTCTGAGAGGATGCTGACTGAGAGCGCTTGATCCGCTAAGGCGCCCGCCAGCTGCGCGATAAAGCGCTCGGCCCCGCCATATGGGTTATAGCGCCTACGAATAATCGCTAACTGCATTTAGAGGTACTGAGATAGCGCGTGGCGGCGTACTTCCAAAAGGTCTCCTGCGCCCGGGCAGCGGCGGCCAGTAAGCCATACCGGCCATCTAAAAACCCGAGCTGCAAAATCAAGCTGCGAATAAAAACCGCCAGCCCGGCAGCCAAGGCGACCCAGACACCATGCGAGCGGCCTTTTTCGGATCGTTTTGTTGCACCCAGCAGCGCGTAGGTGACTTGCTTGCGCAAAACATCTTCAATCGTCGGGTAGCTGTAGTGCAAAAGTGGCCCCGCCAGCCGCGCCTTTGGGCCATTCACCCAGAGCGACTCGTGCACCAAGGCGCTATCGAAGTAGGCCGCCTGCCGATAGGCAAGCCGCAAAATCCAATCGGGCGACCAGCCACCAAAGCGCATGGGGTGGCCAAGGAAAAATGATTGACGATTAATCTGATATCCAAAAATTGACGGGCCTGAGGCATTGTCGGGCCCCGCCTGCCTGCCCGGCCCTGATGCGCCAAGGGCCCCCAGGATGGCGGTCTGCAGCTGCGGGGTGACGCGCTCATCGGCATCAATCGATAACACCCAGCTGCAGCTTGCCGCCAAAAGGGCGCGCTGTTTTTGCACGCCAAATCCTAGCCAGTCGGGGGTCTGGATGACCTTGCAGCCCAGGCTGCGCGCAAGCGTGACGGTCTCATCGGTGCTTGCGTAATCCACCACAATAATCTCTCGGCAAAAGGCCAGCGATGCGATGCAGTCGGCAAGATTTTTTTGCTCGTTATGCGTAATCACAATCGCCGAGAGATCGGCTGTCGGGCTCACGTTTAGGCCTTAAGGCGAGAAAAATAATCCAGCCGTTGCAGCACCTCATCGCAATACGCGAGGTCTTGCTCGCTAAAGGATTCCCAAAAGCCCCCCACCTTGCCTTTTCGGACTTTAAAGGAGTCTGGATTTGAAGGGTCAACGGGCGCTAAAAGCTGGCCATAGGCGTCTTTGTACTTAAGCGCCCCTTCTGCGCGCTGCATATTTTCAAAAGAACACTCCCGCACCACGGCCTGCATCGTTAACGGGTCTACGGGGCGGCCCAAAAAATCCATACAGCGCATCATCTGGCCTGCCGTATCGGCCGAAAGCGCCTCATACGAGAGGCTATAAAAATTCGGCTCCCCCAGGCCACGCTCCATCCAGCCCAGATTAAAGTGACAAACCTTTTCAAGCCCATGGCGCGGGTCGCGCAAAAACTGCGGCAGCTCACCGGAAAAATTCTGCAGCCGATAACGGGCATGAAAATAGCCCGAGACCACCGTGTCACGCGGATCGCGATACAAAAAGATCAGCCGCTTGCGCTTGAGCCACTTATCAAAAAACTGCATCTCCTGCAGGTGCGTTGCGCCCTGATGGCCAGCGCCGCCTTCTCCGTGGGTGTACTCCAGCCGGGTATTGAGCTGATCAAACATCACCCGCATCCAGGTGCGGCCCGATTTTGGAAACGACAGCAACGTGCCGTGCTCTTTACGAAAAAATTTCCATCTCATCGCTACGCCTTTCTTGCCGCCTCGGCCTGCACCGCGCGATCGATTAATGCTGCGCTATCGGCCACGCTCTGCCCGAACCGCCAGCGCATTAGAGCCGTTATACCGAATGGTGAGGTAACCCAGGCCCGCCAGGTGACGGGTGAGTTGGATTAATTTTTCTGCGCTAAGGTGCCGATACTCAAAATTGATAAGTAACGGCGAAATCTCGCCAAGCCCGCACTCATAAAGCACCTGATCGTCCATTCCCTCGACATCGACTTGCAGTAAATCCACCGGGCCCTGCCAGCCGTTTTGGGCAAGGGCCGGCAACAGCGGCAGACAGGGCACCTGAAGTTCTTCGATTGCCTGATCAATCGACACACCTGCAGGCAGATTACCCCGCACATGCCGAGCCACGTGCTCATAGACCGACGAGGTAAACCCGGTTGGCACCCGGTAGCTGGGGCTATCTTTGAGGTAACGCTTAACGAAACTTTCGTAGTAACTGGGTTTTAGCCGATAAAGCCTCAGTGTGCCTTTCGGGCCGATGGCGCAATGCACGATGGTCGCGCTCGGGTGGGACTGGTAGTTTTCGCGCAAATACGGCAGCACATTGTCTTGGGGCTCAAACAAAATAATCTTAGTGCGATGTTTATTGGCCATCACGAAGTCATAGATCTGATCGTTAATGCGGCCATCGTTGGCACCAATCTGTGCAACCGAGATCACACCCTGGCTTAACGTTAAGCACTCAAGGGCCTGGCGATACAGCCCGGCCAAGTCTTTATCGGGGAACGACTTATTGATGCGCAAAAGCTCATAGCCAAACGGCCGGCTTAAGGCGTTGATTAAATTTTTTAACATTTCTTTGGCAATTTAGATTAATCGCTGCTACCACCGTCGCTGGGGCCGCCGATCCCGGCCGGGGGCTGGCGGCTGCGGATTTGTTGCGCAAGTGCAAAGCGCTCACGGCGCAGTGCTTTTCTGCGCAGGCTGCCACGCGCTCTTTTATAAATGATACTGAGGTACCACATGAGTGTCGAACCCCGAGCCCTGGCAATAAAAGGCGGTGTGATCGCATAGCCCAGCTTTTGCATCAAGGGGCCGCAGACCGATTCGATGTGGGCCTGATCCCGGGCGCGTAACTCTTGCTGCCAGGCATCGGCCCGCTCTGCGGCGGGAGGCTTACCGATTAAGGCATGCTGGGATAGCGAGTGCTGCGGGGAGCGATAACGCTGCCCGCAGACGAGATCTGAGGAAAATTGCAGCGCCAAAAACTGGCAGGTCTTTTTTAAAGTGAATTGGGGATCTTTTAACAAGTCCTCGTAATGAATCAGCAGCACCCGATCGGGTAGCGCGTTTTGAAGGCTTAAGCCAGCGTTCACGTAATGCGGCCACCAGCTGCCAAAGGCAAGCGCATCATTTGGCCCCCACGGGAGCCCAAAGACCGAGGCTGCCACCGCCCGCGGATCGCGCACAATGTGAACTAATTGCGCATCCGGATAAAGCCCCAGTAGGGTTTTAAAGGCCTCGATATTCATGGGCGTGTGATCCACCCACCGCAGCAGGTGCGGGCTGCTGGCAGGCTGCGCTAAGCGAGTGCCTGCGCGCTGATCATAGCGATACACGATCTCGTTAAGTAGCGCGGGCACGTGATCGAGCGTGATTTCATTTGGGTAATTATTCACCCAAAGTGCCAGCTCTTTAAGCGGCAGCTCCCAAAAGGCAATCTCATTGGATTGCGCCAAAAACTTCATGAGCTGCTCTCGGGTGAGGGGCTTATCGGCACACCGGGCAATTAGCGCATGCTTGAAGTGACTCTCCGGGGTGGTCACACAGCCTGGCGCATTGGCAAGCATTGCGCCCAGCATGGTGGTGCCGCTACGCGGGCAGCCCCCGATAAAAATTGGGCCCCCAAATCGATACTCAGTCATCACGAGCTCTTGCCCACGCGTTTTTCCTTTAGCGCCGAGGCGGCAGCGCTTTTGCCGTGCGCCAGGAGGCAAGTGCGGCCAAAAGACGCCGAATGCGCAAGGCGTTTTTAAGCCGCACTAACCAAGATTTTCCAAAACGCTTATGAAACACCGCCATATGCAAAATTGCAGGGTACGCCTCAACCACGCGCCAGCTGCGCAGGGTTTTGAGATAGCGAATGTTGTACTCCGGGGGCAAGACATAAACGCGCAAATCGGTTTGCCAGAGCAAATACCTGAGCGTGACCTGATCCTTTTGCTCGCCCGCTTTATGAAATGCCTGCTGCCAGAGATCAAAAAAGCCCGCGGCAGTCACCCGCTTTGAGTACAAAACTACCCCGCTATTTAATTGCGGAAACGCAAAAGGAATCGATGCATTCCAAGGCGACGGCGCCTGCGCAGTGTTTCGCAGATGCGCATGGCACATCGCAATATCAAACCGCTCCAGTAGTGAAAAGAGGTGCGAGATATCTGCCACCACCATGACATCGGTATCGAGGTAAAGTGTTTGCTCAAAGCGTGATTGGCCCATGCAGTCGACTTTTGAGCGCCGGTGTGGCGATGCAATGACATGGATTTGATCAAAGCCCGTAAGCCCTGCGGCAGCCAGCATCCGCGCATCGGGCGGCTGATCACAAAACAAGTCAACCGGCAGCTGCGGGCAGTGGGCGCGGACCGAGGCGGCAGCCCAGCAGGCGGCCTGCATGTAGGCCGATCCGGTTGCGATAAAGATTACGCCCTGGCTCATGACTGAAATGCGCTAAATAAGCTGGGGTAGAGCTGGCCGTCTTGTATCAGCTGCGCGTGCGATCCCTGCTCAATGACCCGTCCTTGCGAGAGCACAACGATGCGATCAGCGTTTTGGATTGTCGATAGCCGGTGGGCCACCACGAGCGTGGTGCGGCCGCGGCGCAGCTCATCGATTGCCTGCTTGACGTGGGCCTCGACCTGGGCATCTAAGGCCGAGGTCGCCTCATCGAGAATCAATATTGGCGCATCTTTTAAAATCGCCCGCGCAATCGCAAGCCGCTGGCGCTGCCCGCCGGAGAGCTTCACTCCGCGATCGCCCACCACCGTATCCATGCCCGAGGGAAGGCTTGCGATAAATTCCGCCAGTCCAGCCGCCGTTAGCGCAGCCATGACCCGGTCTGTCGAAGCATTCTGGGCGGCGTAAGCGATGTTATTGGCAATCGAATCATTAAAGAGCACAATGTCTTGAGACACCAAAGCCACCTGGCGCCTTAACGAGGACCGGGTGAGCTCGCGAATCGGTATGCCATCGAGCAACACCTGGCCGCGTGTGGGCTCGTAAAGTCTTGGCACAAGACTCACCAGCGAGGTTTTACCGCCGCCCGAGGGGCCGACAAAGGCAACGGTCTGGCCCGCAGAAAGCGTCAGGTTGATATCACTGAGTGCTTCACGGCCCTGACTGCTGTAGGCCAAGGCCACCGATTGAAATTCGATATCGCCTTTTGCGCGGCCCAACTCTTGGGTGCCGCTGTCAGCCTCGGATGCCTCATCGATGAGCGAAAAAACCGACTCTGCCGAGACCAGCCCGCGCTGCAGCTGGCCGTTAACATCGGCCAGATGTTTTAACGGGGCCATCATCATGAGCATCGCAGTGATAAAGGACACGAAGTCGCCGACCGTGGCAACGCCAAGGCGCGACTGAATAAGGCTGATGGTGAGCACCGCTGCAACCCCAATTGCCGCAATAAACTGAGTGATAGGAGATTGCAGCGCCTGCGCAATGACCAGTCGCATGGATTGTGCGCGGTAGTCGGCGTTAACACGCCCAAAGCGCCTTGACTCAAAAGCCTCGCCCTGAAAGACCTTAATGACCCGATTGCCGACAATGGCCTCCTCGACAGTGCGGGTCATCTCGCCTGTTGCCCGAAGTGCCTTGCGGCTCACCCGACGCATGCGCTTTGAAAACGCAAACGTCATCCCCGCCAGTAGCGGCAGCAACACCAGCGCAATTAGGGTAAGCGCCCAATTTAGCCAAAAGAGCCAGCCCAACAGGCCCAAAAGAATTAAGGTATCGCGCACCAGGGTATTGAGCACGCTGGTTGCCGCATGCGTGACGCCATTGACCTCGGCAATCACGCGCGAGATCAACTGGCCAGAGGATTTTTCATCAAAACTGGCCGCCGGCATCGCAAGCAACTTATCGAACATGGCCTGCCTGAGGTCTCGTAAAACGTTATTGGCAATCCAACTCATGGCGTAGGCTGATAAGAAAGTCGATGCCCCGCGCAGCAAAAAGATCACCAGCACCGCAGTGGGCACCCACCAGATCTGAAACTCGCTTGCCCCAGTAAAGCCGTTATCCAGCAGTGGCTTTAAAAGCGCCGGGAATGCCGTCTCGGTGGCCGCCGTCACCAGCATGGCCAAAACGGCAAGCGCAAACCCTGGCCAGTAAGGCCGGGCATAAGAAAGAAGGCGCCCATAAAGGCGGGCTGAGTTCATCGCGGGATTATTCTTTATTTGTTATGTCCCTTTTTTTTAACCCCACCAACGAGTGTTGCTCGAAAACTACATTTAGCCCCCCGAAAACCCGATATCTCGGCCCCCGCAAGCCGGCGCTTCTTGAGGCGGCAGGGCCCGCCGGGAGACAATTCACCAGACGGCTGATATCAGCAGTCGCCCGATGGGCTTAGGGCCTTGAAGGTGTAAGACTTAACCACTTAGGAGAACTCTTAATGAAGAAGAATTTACTTGCAGCCGCAGTGGCCGCCGCTGTTGCGGTGCCCGCCATGGCTCAAAACGTGACCCTGTCGGGCCGCGCCACAATGGAAGTGGGTCAGTGGGGAGCCAGCGGCGCAGCCAATGGGTCGGCAGACTTTCATAACCGTACTCGGGTTGCTGATACCGGTTCGCGTATCGCCTTTGGTGTAAACGAAGATCTCGGTGGCGGTCTGCGCGCTGGTGTGTATTGCGAGACCGGTATCAATATCGACAACGGCAGTAGCACCGGTCAGGCTGGCACGAACAACGCAAACACCACGACTTGGTGTTCGCGTGAAGGCCGCGCCAGTATTGGAAATAGCCTCGCCGAAGTTCGCCTCGGCCGCCAAAACGTATGGTGGACCCAAGGCGCCATCAACAACATGGGCTCCACCTACGTGGGCTCGGACACCTTGACCAATATGTTTAACGGCCAAACCGGCGTTTACGGCGTTCGTCTCGAAAACATGATTATGCTGCACGGTAACGCAGGCATGGGCGCATTCGCTGGATCACAAGTTTACTGGGGTGTAATGGGTAATTCTGGCAATCAGTCTGCTGCCGCAGGCGCTGCATTCCCGACGCCCAATACGACTGGCGAGGCCGCTGGTGCCGGTGTCGATCCCCGTGGCAAGTATCAGGGCTTTAAACTGAATTACGCTGCAGGTCAGCTGCTCGGTATGGTTGATGCGCAGTATTCGGATAACGGCACTTTGGATCGAAACGCTTATAAATACGGTGTCGGTTATCGGTTTATGGGCGCCAAAAATCCCAGCCTGATTTCTGCCCAGGCCTGGAACAAAGACTCGACAGCAATCGCTACCAACGTCAAATCAAAAGACAGCGGCTATGGCCTCGTAGTTCAGTTTGACGTGGGCGGCGGTACGATGTTGCACACTATGTACTCAAAAAACAACGACATGAAAGTTGGTAGCGCAACTACAGCAAACAGCGGCGCGAGCGCCTACACCATCGGCGCAACCCGCGCTCTGAGCAAGCGGACCCACCTGTACGCTTCCTACCATGTGATCAAGAACGAGGCAGCCTCTACCGTCGGCATGGGTGGTGGAAACTATCAGTCTGCTACTCCGGTTGCTGGCCAGGACACCAAAGCTTGGGGTCTGGGCATGGTCCACAACTTCTAAGCTAGGCTTTTAGCCGTTTAAGAGCTGACTTAGTAAGAAAACCCCTGGTGTAAAAGCCAGGGGTTTTTCTTTTTCAGAGATCCGTAGCAAAGCGATGCAGCATTTCAGGATTTAAATCGTGAAGGACCAGACTTATTAACAGCCCGATAAGCCCGCTCTGGGCGGCACAGTTAATGATGGATTTTCAAAAAGCAGTCCATCACGCTAGCCTTACCCAACTTATTCACAGGCATACAGGGCCGCTCAGGATTCAAAAGGCCCTTTATCCAGAGGGTCCCGAGAGCTGCCATGCAATCATCGTTCACCCCCCCGGCGGGATCGCTGCCGGTGATTTATTGCAAATCGCTGTATCGGCCAAGCCCGGCACACACGCAGTAATTACAACGCCCGGCGCAACAAAGTGGTACGGCTCAGATTCGGACTTAGCAGCCTGCCAAAAAATCACGATGAACCTATCCGGTGATCTGGAGTGGCTTCCACAGGAGTCAATTGTTTTTAATCGGGCCCGCGCTGAGTCCTTTATTCAGATCGACCTTGCACCAGAATCGCGCATGATCGGCTGGGATGGGGTGGTTCTTGGGCGTAAGGCCTCGGGTGAACAGTTTGAGTCGGGGGGATTTTCGCAAACTATCGCCCTGACTTTTGGCTTAGCGCTACAGTGGGAGGAGCGGTTATGCCTTTCAGGCTCAGATCCCGCGATGAAAAGCCTGCCTGGCCTGGGTGGCGACAATGCACTCAGCACAATCTGGGCAGTGCTGCGCGAAGGTGACCAATGGACACAAGAAGCGCAAAATGAGATCCGTAGTCACTGCCCAGAAATCGCCTGGTCGGCTTTGTCACCTCGGCTGATCGTGGGCCGGCACAAGGGCTGCGGTAGGCAGACGCAGCAAAGCCGGTTGCGGGCATGGGGCGCATTGCGGCCCATGGTCATGGGAAAAGCTGCTTTGCCATTGCGTATCTGGGCCACCTAAAAGACAGAAGGATCATCGGTAATGGATTTAACCCCGAGAGAAAAAGACAAGCTCCTGATCTTTACTGCCGCGCTTTTGGCCGAACGGCGCAAGGCCCGGGGATTAAAACTGAACGTACCGGAGGCGACAGCGTTCATTACCGCGGCCATCATGGAGGGCGCCCGCGATGGAAAAACCGTAGCCCAGCTGATGCACGCGGGGAAAACAATGCTAAGCCGTGCTGATGTCATGGATGGGGTTGCAGAAATGATTCCCGATATTCAGGTCGAGGCTACATTTCCCGATGGCACAAAACTTGTCACGGTTCATCAGCCCATTCAATAGGAGCGATTGCTTATGAGACTCATTTTTCCCATCGCGTTATGGGCAGCCGCGCAGACTGCCCTGGCCCACGAGGGCCATGGAGACAGCCTTTTACATGCTCTGGCGCATTTTTTCGAAGCCAATGGGGTTGCGATTTGGCTTGCCATTATTGCGATTGGTGGTCTTGGCCTTTACCGATTCTTTAACCAGCAGGATCAGAGCAAATGATCCCTGGCGAATTGCTGCTTCAAGAAGGTGAGCTTGAATTAAATGCGGACAGGCCCACCAAAACGATAGTCGTCGCGAATGCTGGTGATCGGCCGATTCAGGTTGGATCTCACTACCACTTCTACGAGACCAATGAGTCATTGCGGTTTGATCGCCCTGCTGCGCTTGGATTTAGGCTCAATATAGCGGCAGGTACCGCCGTTCGATTTGAGCCTGGGCAAGAGCGCGAAGTTGAGCTGGTAGCACTTGGCGGAGATCGCATTGTTTACGGTTTTCAGGCCAAGGTCATGGGAAAGCTGCCATCATGAAAATATCCCGTCGTGCCTATGCTGAAATGTTCGGACCCACCGTGGGCGACCGGATTCGGCTTGCGGATACCGAGTTGTTTGCCTGTATCGAGAAAGATTTCACAATCTATGGCGAGGAAGTGAAATTTGGCGGTGGAAAGGTCATTCGCGACGGGATGGGCCAGTCCCAGCGGATGAGCAAAGACTGCGCAGACACTGTAATTACCAATGCGGTCATTATCGATTGGTGGGGCATTGTGAAGGCTGATATCGGTATTCAGGCAGGCCGCATCAGCGGCATTGGCAAGGCCGGCAACCCCGATATTCAGCCTGGGGTGACCATCGTCATCGGCCCGGGCACAGAAATCATCGCTGGCGAAGGCATGATCGTGACCGCCGGCGGAATCGATACCCATATTCACTTTATCTGCCCACAGCAGATCGAAGAAGCCCTAACCAGCGGCATCACCACGATGATTGGCGGCGGCACAGGCCCAGCAACAGGCACCTTTGCGACGACCGTGACCCCTGGGCCCTGGCATTTGGCTCGCATGCTGCAGGCCTCAGATTCCTACCCCATGAATCTTGGATTTTTAGGCAAAGGCAATGCCTCCCAGCCCGAGCCGCTGCGAGAGCAGATTCGCGCAGGCGCTATTGGATTGAAGTTACATGAGGACTGGGGCACGACACCTGCAGCGATTGATAACTGTCTAACGGTTGCCGATGAGACTGACACACAAGTCGCCATCCATACCGATACGCTAAACGAATCCGGATTTGTTGAAGCCACGATTGCGGCCTTTAAGGGCCGAACCATCCATACCTATCACACCGAGGGCGCAGGCGGCGGCCATGCGCCTGACATTATCCGGGTCTGCACCGAGCAAAATGTGCTGCCTTCTTCAACGAATCCCACACGGCCATATACCGTCAACACAATCGATGAGCATCTGGACATGCTGATGGTCTGCCACCATTTGGATGCGGCGATCGCAGAAGATATTGCGTTTGCAGAAAGCCGGATTCGCAAAGAGACCATCGCTGCGGAAGACCTGTTGCACGATATGGGCGCCTTTTCGATGATCAGCTCCGACAGCCAAGCCATGGGCCGAGTGGGTGAGGTGATTATTCGCACCTGGCAGACCGCGCACAAGATGAAGTCACAATTCGGCTCACTCAGCTCCGGGGGTCTCACAGACCCCAAAGAGCACGATAACGGCCGAATTAAGCGCTATGTAGCAAAGTACACAATCAATCCCGCGCTTACCCACGGCGTTGCGCATGAAGTCGGCTCAATTGAGGTCGGCAAGTGGGCCGATCTGGTCCTCTGGAAGCCCGCTTATTTTGGGGTCAAGCCTTTTTCGATTCTGAAAGGCGGAATGATTGCAATGGCAGTGATGGGTGATCCGAATGCTTCAATTCCAACACCGCAGCCAGTGCACTATCGGCCACAGTTTGGCGCAGCACATTCTGCAATTGGAGCGACCTCGATGACTTTTCTGTCGCAATCGGCGATCGCCGATGGCCTGGCCGACCGCCTTGGTCTTGCCAAGTTGGCGCCTGCCGTATCGGGCATCCGGGCGGTCCGTAAGACCGATATGAAACTAAACGATGCAACCCCGAAAATAACCGTTAGCCCCGAAAATTATAAGGTCTATGCCGATGGCAGGCTGCTGGATTGTGAGCCCGCCCATATCCTGCCAATGGCGCAGCGCTATTTCTTGTTTTAAGGTGGATTGATGGCAATTCAACTTACTCGAAATCTCGGGCAGATGGAGGGTGCCTGTAGCCCGATTACGGTAAAACTATCCTGGCAGGAACGGCAGCGTTCTCGGCTCGCTGTCATGCTTGATAACGGTGAGCCGGCAGCAATCGTTTTACCCAGAGGCGAGCCGTTGCAAGAAGGGGACCTGCTGAGCACCGAAGACGGCCAGCAAGTACGGGTAGAGCGGGCAACAGAGGAAATCCTGGAGATTCGCGCGAAAACCAGCTTTGAGTTGATGCAGCTTGTCTATCACCTGGCGAATCGACATGCGCCGGCCATGCTCACAAACGATGCAATCTACATCGAGCCAGATCCAGTACTGGCAGATTTGGTTTGCCATCTTGGGGGCATCGTAAAGACGGTGCATCGGCCCTTTGAACCAGAGCGCGGTGCCTATCATGGCATCCATCATCACGATCATCATCAGGGCGAACTTGAAGATGAAGACCGAGACTTTGGCAATATCGGCGAGGCACTTTCGCGGGCTGCACATGCCCGCTGAATTGGAGCGTGCCCATGGTCTGCTGACCGCTTTGCAGCTCTCAAGCCCAGCGCTGCCAATTGGGGGCTTTGCCTACTCGCAGGGCCTTGAGTGGGCAATCGAAGAGGGTACAGTCCGTGATTACGACTCCGCCCAATTGTGGATTACCGATATGCTGCGATTAAGCCTTGGGCGGCAAGAATTGGTGCTCTGGAGGGCCTGCTACGAGGCAGCTGCTGCCAAGGATTTTGACGCTTTAGAGCGCCACAACACCCGAATCTATGCGTTAAAAGAAACTGCCGAGCTACGGCAGGAAACTACCCAGATGGGCCAATCGCTGGCCCGGCTATTCCCGATTTGGGATGCCGCCCAAGGTTTATCTGTTCTCACCTTAAATCGGCCCTGGACCTATCCCGCTGCCCATGCCGCACTCTGTGCCTGCGCGGGATTGGATGAGTCCCTTGGAATGACAAGCTTTACGTGGTCTTGGTGCGAGAATCAGGTGCTAACGGCAATTAAGCATGTGCCCTTAGGCCAGACCGATGGTCAGAGGCTACTGCACGGGCTTCATGCAGAAATTCAGGCCGCGATTCTTGCTGCACAGGGCCTGAATTTATGCGAAATGGGGTCGGCGCTTTTTGGGCTTGCGATAGCCTCCGCCCGACACGAGACTCAATACAGTCGTTTATTCAGAAGCTAACGCAAAAGGATAGTGACAATGCCAGATGTATCGCAAACAAAAACTTTAGGGCCACTGCGTGTGGGTGTTGGCGGGCCGGTAGGCTCCGGAAAGACCACGCTCATCGAAGTACTCTGTAAATCAATGCGCGATCAGTATGAATTGGCAGTGGTCACCAATGACATCTTTACTAAAGAAGATGAGCGCATTTTGGTAGCGTCTGAGGCGCTGGCTGCCGAGCGCATCATGGGCGTGGAAACCGGCGGCTGCCCCCACACTGCGATTCGTGAAGATGCCTCAATTAATCTAGAGGCTGTTGCCCGGATGCAGCAGCGCTTTCCGGGCCTAGATGTGATTTTTATCGAATCCGGTGGCGATAATTTAGCCGCTACGTTTAGCCCCGAGCTCTCTGACTTGACCATCTATGTTATCGATGTCGCAGGGGGAGAAAAAATTCCCCGCAAAGGCGGCCCTGGAATCACCCGCAGCGATCTATTTGTGATCAATAAGTCCGACCTCGCACCGCATGTGGGCGCCAATCTTGATGTGATGCGGCGGGATACCACGGCGATGCGGCCAAGCCGGCCCTGGGTCATGACCAACTTAAAAACCCGTGACGGGGTGGACGAAATTATTCGCTTTATCGAGCAAAAGGGCTGCCTGACTGCCCAATAGCGGCAGCGGTAATCCGACTTTAGGCAGGCGGTGCGTTCTTGCGGTCTTTGACCGGGGTCGAAAACTTATAGTCGATATCCCAAGGGAAAAATATCCACTTGGTCTGCTTAAACTCTTTGACAAATGTATCGACAATCGGCCGGCCTGCTGGTTTTGCGTAAAGTGTCGCAAAGTGGGCCTTCGGCAGCATCGAGCGGACCATTCTCGCGGTTTTTCCGGTGTCCACTAGGTCGTCCACCAGAAGAAAACCATCCCCATCTCCCGATACACCCTTCAGAATCTGCAGGCTTCCTTGAATCTGTTCTGCCGCACCGCCCGAGGCGCCATAGCTCACTACGCAGACCGTATCGATCAGCCGAATATCAAGCTCACGAGCAATCAAAGCGGCAGGAACAAGTCCGCCACGGGTTACCGCAATTATGCCCTTCCAGGGTTTGATCGAGTGCAGAACCTCAGAGAGATAGCGGGCATCCCGATGCAGCTCTGGCCAGGAGATCACGATATCGTCTTCGTAGGGATTACGGGGGGAATCAGACATGGCTTCTAGAGTCGCGCAGCGGAGGTTTAGTTTTTATTGGTCTTTTAGCGATTTTGACCGCGGAAGGCCCAGCCCGTAAAGCGC
>Ga0194118_10002057_pt1 | contig 26575 bp, 24 predicted proteins | sample TA2MahsurfametaG_2_FD_148662 | JGI IMG/M metagenome (GOLD analysis project Ga0194118, IMG submission 148662) | Freshwater microbial communities from Lake Tanganyika, Tanzania - TA2015013 Mahale N5 surface | ecosystem: Environmental > Aquatic > Freshwater > Lake | place: Tanzania: Lake...
CAACGCCACAACCCCGCGCACTCGTTCGCCAGGCCCTGTGAGATTCAGGCTGGGCAGCCGAAGTGAAATCGGATAGGTGATCACCATCCGTCCACGGTCGGATTCAATCCGCAGCGTGAGTTCGAAGGCGGGCTCCGAGATCTCGAACTCGGTTCGAACCCTGACCACCGTGTTGCCGAACCTCGATGTATCCAGCCAGGCTGTCGGCCAGAGCAGTTCGTCCCGACCCGCCAACCGCACACGCAGCGGTTCAACCAGGGCGACACGCGGGCGCTCGGAGGTTTCATCCCAGTCGGTCAGCGCGATTTCAGCGTCGAAGGGCTGACCCTGCGCGGATCGCACCGTTAAAACACCCAGCCGCGCGGCCCACACATCAGATCCGACGATGGCCAGAACGATCGCGATCAGCCCTGCTGACACCCACCCGCGGGTCACGGGCCAGAACAGCAAACCCATGCGCGAGCAGTTCTCAGCGAAGCACCGTGTCCGCGAGTTCGACCCCGGGTCAGGCCGTCGATGGCTATCCGGCACGTTGAGCACTTTTTGCATCGATCGGATCCGGCTGGCCATACCTTGCCCGACGCGGCTAATCGAGAAGAATGCGCAGCATTCGGCGCAGCGGCTCGGCCGCTCCCCACAGCAACTGGTCGCCGACGGTGAATGCGCTGAGATATTCGGGGCCCATCGCGAGTTTGCGCAGTCTGCCGATGGGCACCGAAAGCGTGCCCGTTGCAGCGGTTGGAGACAGATCGCGAATGCTGGCCTCGCGCGTGTTGGGAACGAGCTTCACCCAAGGATTGCCCGACCCCACGAGCGCCTCGATGTCAGCAAGCGGAACATCGCGGCGCAGCTTGATTGTAAGCGCCTGGCTGTGGCAGCGCATCGCACCGATCCGCACGCACAGACTCTCAACTGGAATATGGCTTGGACCTAAGGCGGGGAGTCCGAGAATTTTGTTCATCTCGGCATCGCCCTTCCACTCTTCGCGGGACATGCCGTTACCCAGGTCTTTATCGATCCAGGGGATCAGACTGCCTGCAAGTGGCACACCAAAATGCTCAACCGGGAAAGCGCTACCACGCATGGTGTCCGCGACGCGCTGGTCGATCTCGAGAATGGCCGAAGCCGGATCAGCGAGCAGCGGGGCAACGCAGGCATGCAACGCGCCCATCTGTGCCAACAGTTCACGCATGTTCTGCGCACCCGCCCCCGATGCCGCCTGATAGGTCATGGCGGTCACCCACTCGATGAGGTTCTCGCGGATCAATCCGTTGAGACCCATCATCATGAGACTAACGGTGCAGTTACCACCGATGAAATCGCGACCGCCGCGCGCCAGCGAATCTTTGATCACATGGAGGTTGAGTGGATCAAGAATGATCACCGACTCATCTTTCATCCTGAGCGCGGACGCTGCGTCGATCCAGTAGCCTTTCCAGCCTGCCGCGCGAAGCTTCGGATAGAGGTCGTTCGTCCAGTCGCCGCCCTGGCAGGTAAGAATGGTGTCCATCTGGGCGAGGGCCTCGACCGACATTGCGTCCTGCAAACGCCCCGCCCCAAGCGGCGCCTCGCCACCGGAGGCGGAGGTACTGAAGAACACCGGCTCGATTTGAGCGAAGTCATTTTCTTCACGCATTCGCTGCATCAGCACCGAGCCGACCATACCACGCCAGCCCACCATTCCGACCTTCATCGCCATCACCCGTTCTCCGTCGATTGTCCGGCTCAGAGCGCCGCGATGACCGCGTCGCCCATCTCGCGCGTTCCCACCGTGCGCTTGCCCGGCTCGGCGATATCGCCGGTGCGAAGACCCTGCGCGAGCACCTTCCGAACAGCCGCCTCGATTCGAGCCGCCGCAGCTTCCTGGTCGAGCGAATGGCGCAGCAACATGGCAAGCGAGAGAATCGTGGCAAGCGGATTGGCAACACCCTTGCCTGCAATATCCGGTGCCGAACCGTGAATGGGCTCATACATGCCAAAGCGCTTCGCGTTGAGAGACGCTGACGGCAGCATGCCGATTGACCCCGTGAGCATCGACGCCTCATCAGACAGAATGTCACCGAACATATTGCCGGTAACAATTACATCGAATTGCTTCGGGTTGCGCACCAGCTGCATCGCAGCGTTATCGACGTACATATGGGTGAGTTCCACATCGGCGTACTGCGCGTGAAGCTCGGTGACCACGTCGCGCCAAAGCTGGGTGGTTTCGAGCACATTGGCCTTGTCGACCGAGCACACACGGCGATTACGCTTGCGTGCTGCCTCAAACGCCAACTGCGCAATTCGGCGGATTTCACCCTCGCTGTAGCGCATGGTGTCGAAGCCTTCGCGCTCGCCGGCCTCGTTGGTGCGAATGCCACGCGGCTGACCAAAATAGATGTCGCCGGTAAGTTCACGCAGAATCAGGATGTCGAGTCCGGCAACAATTTCCGGGCGCAGCGTTGACGCATGCGCCAGCTCGGGGAACACCGTGGCGGGCCGCAGGTTCGCGAACAGATCAAAGTGCTTGCGCAAACGAAGCAGTCCCTGCTCAGGCCGCTTCGGACGAGGCAGTGCGTCATATTTTGGTCCGCCAACCGCGCCAAACAGAATGGCGTCCGACTGCTCGCACAGCCTGAGCGTGGCCTCGGGAAGTGGATCGCCCGCCGCGTCGTAGCCTGCACCGCCCACTGGCGCATGCTCGGTTTCCAATTTGAGGCCGTCGCTGGCGAGCGCCGCAATGACGCGCTCGGCCTGCTGAGTGATTTCGGGACCAATGCCGTCGCCGGCCAAAACTGCAATCTTCATGTCGGTGAACTCCTGGTGGACTGCGCCTCAACAGGCATCAATCCAACCGCCAGATCGCACGCCCGCGCCTGACCTGAGCCATTGGCGCGGGGACTTGCGCGTTTGTTTGAGCCTGCGAGATCAGCTGGCCAGCATGCGCCCCAGCCAGGGCTGCTCAGCCAGACGTTTGGCTTCATATTCGCGGATGGCGTCCGCATGGCGAAGCGTCAGACCGATTTCGTCGAGCCCGTGGACCAGGCAGTACTTGCGAAACTCGTCAACCTCGAACGGGAAACTGCGCGAGCCATCGGTGGTGCTGACAATCTGCTGGGGCAAGTCAACGACCAGTTCGAATCCAACGAAGCCATTGACCTGATGAAACAGCCAGTCGACGTCGGCCTCGGACAGCCGAATCGGCAGCACGCCATTTTTGAAGCAGTTGTTGTAGAAAATATCGGCAAACGATGGCGCGATCAGTACGCGAAAACCGTAGTCTTCGAGCGCCCAGGGCGCATGCTCGCGTGACGACCCACAACCGAAATTTTTGCGCGCGAGAAATACCGACGCCCCACGGAACCGTGACTGGTTCAATGGAAAGTCGGGATTGAGCGGCCGATTGGTGTTATCCATGCCCGGTTCGCCCCGGTCAAGATAGCGCCACTCATCGAACAGATTGGGCCCGAAACCCGAGCGTTTGATTGACTTCAGAAACTGCTTGGGAATGATCGCATCGGTATCGACGTTGGCACGGTCGAGTGCAGCCACAAGCCCACGATGCACGGAAAGACTATTCATGCCGAATCTCCTCAGCCCAGTCGGCGCACGTCAACAAAATGCCCGGCGATACCGGCCGCTGCAGCCATCGCCGGACTAACCAGATGTGTGCGGCCGCCCGGGCCCTGGCGACCTTCAAAATTACGATTCGAAGTCGATGCACAACGCTCGCCGGTTTCCAGGCGGTCATCGTTCATGCCGAGACACATGGAACACCCTGGCTCACGCCATTCAAAACCCGCATCGCGGAAAATGCGATCAAGCCCTTCGGCTTCGGCCTGCGCTTTCACCAGGCCCGAACCCGGCACGACCATTGCCACCTTGACATTGGATGCCTTCTGCCTGCCACGCACCACGGCCGCCGCAGCGCGCAAATCTTCAATGCGCGAGTTGGTGCATGACCCGATGAACACCTTGTCAATGCGAATATCGATGATGGGCGTGTTGGGGTCGAGTCCCATATAGGTAAGCGCCCGCTCCATGCCCTCACGGCGCACCGGATCTTTTTCTTTTTCGGGATCAGGCACACGACCTTCAACGGTGGTAACCATCTCGGGCGATGTGCCCCAGGTGACATGCGGAAAGATGCTGCCTGCTTCGATGGCCACCACGGCATCAAACTCGGCGCCGGGATCGGACCGAAGCGTGCGCCAGTAACCCACGGCGCGCTCCCACTCATCGCCAGCCGGGGCCATCGGCCTGCCCTTGAGATAACGAAGGGTGGTGTCATCAACAGCCACCATGCCCGACCGTGCACCCGCCTCAATGGCCATGTTGCAGAGGGTCATTCGGCCTTCCATGGAAAGCGCCGAAATCGCAGACCCCGCGAACTCGATCGCAAATCCGGTACCGCCTGCGGTGCCAATGCGACCAATGACTGCCAGCGCGATGTCCTTGGCGGTCACGCCCGGACCGAGCGCGCCATCGATCTGAACCAGCATATTCTTCATTTTGCGCGCCACCAGCGTCTGCGTGGCAAGCGCGTGTTCGACCTCGGAGGTGCCGATACCGAAGGCGAGACACGCAAAAGCACCATGCGTGCTGGTGTGCGAATCGCCGCATACCACCGTCATGCCGGGCAGCGTTGCACCCTGTTCAGGTCCGATGACGTGGACGATTCCCTGGCGGCGATCGCGAATATCGAAATAGACGAGCTTGTGCTCGCGAGCATTGCGATCGAGGGTTTCAACCTGCAGTCGTGCCACTTCATCGTGAATGGGTTGGCTGCGGTCGGTGGTGGGGACGTTGTGATCGACCACCGCCAGGTTGGCACTGATTCGCCAGGGTTTGCGCCCTGCGAGTCGCATGCTTTCGAAAGCCTGCGGGCTGGTGACCTCGTGAACCAGGTGCCGATCGATGTAAAGCAGCGCGGTGCCGTCGGATTCGGCGCGCACAACGTGCGCATCCCACAGCTTGTCGTAGAGGGTACGAAGGGCGAGCGACATGGGAAAAACCGTTAAAAAACAGGGCTGGCGATTATGCCATGCGTGCCCCGGAAGCCGCTCCTTTTCGATCGGCGCGGACGCACCACCACACCGCAATGCAGCCCAACGCGGCCACTGCGCCAGCGCCGTAGAACGCCGCTGCGGGCGAGATGGCCGCCCAGATCCAGCTGGCGCCAAGGCCACCAATCATGCCGCCCAGGCCGTAGCCCACCGTGACGTACAGCGCCTGAGCACTGGCCTGTCTTTCAGCGCCAAACCAGCGCGACAGCAGTGCCTGTGAGGCGGTGTGGTGCAGCCCAAACGTGATTGCGTGGAGCAGTTGCGTCAAGAGCAGCAGCCAGAGCGCGCCACCCGACGCACCGACCAGGGCGAAGCGAATCGCTGCCACCGCCACGCTGAACCCCAAAAGCGAAAGCGCCGAAAACCGGACAAATAGCGGTCGCTGCAGATAGAACATGGCGATCTCGGCGACCACCCCCACCGCCCAGATCAGTCCAATCGCACCTTTTCCGTAACCGTGCTCTTCGAGGTAGAGCGAAAAGAAGGTGTAAAACACCGAGTGCGCGTAGAGCATCAGGAAAGCGGATGCAAAGAACGCTGCTTTGGCGGGGTCGCGCAGCGCTTTCCAAAGCGGCGCAGGCCGCGGTCCAGCGGGTCGACGCGGCGCCTCGGGCAGCAACCAGGTACACGCGAGCACAGCAAGCATCATCAGCATCAGCCAGCCAGGCAGCCATCGGATTCCCGCCGCTTCGAAAAGCGGTCCGGTTGCGATCACCCCTACGATAAAGCCGATCGAGCCCCAGACCCGCATTCGGCTGTAGCGGCCCGCATCATGCCCCGAGGCCTCGAGCGCGATCGCTTCGGCGATCGGCATCTGGCCGGATGTCGAGAAAAACAATACCGCGCAGGCAAGCATGATCCAGCCAAGCTCGGCGCCAGAGACCCACAGGCCAATCAGCGCGGCCAGTGAAATCAGCGTGCAGGCACGCTGCACTGAATTTCGTGAATCACTGCGATCGGCGAGCCATCCCCAGGCAAGCGGTCCGATGATGCGAGAAGCCGGTGACAGCGACATGACCAGGCCAATCGCGGCCACCCCCAGGCCCACCTCGTTCAGGTAGAGCGTGAGGTACGGCGAGAGCGTGCCGACAAACAGGAAATAGCAGAGAAAAAACGCGCGCACGCCATTCCGGGTGCGCGAGGCAGGGTCAGAGGCCACCGGCGATCAGTCAGGCGCGCGGCCCGCGATCCGCGGCGTTGCAACGCTGACGTCAGCGTTTTGCGCACGATGGCGCAGCGCGTGGTCGATGAGCACCAGTGCAAGCATCGCCTCGGCGATCGGCACTGCCCGAATGCCGACGCACGGATCATGACGGCCGGTGGTTTCGACCACCGTGGTCTCGCCCGACCGGTCGATGGAGCGGCGCGGCACACGGATGCTGGAGGTGGGCTTGATCGCGATGGAAACGGTGATGGGTTGACCGGTTGAGATACCGCCCAGGATGCCGCCCGCCTCGTTGCCAACGAACCCCTGCGGCGTCAGTTCATCGCCATGCTCGCTGCCTCGCTGCGCCACCGACCGAAACCCGGCACCGATCTCGACCCCTTTGACCGCGTTGATGCCCATCATCGCCCAGGCGATATCGGCATCGAGCTTGTCGTAAAGCGGCTCGCCCCAACCAACCGGGACCGAATCGGCGACGATGTCGATGCGCGCACCGCATGAGTCGCCCGCGCGCCGCAGGCTGTCCATGTAGGCCTCGAGCTTTTCGACGATCGCGGCGTCGGGAGCAAAAAACGGGTTCTTTGGAACCTGCGCGTAATCGGTGAAAGGAATTGGGATCTCGCCAAGCTGCGACATCCAGCCTCGCACGACGGTGCCGTGCTGTTCACGAAGCCATTTTTTTGCAACGGCTCCGGCGGCCACCATCGGGGCAGTCAACCTGGCAGACGAACGCCCTCCCCCGCGAGGATCACGAACACCGTATTTGTGCCAATACGTGTAATCGGCATGGCCTGGCCGGAAGGTGTCGACAATTTTTGAATAGTCCTTGCTGCGCGCATCTTCGTTGCGAATCAGCAGCATCAACGGCGTGCCGGTTGTTTTTCCCTCGTACACCCCTGACACGATTTCAACCCGATCCGGCTCCTGCCGCTGCGTGACATGACGCGAGGTGCCGGGGCGCCGCCGGTTGAGATCGGGCTGCAGGTCAGATTCGGACAGCGATAAGCCGGGCGGACAACCGTCGATCACGCACCCGATCGCAGGGCCATGCGACTCGCCGAAATTCGTGACCCGAAACAGATGGCCAAAAGTATTTCCAGACATTGCAGCGTGACCTGGGAGACGGTTGTACGGGGCGGGATCAGAAATATTAGGGGTTGACGCGCTTTAAGCACGTGGCTGGGGCGGCGCGAGCAGGCGCAGGATGACCTGTTCGCGCGCCAGCACCGCGAGGCACGCGTCAACCGATGGCGTTTGCGCAAGACCCAACACAAGCAAGCGAACCGGAATCGCGAGCTGCGGCATCTTGAGGCCATGTGCCGCAAGCGTCTGCTTGAGCGCGGCCTGAATGCCCTCGCGTGTCCAGGGTGCATCGCGCAGGGTGGCTGCAAGCGCTGCCAGCGCAGGCTTGACCGCCTCAGTGAGATGCGCCGACAACTCGTCAGCGCGCGGCCGAGGCTCGGAATAAAACATGTGAGCAGCGTCAGCGAGTTCATTGAGTGTTGCGGCGCGGTCCTTCAGAAGCGCGCATACCGCAGCAAGGTCTAGCGCATTCGGGCCCGCAAGCGCCACGGCATGCACGCCCGTGCGAATCAGTCGGGGACGGATCGCGTCTGCCAGCCAGGCGTCGTCAGTGCGCTTGAGGTACTGCTGATTCAGCCAGCGCAGTTTTCCGGTATCGAACTGGGATGGCGAGTTGGACAGATGCGAGCCGTCGAACCACTCCACCAGCTGGTCGCGGCTGAACACTTCGTCGTCACCGTGGCTCCAGCCAAGCCGGGCAAGGTAATTGATGACGGCCTCTGGCAGATATCCCTCATCGTCATACTGCATGACCGATACCGCACCGTGACGTTTCGAGAGCTTCTGTCCATCGTCACCATGAATCATCGGAACATGCCCATAACGCGGCGGTTTTCCACCAAGCGCCTTCAGGATGTTGATCTGACGCGGCGTGTTGTTCACGTGATCATCGCCGCGAATCACATGGGTGATCTGCATGTCGAGATCATCCACGACCACGCAGAAGTTATAAGTGGGTGTGCCGTCCGAGCGGGCGATCACCAGATCATCCAGCTCATCGTTGGAAATGGAAATCGGGCCCTTGACCAGATCATCCCAGACGACCGCACCCCCATCAGGGTTACGAAAACGCACCACCGGCTGAACCCCGACAGGTGGAGGTCGCCCGGCAGCGTTTTCGGGCCGCCAGCGGCCATCATATCGGGGCTTCAAGCCCTGGGCGCGCTGCGCCTCGCGCATCGCATCGAGCTCTTCAGGCGAAGACCAGCAGTGGTAAGCGGTGCCCTCGGCGAGCATTCGGGCGATCACCTCGCGATAGCGGTCCATTCGGCGGGTCTGAAAGAACGGCCCTTCATCCGGCTTCAGAGACAACCACGCCATGCCATCGAGGATCGCCTGCACCGCCTCAGGCGTCGAGCGTTCAAGATCGGTATCTTCGATACGCAGAATGAACGTGCCCGCGTAGTGCCGGGCATAGGCCCATGCAAACAGCGCCGTGCGGGCGCCTCCGATGTGGAGAAAACCCGTCGGGCTGGGAGCAAACCGGGTGCGGACCATGGGCGTTGATGTTTAGCGAGGGAAACCCCAATTCTACCGGTCCGACACCCGCCACACCCCGACTCCGCGACGCGCCGGCATCGCAGGGCTTCAATCGCAGCCAGCAACCGCCTAGAATGCGGCGACTTTTCCTTTGACAGGAGCAGCGCCATGAGCGCATCGCCCACCGCCCGAATCTCGTCGGGGATTCTTCGTGGTGCCGTCGAAAACGACGTCTGCGTGTTTCGCGCCGTGCCGTATGCAGCGCCGCCGGTTGGGCCGTTGCGGTTTGCAATGCCAGCCCCCGTGACACCGTGGACAGGCGAGCGCGATACCTCCAAAAACGGGCCTGTTCCCCCGCAACCCGCCTCCCGTCTGCGTTCGGCAATGGGCGACTTCAGCGCAGAGCAGGGCGAGGATTGCCTGACACTCACCATCGCAACGCCCGCTGCCGACGGGCGCCGCCGGCCCGTCCTGATCTGGTTGCATGGCGGCGCCTTCTGGACCGGTGCGGGCTCGATCGACTGGTATTCCGGCGTGTCGATGGCACGGCATGGCGATATCGTGGTCGTGGGCGTCAACTACCGGCTTGGCGCGCTGGGCTTCATGCATGTGCCGGGCGTTGCCGAACCCAACCTGGGATTGCACGACCAGATGGCAGCGCTCAGCTGGGTCGCCCGCGAAATCACCGCATTTGGCGGAGACCCCGACAACATCACCGTCGCGGGTCAGTCCGCAGGCGGTCTGTCGGTGCTGGCGATGCTTGCCCAGCCTCAGAGTCGGGCGCTGATGCGACGGGCCATCGTGCAAAGCGCGCCCTTCGGCCGCATTCTTCGATCGATGCCCAAAGCGCTGCAGATCTCCGAGGCGATGGGCAAGGCGCTGGGCATCACCGAGCCGGCCCAATGGCGAACGGTGGACGCGCAGAAAATCAACGAAGCGCAGGTTGGCGTTGCGCGCAGCCTGGGCGCGTTCGCCGCGACAACGCCCGCATTCATTCCCATCATCGACAAAAAGCTGATGGGCGAAGACCTGATGTCGGCAGCGCTTGCGGGCGCGTGCGAGCGCGATGTCATGGTGGGCTACACGCGCGATGAAATGGCCGCCTTTTTCGCGGCAGACGAGAAGATCCGCGATGCGTCGCCCGAACAGGTTCACCAGGTGTTCGCAGGCATTTTCGGCGCCGCCGCAGACGAGGCGATTGCCGAATACCGGCTGCGGGCCCGCGGTTCTGATAACGCTTCGTTGCTTGGCGCAATGTTGGGCGACTCCTCATTTGGCGCGGGCGTGCATGCGTTTGCCGAGCGGCTGGCAGCGCTCGGTCGTCCGGCCTGGGTATACCGGTTCGACTGGGCTGCGCCGGGCAACCGATTCGCAGCCTGCCATTGCTGCGAGATCCCCTTCATGTTCGACACGCTGCCCGCCTGGCAGGCGCCGATGCTGGAGGGCGGCGAGCCGCAGTCGATGGCCCGACTGGCCGCGCAGATGCGCGATGCCTGGGTTGCCTTCGCCACCCGGGGCGACCCCTCGCACCCGGCACTGCCGCATTGGCCCAGGCATGAACAGGCCATGCAGACGATGCTCTTCGATCACCACAGCCGGGTGGCAAACGACCCCGCCGGGCGCGGCCGTTGGAAATACTGGCCGTGACAGCAGCCTCCATCGTCTTTGACCGCGCCGGCCTGCGGTTTGGCGGCGAGGCCATTTACGACGATCTCAGCTTTTCAGTTGGCAAGGGCGAGTTCGTCTGTCTGCTCGGCCCTTCAGGCTGTGGCAAGTCAACGTCGCTCAGGCTGATCGGCGACCTGCTGACGGCGCAGTCGGGAAGCGTGACCGTCGACGGCAAACCCCCGGCGCAAGCCTGGCAGGACGTCGCCTTCGTGTTTCAGTCGCCACGGCTCGCGCCCTGGCGCAACGCGCTGGCAAACGTGCTGCTTGGCGCCGAACTCAGACTGGGCCGTGATGAGGCGCGCCGCCGCGAGCCCAGAGCTCGAGAGCTGCTCGCCATGGTCGGGCTTGCCGATGCCGCCCACAAATATCCGTCGATGCTGTCTGGCGGTGAACGCCAGCGGGTAGCAATTGCCCGGGCGCTGGCGGTCGATCCGTCGATTGTGCTGATGGACGAGCCGTTTTCCGCGCTCGACCCCAACACCCGACGCCGGCTGCGCGCCGAGATCGAGCGCATCTGGCAGCAGACGGGTCGCACGGTGCTGTTCGTCACGCATGACATCGAGGAAGCGATCGTTCTTGCCGATCGAATCGTGCTGCTCTCCAACAAACCCACCCGCGTGCTCGAAAGCATCGCCGTGCCCGCCCCGCGGCCGCGCCGTCTGTCCGGCAATCCGGCACTCGAGGCACTCAGAGATCGCCTTCAGAACCTGTTCCAGTCACTTGAAAATACCGAACCGGAGGAACCTTCATCATGACTACCCGTCGCCATTTTCTTGCTGCAACCGCTGCACCCGCCGTGCTCTCGGCCACACCGCTGCGCGCCCAGGCAAAACCCAAAGTCACGTATGCCTACCTGCTCGACCCTGCCTACGATGCCGTGGTGTGGGCGATCCGAAACGGCAAAGTCCGCTCGGACCTGATCGACGTTGAAGCCACTGGCATGCTGATCCCGCAACTGCTGCAAGCCACCTCCACCAAGCAGTTCGATGTGGTGATGACAGCTGTGATCGGCGTACCCGCAGCGGCGGCTCGCGGGCTTGAACTGAGAATCCTGTCGGCCGCGCTGCATGCATCCCCCGTTGGCGAGGGCGGCGGCGTTTGGGTCAAGAAGGGCAGCCCCCTCACCGACCCGGCTGCGCTGAAGGGCCGCACGCTCGCCTCCTACGGGCTCCGGTCCACCGGCTACATGTTCGTACGCGAGGCACTGCGGCTGAAGTTCGGTCTCAATATGGCGCTTGAGGGCGGTGATGTCCGCCAGGTGGAGGTACAGGCGCCTAATCTGCCTGCAGCGCTTGCCACCGGCCAGGCCGACGCAGCCTCGCTCATTCACAGCCAGGCCTGGCGCGCCATGCAGACCGGCGAGTTTGTGAATATCTGCGAGACCAATGTGATTCTGAATGAGCGCTACGGACCGCTGGTATCTGCGGTGAACGTGTCGTATCCGGACAAGCTCGCCGCACGGGCCGAGCAGTTCAACGAGTTCAATCGCATGCTCAAGGCTTCGATCACCTACGCACTCGCCAACCGCGATGAGGTGTTTGGCGCGATTGCGAAACAGGCCAACATCGATCGTGGCTTCTTTGACTGGTGGTTCGACCGCACGACCCGCGTGCCGGCGGTGTTTGGTAGCGAGCACTCCAAAGCGGTTCAAACCGCCTGGAACATCGGGCGTGACATAGGCATGGTCGCCAAGGTGCCTGACGTCAACGCCTACACCTGGGATAAGACGCTACGTTCATGAGCGCTGGCCCGGCCCTTGCTGGCCGGTTGCAGCGCACCCAGCGACTGCTGGCGCTTGGCTTCGTGCTGGCGCTTGGCGTAGCCTGGTTCGCGTCAGCCGGCAGGGTTCCCGCCTATGTGCTGCCGCCCCCCAATGAGGTTGCGGCAGCGGTGGTTGCCTTCGCAGCATCCGCGCAGCGACTGCCGCATCTGTTTGCCACTCTGGGGCATATCGCATCCGCGATCGCAATCTCATTTGTGCTGGGTGCGCTGCTGGCGTTCGCAGCTCACTACGCGCGCTGGAGCGCCCCTGCGATTCACCAGCGCCTGAGCCCGTTCCTGAGCGCTTTTTCCGGAATCGGCTGGACGCTGCTCGCGGTGATCTGGTTTGGGGTCTCCAGTTTTACGGTGGTCTTCACGATTGTTGCCGTGCTGCTGCCCTTTGCACTGGTTAACCTGCGTGAAGGGCTTATCGCCCTTGATAAAGAACTGCTTGAGATGGGGGCCAGCTTCGGTCGCGGTCGGTGGCGAAGCTGGCGGCTGCTGGTGGCGCCCGCGCTGCTGCCGTTTGCCGCCGCCACGCTGCGCATCATGTTTGGGGTCGCCTGGAAAGTCACGCTCACCGCAGAGCTGTTTGGCGGCGGACGGGGACTGGGCTATGTCATCAACATCGCCCGGCAGGACTACGACACCCCCACGCTGTTTGCCGTGATCCTGTTCATCATCATCGCGGTCACGCTCGCCGATCGCCTGCTGTTCGGCCCGCTCGAGCGACTCACCACGCGACAGTTCGGAGCTGCCTCATGAGCACTGGGCGGCGCTCTGCTGCATTGTGGTTTGCCGACACGCTGGTGGTGCTGGCGATCGCGGTATGGGCGATCGGCGCAGCCAACCTGCCCGAGTTCGTGTTGCCCGGACCGGTGGCGGTTGGCAAGCGCCTGCTAGCGCTGTTCACCGACAGCGATTTCCTGGTTCACACCATCGCATCAACGGTACGGGTGATTGGCTCAGTCGTGATCGCGCTGCTGATTGGCGGCGGCCTGGCAGTGATTGCGCGCGCGGTGCCCGTGCTCGATGGCATCGTGAGCGGCGTCATTCAGCCGTTTCTGAATGCGTTCCCATCGATTGGCTGGGCGATTCTTGCTGCGATCTGGTTCACGCCTGGCCACTTCTCGATCGTTTTCGTGCAGGTGGCGATCCTCGCGCCATTTTGTCTGATCAATGTCGCAGAGGGGCTACGCCAGATCGATCGCGAACTGCTTGAAATGGCTACCAGCTACACACGTAACCGGACCCGAATCGTGATCAGGGTGGGCTTACCTCTGCTGCTGCCCTATCTGATGGGCGCGCTTCGAATTGCCTATGGCGTCGCCTGGAAAATCGCGCTGGTTGCCGAATTGCTGGGCTCGACATCGGGGCTTGGGTTTTTGATGCTGCGGGCTCAGGGCTCGGCCGACCTGACCACGGTGCTGGCTGCGTGCCTGGCCATTGTTGCGCTGTTCTACGCTGGCGAGCGACTGTTGCTGGAACCGCTCTCCCGACGGTTCAGCGCGAAGTAAGCAGGCTCAAATCGCGAGGCTCACCCGATGAGCCTCGCGTATGCGATGCTTGCGCCATCTGTTTGCGTGAAGGCCATCGCCAATGTCCGATTCCCTCTCCCCTGCTCTCATCACCGCCTTGATCGCGCTGGCTGGCGTTGGCGTGGGCGCCCTGGCCACGCTGTCGGTTGCGCGCAGCCGCGCCCGCAGCGAACAGGCCGCGGCGCTGTCGGAGCAGGCTCAGCGCCTTGCCCAGGAGCAGGCGGCCCTGCAGTCAGCGCTCAGTGCCGCCCAGGCGTCGCTTTCACGCTCGGATGCCGACGGTGCGCAGCTTCGCGACCAGCTTGAACACGAACGCAGCCAGGCCCGGGCGCGCGAACAGTCCATCAGTCAGCAGGTCGCCGCGCAGCAGGTTGAAGCCGAGGCGCTTCGACAGCAACTCAAGGCTGCGCAGGCAGCGGTCGCCGAGCGCCAGGCCTTCATCGAGCGGGCGCACGAAGCGCTGGGCCATCAGTTCAAGGCGCTGGCAGGCGACATCCTCGAATCGCACTCCAAGCGCTTTGCCGAGCAGAACCAGCAGAACCTCGGCGGCGTGCTTGACCCCCTGCGCGAGCGGCTGGGTCAGTTCCAGCAAAAGGTTGAATTGCTCTACATCGACGAAAGCAAAGAACGGTCGGCGCTCAAAGCGCAGGTTCAGGAACTCATGCAGCTCAATCGCACGCTGAGCGACGACGCCCAGGAACTTGCGCTCGCGTTGCGCGGCTCGGCCAAGCGCTTGGGCAACTGGGGCGAGCTGGTGCTTGAGCGCGTCCTTGAAACCGCCGGCCTTCGTCGCGGTCACGAATACCTGGTGCAGGACTCGCGCGTTGACGAGCAGGGCCAGCGCCGTCAACCCGACGTGGTCATTCAGTTGCCAGAGGGCCGCTGCCTGGTGGTTGACTCCAAGCTGTCGCTGATTGCCTACGACCGCTACGTGAGCGCCGAAGACGACGACGCGCGCAACGCAGCGCTGCGCGATCACCTCCAGTCAATGCGCTCACACCTCAGAGAACTGTCCGACAAACGCTATCAGGCCCTTTACGGCAACACGCTTGATTTCGTTCTGATGTTTGTGCCCGTTGAGCCCGCCTTCATCACGGCAGTCAGCCATGATGAGCAGCTGTTCACCGATGCATGGGAACACAATGTGCTGCTGGTCAGTCCCTCAACGCTGCTGTTTGTCGTGCGCACTGTGGCGCATTTGTGGCGCCAGGAAGCACGCAGCCGCAACGCTCAGGAAATCGCCAGGCGAGGAGCCGAGCTCTACGACAGGCTGTCCGGGTTCGTAGAGAAGCTCGACGAAGTAGGCGCCCGACTCAACTCGGCCCAGACCGCCTGGACCGATGCGCGGAAAAAGCTTGCAGACGGTCGGGGCAACGTCATTCGGCAGGCCGAAATGTTGCGCGAGCTGGGCGTTCAGCCGGCTCGCCAGTTACCCGCTGATCTCATTGACCGCGCGCTGGCCGATTCTGAAGGACACAGGCTGGCGGGCGATGCGTCCACCGAACGACCAGCGCCAGGCTGACCGTTCGCGGCCCCGGTGTCAGTCGGCACGCGCCCCGGACGCGCGAATCACCTCTGACCACTTACGACTTTCCGCCGCAACAAAAGCCACGGTTTCGCTGGTGCCCATCACCATCGGATCAGTTCCCAGCGCCTCCAGCCCTTCGCGCACTTTCGGTGTTCCCACCACGGTGGCTACCTCTTTCGCAAGCCGCGCCACGATCGGGTCAGGCAGACGGCCCGGGCCCACCAGTGCATACCAGATCAGCACCTCATAGCCAGGCACGCCCGCCTCCGCGATCGTTGGCAGATCGGGCACCTGTTTGGAACGGGTACGGCTGGATACCGCAAGCGCACGCAGCTTGCCCGCCTGCGCCAGCGGGATATTGGTGGTGGGGTTATCGATCATCATGTCGATACGGCCCGCCACAAAGTCCGTCATCGCGGGCGCCGACCCCTTGTACGGCACATGAGTGAACTTCACGCCAGTCATCGACTCAAGCAGCACCACCGCTAGGTGGCTTGAACTGCCCGAGCCCGACGAGCCGTAGGTGAGCGTTCCCTGCCGCTCGCGGGCGAGTGCAATCAGTTCGGTCACCGACTTGACGGGCAGCGAGGGATGCACCACGAGCACGTTCGGGAACGACGCAATCATCGCGATAGAGGTCAGATCGGTTAACGGATTGTGTCGCAGCTTTGAATACAGATGCTGATTGATGGCAAGCGTACCGGTGGTGGCGAAAAACAGGGTGTAGCCATCAGCGGGCGCATCGACCACCGATTGCGCCGCAATCGAGCCACCGGCGCCCGCACGGTTCTCCACGACCACCGGCTGGCGCAACTCGGTTGACAGCGCCGAAGCCACCAGACGCGCGGCCGCATCGGTACCGCCCCCGGGCGGGAACGGCACCACCAGCTTGAGTGGACGGTCAGGGTACGTGGACTGTGCCCACACTGCAGTGATGGGCAGACAGGCCAGCGCCGCGCAGGCGGCCCTTGAAACGAATCGGCTCAGAGAATTCATCGACCGCCTCCGCGAGCGTCAAAAGGGATGCCGCAATGTAGCGGGGATCCGCGGCGACGGCGAGGGGCCATCGCCCGCGATGCGCATCAAACTGAACGCCGGCGCGCGCTTACTGGGCGCAGGTCACCGCGTCGTGCAGGCTCAGGTAAACGCGTCCCTGCATGGTCTGCCCAAAGCCTGTGGTCGCCAGCCTGTCCATGACCGGGCCCTTTACCTCTGCAAGCAGCAACTGGATGTTCTGGCGGGCGAGGTCTGATTCGAGCGTCGACAGCGTTTCAAGACCCGTGCTGTCGATCTGATTGACACCCGCGCAGGAGATCACGATTCGCTTAATTGCAGGGTCTGCGGCCAACATCGAATCAATTTGAGCTCTCACCTGCATGGCGTTCGCAAACAGCAGACTTTCATCGATTCGCAGCAACAACCATCCCGGCAGCGTTTCAACCGTGTGGCGCTCGATATTGCGGAAATGCTCGCTGCCAGGCAGTCGGCCCAACACGGCGATATGTGGACGGCTTCCCCGCCACACGATGACCGCAAGCGACAGCGCCACGCCCAGCACAATGCCGTGCTCAACACCAAGAATGATCACGCCAAGCGCGGTGGCGGCCAGCGAGAGCGCATCGGCACGGTCGTAGTGCCAGGTCTCGCTTAGCGTCTTGAGATCAATCAGACTGGTGACCGCCACCAAAATTGTTGCGGCAAGCACCGCATGCGGCATTGCGCGAAACCAGCTGGTAAAAAGCATCAGCACCACAGCCATCAGCGCGGCACTGACCACGCCGGCAAGCGGCGTGTTGGCACCCGCTGAGAAATTGACGACCGAGCGCGCAAGCCCGCCGGTTACCGGAAAGCCGCCTGACAGCGCGCTTGCCGCATTGGCTGCGCCCAGACCCAGCAACTCACGGTCCGCATCAATGCGTTGCCGACGCTTGAGCGCAAATGACTGCGCAACCGACACGCTTTCAACAAAGCCCACCAGCGAAATCAATAACGCGGGGATCAGCAGTTGTGTGAGGGACTCCCAGCCAGGCAGCATCTGATCCGCCGACGGCAGCGAGGGCAGGCCCGCCGGCACGTGGCCGACGACAGCTACCTTCGCGATTTTGTCGAGCTCAAGCAGGCCCACAGCCAATGTGGCCAGAACCACCACGGCCATCGGCGCCAGCTTGCCCAATAGTTCTGCGCGGGCACGCGCGAGGCCCGCGGCCACTAACCAGCCGGGTAGCCGGCTACGGGCAAGCACCAGCAAGGTGACACTCGATAACCCGATCGCGACGGTGACTGGATTCGTGCTCGGCAAAGCCGCAATCAGTGCAACCACGGTGGCGATCACGCCATCGGCTTCAATGCGTACACCAAGCAGGTGCCTGATCTGGCCGATTGCAATAAGCACCGCCGCGCCACTGATGAAGCCACTGATCACCGGGTGGCTTAAAAAGTGGGCAAGAAAACCCAGCCTGAATAAACCGAACGCAAACAGCATCCCACCCGACATGAGCGCCAGTTGCATGGCCAGACCAACATAGTCGGCCGAACCCGGCACGGCCAGCGGTGTCAACGCGCTGGCGGTCATCAGCGAGGCCACCGCAACAGGCCCCACTGCCAGCGTCATGCTGGTGCCGAAGATCGCATACGCAATGATGGGGAGCACACTTGCGTACAACCCCATTTGCGGCGGCAGTCCCGCGAGCATGGCGTACGCCAGGCTTTGAGGCACCAGCATCACCGTCACGATCAGACCGGCGGAGAGATCACCGGGGAGATGATCCCGGCGGTACCCTGCCAACCAGGCCGGAAGGAAGCGGCTCATCAGTGCGCCGCAGCCAGCCGCACTCGCCGACGCTCGAGAACCTCGAAAATCACCATGCCGAGCAGCATCGCAAGGGTGAACACAACCGCCTTGGGTTGACCAGCGCCAACCGACACCAGCGCAGGCCCGGGACAGAACCCGGCAAGCCCCCAACCCGCGCCGAACATCAGGCTGCCAGCCACCAGTCGGCGATCGATATCGCGCGAAGTGGGCAGTTGCATGGCACCGCCGAAGACACTGGTGGTTCGCCGCTTGGCCACACCGAAGGCAAACAAGCCCACCAGGATTGCGCCGCCCATCACGAACGCAAGCGACGGATCCCAGGCACCAGCGAGATCAAGGAAGCCGATGACCTTCGCCGGGTCGGTCATGCCGGCCAGGATCAACCCAACTCCAAACAGCAGACCGATAAAAAATTCAGACAAGCGTTCCATGCAGAGTCTCCCGAATGGTTGAAGGGTCAGCGAGCAATCAGATGCCGGACCACAAACACAGTGGCAAAACCTGCTGCCATAAAGGCAAGCGTGGCCATCAGCGAGCGCGGCGACAGGCGCGACAGGCCGCAAACGCCGTGGCCGCTGGTGCAACCTGCGCCATAGCGGGTTCCAATACCGACCAGCAGGCCGGCGGCCACGACAGCCAGCCACCCCGCATCCACGCGCGCAGCGGCTGGGGGTGCAAGAAGCGACCAGGCGGCCGGCGCCACGAGCAGACCCAGAATGAAAGAGATTCGCCAACCAGAATCACCCGAACGGCGCTGCAACAGCCCGCCCACAATGCCGCTGATTCCAAGAATTCGGCCATTGAGCAGGACGAACAACGCCGAGGCGATGCCGAGCAGGATGCCGCCTGCGAGCGAGCTCCAGGGTGTGAAGTTTGACCAGTCAATTGTCATTGGGGTTGCTCCTTCGGGGTGGGACAGAACTGCGACTGCAGGGTGGCGATCACGGCGAGCGCTGATTCGCTTTCGAGGCGGTAGTGAATCCGTTTACCTTCGCGCCGCGTGCCAACCAGGGCTTCGTCGCGCAACACGCCAAGCTGCTGGGACAGCGTGGGCTGCGTAATTCCAAGTTCGGTTTCCAATTCACCGACGCAGGCTTCGCCCTGCGCGAGCCGACACAACAAAAGCAGGCGGTCGGGATTGGAGAGGGTCTTGAGCAGACGGCAGGCTGCATCTGCAGCGTTGCGCAGTTCAGCAAGGTCGATGGTGGCAGAGGCTGGCATGGCAAGACACGCAGTGGGTTGGCGACGCCGAATATGATCAACAACAATCATTTTATTGATTTATATTTTATTTGTAAATATAATGTTTTTAGATTAACCAACTGCACGGAGTAAACACTGTGAACCCGACCGTCCACGGCATCTTTGATCCCGCCACCTGGACCGTGACCTACGTGGTCTATGACCAGCCAGGCGGCAGCGCCGCCGTCATCGACTCTGTGCTCGATTACGACCCGAAGTCGGGGCGCACGCGCACTGCAAGCGCGCAGAAAGTGCTTGATTTTGTGCGCGAGCAGCGCCTGAACGTAGGCTGGATTCTCGAGACGCACGCCCACGCCGACCACCTGTCGGCGGCGCCCTGGTTGCGCAGCCAGCTCGGCGGCCAGATCGCCATCGGCGGCAACATTCGCACCGTTCAGGGTGTGTTCAAGAAGATCTTCAACCTGGAAGAAAACTTCCATACCGACGGTTCCCAGTTCGACCACCTGTTCAGCGATGGCGAGCGCTTTTCAATTGGCGCGCTAGAGGGCGAGGTCATGTCGGTGCCAGGCCACACACCTGCCTGCGTCGCCTACAAAATCGGCGATGCGGTGTTCGTGGGCGACACGCTGTTCATGCCCGATGTCGGCACCGCCCGCTGCGATTTCCCAGGGGGCGACGCGCCTACGCTCTATCGCTCAGTACGCAAACTCCTCAGCCTGCCACCCGAAACGCGGCTCTTCATGTGTCACGACTACCCGCCTGGCAGTCGGCCGGTTGCATTCGAGTGCACGGTGGCCGATCAGCGCGCGCGAAACATTCATGTGAATGACAGCATCAGCGAAGCGCAGTTTGTCGAAATGCGCACCCGCCGGGACGCAACGCTCGATATGCCGGTATTGATCCTTCCCGCAGTGCAGATCAACATACGCGCTGGCGAGATGCCGCCGCCCGAACCCAATGGCGTCTCTTACGTGAAAATTCCGCTGAACGCACTGTGATGCGAACAAACGCTTTATTGCCTCTGCCCGTTGCCGTCATTGGCGCAGGCGCCGTTGGCTGCTACTACGCCGGCCTGCTCGCGCAGGCGGCGCTCCCGGTTACCTTGATCGGACGCGGCGCAGCGTTTGCCGCGTTAAAAGCGCACGGCTTGCGTATTGAGTCAGGTGGACACACAAACACCATTCCGATTCAGGCCGCCGATACGCCGGCCGCTGCGCGTGACGCCGCGCTGGTTCTGGTGTGCGTGAAATCGTCCGACACCGCTGAGGCCGCCCGCGCACTCAAACCGTATCTACGCCCTGACGCGCTGGTGGTCGGCCTGCAAAACGGTGTCACCAACGGTGACGAGCTGCTTGCCGGTCTGCCGCAGCAGGTCGTGCCCGCCGCGGTCTATGTTGCCACCGTCCTGGCGGGCCCCGCCCACGTACAACACCATGGCGGCGGTGCGCTCGTCATCGGATCGCCACGCGGCAGGCCCGTCAGCCAGGCGCAGCTCAATGCGCTTGTCAGCCTGTTTTCGAAGGCCAACATTCCTGTCACGGTCAGCGAGGATATTCGTGCAGTGCTTTGGGGAAAGTTGGTGGTTAACTGCGCCTACAACGCCTTATCGGCGATCACGCAAAACGACTACGGCACCCTTGTTGCAGCCCAGCCGATTCGCAGCGTGATGCAAGCGGTCATTCAAGAGGCGGCCACCGTCGCGCGTGCGCTTGACATTGATCTGGGCGAATCACTGGAAGATCGCGTGCTGGCTGTGTCGAAGATGATGCCCAAGCAGCTGTCTTCGACCGCTCAGGATGTCGCACGCCAACGCCCCACCGAGATCGACCATTTGAACGGCCATCTGGCGCGCGAAGGACGTCGGCTTGGCATTCCAACACCGGTTAACAGCACGCTGCACGCGCTGGTTCGCCAACTGGAAGACGGCTACCTCAAGCACTGATCAGTAGCCGCTTCCAGCGAGATACGTGCGGCCTTACTCACCCGACAGACCCAGCTTGTTTGGCTGCCGCTTTTCCACTGAATAGCGCAGCATCGCCGCCACGCGGTACACCCCGTGTGCAAATTTCCCGTAGGGCATGGTCAGGAAAAAGGCGAGCACTGCGCCCAGGTGAATGCACAGTGCAATCGGCATCCACTGCGTGGTACGCACCAGCATCAGCGCGAGCCCGGTGGCACCCGTGAGAAACAGTAAAGCGATAAACCCCTGATCCATGCCGCGCTGAGAGGGTTCCAGATGCTCCGGGTGGCGACGAGCTCGTAACCGCCATAACCCTGCGGTTCCCCAGACCAGCATCACCCCACCGGTGATCCCCAGCAACTTGGGTGGACTTGCCCAACCATAGGGCGCTGGAATGTTGAGCCCGTAATGCATCACCGTGGCGACCGAGGTGGCGGCAAGGCACAGCATGAAACCGTAAAACGTCAGGTGATGAAAGCGTTTGCGGTCGCGTGTCCAGGCATCGTCTTCGTTATGGCAGCCTTCGCCGTGACCCCCATCGAGATACCGAAGCTTGAACGCGTCGTGTAGCGCCTCTGCGGTGGCTGCGCCGCCTGCGCCCACCTTCCCGGTTGCCGGTTTGACGTCGCTCACGAATCGCAACGCACCGATGCACAAGGCTACGAGCGCCCACCCGAACACCGGTAAAAACATCGACACCATCAGCCCGTGCGGGAAGATTCGGTAGAAGTCGCCTCGGGCGTCTCCCGCCCAGAGCGATCCGTGCATCGCTACGGCCAGCAGCAGAAACAGCGTGAACGCGCCCGCCAGTGCAAGCGCAACGATCAGCCCATTGCGCTGGTACAGGGCGCCAAACGAAGCGGGCCACGCATAGTGCGAATAGGTTTCACCCCGCACACGGGCCAGCGCTCTGGGCAGGTTGACGGCGAATTCATGCGGCGGCGCATACTGACAGGCGTGCAGACAGGCCCCGCAGTTGTGACACAAATTCGCCAGGTAGTGCACATCGGCACGGCCAAACTCAAGCCTTCTCGTCATGGCTGGGAACACCGCGCAAAAGCCTTCGCAATACCGGCAGGCATTGCAGATGATCATTTCGCGTGCCACTTCCGATTCAGCGGCGCTCATGGTGTCGGAACCAGGCGGACGGGCGTGAGCAGCCGAGGGTGCGCCCCCTGCGAGCGACTGCGCTTCTCGGGTCAGCGCTTCAAACTGCTGCACGGTCGCGCTCCTCAATGATCTTCAAGGTATCGGCGCCGTCGCGGCCCAGTGCAGCAGCGGCGGCTCGTGTTCCTGCAATGCGTCCAAATGCGGTACCGATCGTCATGCCGACTCCTGCGGTATAGCCCTTGCCCAGTACGTTTCCTGACATCAATTCTCCTGCTGCAAACAGGTTGGGGCTGGGGCGTCCTGCGAAATGTACTGCGGTGCTGTCATCGGTTCGAAAACCCAGATAGGTGAAGGTAACGCCAGGGCGTACTGCGTAGGCAAAGAAAGGTGGCGTATCGATGGGGCGCGCCCAATGTGTCTTGGCGGGGGTTACACCCTCGGTCGAGCAGTCATCCAGCACCGTGTGATCAAACCGACCGGGCCTGCATCCGCGATTGAATTCATCGATGGTTCGCAGCATCTGGTCGGCATCGAGCCCCAGCTGGTTGGCCAGGCCGGCCAGCGTCTGGTCGCGCACCCCGGGAAACACGGGCGGCATGAATCGGCCGATTGCTTTGGAATCAATGACACACCAGGCGATCTGACCTGGCTGCAGCGCGACCAGCCGACCCCAGATTGCATACCGCTTGGGCCAGAAATCTTCGCCTTCATCATAGAAGCGCCTGGTATGACGATTGACCACGATGCCGAGCGATACCGCATCAATACGGGTGCAGATACCACCGTCATACAAGGGCGCGCGTGCATCGATGGCCACCATATGCGCCTGCGTCGGATCGCCGATCAAATCGGCGCCCTGGTCGCGTAGATTCGCGATGATGGTTCCGGTGTTGAAGCGGGTGCCACGAATCAAAAAATTGTCTGCAGGATGCTCGCCGTAATCGTTCACACCCCAAGCCTCGCGAAGCCAATCGCGATTGGACTCGAATCCGCCACAGGCAAGCACACAAGACGTCGCTGTTATGCGCTCCTCCTGAGCAGAACCGTCTGGAAGCGAATGCCTGACATGCGCTGCAACAAACCGGTCGCCGTCCAGTTCAATACGGACCGCTTCAGCGTTGTAGTCGATTTGCGCGCCCAGCGCCTCGGCGCTGCGGAAGTAGGCGTTGACCAGCGCCTTGCCGCCCCCCATGAAAAAAGCGTTGGTCCGTGCAGTGTGGAGGGCGCCTGACAGCGAAGGCTGGAATCGGACGCCATGCCGTCGCATCCAGGGTCTGCAGGTTGAGGACGCTCGAATCACCAGGCGCGCCAGCGCTTCATTAGTCTGGCCGCCCGTGACACGCAACAGGTCTTGCCAGAACTCTTCTTCCGGGTAGGCCTCAACCAGCACATCCTGCGGCGCATCATGCATGCAGCGCAGGTTGCGTGTGTGCATCGAATTTCCCCCGCGCCACTCACGGGGCGCCACTTCGATCAGACGAACGGTGGCACCAGATTCCAGCGCCATCAGCGCGGCGCACAGCGCGGCGTTACCGCCACCAATCACCAGTACATCGGGCGCTGCACGATCAGATCGCAAAGGCACGACATCAAACTCCATCAGATTCGGGGCTGCGGTCAGACAGGGGCGGCATCAGTCGGCACGGATGTTGGCACGCCGAACAATATCGCTCCAGGTTGCCTGCTCGGCCCGAATGAACGCGGCAAACTCTGAAGGCGGACCGCCGCCGGCGATAGCGTTGTCGGCTGCAAATCGCTCAACCACCGATGCCGCCCTCAACGCCTTGGCCGACTCCTGCTGCAACCGATGAATGATCGCCTGGGGCGTCCCGGCAGGTACTAACAGGCCATACCATTGCGAGGTCTCAAACCCGGCATAGCCCATCTCGGCGACGGTCGGCACATCCGGTAACGCCGGAATACGGTCGAGCGTACCCACCGCGATCGCGCGCAACTTTGCGCTGCGAATATGCTGAGCCAGGGCCGGCATGCCTGCTGAAGCCACGTCAATTCGACCCGCCAGCAGATCCACCAGCTGAGGCCCGGTTCCCCGATAAGGAATGTGTTCGAGCCTGATTCCGGCGACAAGCTTCAGGTACTCCATCGCCAGATGACCAGCGCTGGCATTTCCTGCGGATCCGTAGTTGAGCTTGCCAGGGTGGCGCTTCGCGTAATCGACAAATTCTCGAAAATTCTTGGCCGGCAGATCGGGATGGATCACAAACAGATTGGGTACCTTGGCAAGCAGCGTCACGGGCGAAAAATCACGATTCACGTCGTAAGGCTGGCTCTTGAGCATCCAGGGATTCACCGCGAGTGTGCCGACATGCCCCAGCACCACCGTGTGTCCATCCGGTACGGCTTTGGCGACATCGGTCATCGCGGTCACGCCCGCACCACCAGGCTTGTTTTCGACGTACACGCTCTGCCCAAGTTGCTTTGACAACTCGACAGCGACTGCGCGAGCCACAATCTCGCTGGTTCCGCCCGGCGCGAACGGGACGACCAGGCGTATCGGGTGGCGGGGCCAATCAGCACCGTGAGACTGTGCCTGAGCGTAGGCTGACAATGACAGCATCGAAGCCGCGCTCAGCGCGCTCAAGGCGAGAAGACTGTCGCGGCGATCAGGGCGGACGCTGCGGCTCATACCGTGGCGCTCGCCGTCAGAACTGATAACGGCGAAGCCCGCCGTCCACCGGGATGACCGTGCCAGAGATGTATCCGGCAAGCGGTGAGGCAAGCCACACCGCGAGTACGGCAAGCTCCTCGGGTTCACCGTAGCGACCCACCGGGATTTCATTGTCGCTTTGCCACTTTCGGTACTCGGGCGTGTAGTTGCGCAGGATCTGCTCGGAATGAATACGCCCCGGAGGAATGCAATTGACCGTGATGCCGTGCTTGCCAACCATGCGCGACAAACCTTTGGCCCAGCTGTGAACTGCAGCCTTGGCACAGAAGGCACCGTTGACATGGTCCGGTTCGCTCTTTCCGGTGATGTTGATGATGCGCCCCCAGTTCCGGGCGATCATCTGGTCAATCAACGCGTCCGCAAGCTGGCGCGGACGGTCAAAGTTGAGCGTCATCGCTTCAACCCACTGCGCCTCGCCGACATGCAGCTGCGAAAACGGGCGTGACCCCCCTGCGTTATTCACCAGAATATCCACCCCACCCAGCGCGCTCACCGCGCGCGTGGCAAGCGAGGCCGCAGCATCCGTCGCATAAAGATCGGACTCGAGCACGACCGGATCAGGTCCGCCAGCTGCCTTGATGGCCGCCGCTGTTTCGTTGAGCTTGTCGAGGCGACGCGCACTGATCGCTACCCGAACGCCTTCTGCAGCCAGGGCTTTGGCGATTGCCGCACCGATCCCGGCGCTTGCGCCAGTCACCAGGGCGGTCTTGCCGTGTAGTTTCAGATCCATCAGGACCTCCGTCTTATGAAGTGTTCGAGGGGCAGCGCCTGATGATCAATAACCCCTCTCGCGTCACCCGCTGCCGCGAGAACGCGAAAATGTACTCTTTAGGCTCCGGTTGGGAAAGCATACGGGCGAGCGGTCGCCCCAGCACAGCGTGCGACGCCCTGTGTTAGGTTCTCACTTCTCAACGGACCCGGAGGTTTATTCCATGAAGCGTCGATCCATTCTGCGCCTGGCGGCTGCATCAGCCGCCCTGGGGGCGACCGCAACCCGCGCACAGGGATCCTGGCCCGCCCGTCCGGTTCGCATGATCGTACCCACCGGCCCGGGCAGTTCGCTCGATCTCATCATTCGGGCCACCAGCGAACGACTGGGCGCGCGCCTGGGGCAACCTATCGTCGTTGACAACCGACCCGGCGCGGCTGGGCTCATCGGCACCGACGCCATTGCCAAGGCAACCGATGGTCATACCTTCGGGATCAGCTTCAACGGCCCCCTGGCCTTCGCACCGTTTCTCTATCAGAAGATGCCTTACCGGTTACCGGAAGACTTTGCACCCATCCTCATGACCACCAGCCAGCCCAACGTGCTGGCGGTCAATGCCAAGCTACCCGTGAACTCGGTGGTCGAACTGGTGCAATGGCTTCGGGCCAACGTGGGCAAGGCGGCCTTTGCCTCGATCGGCAACGGCAGTTCATCGCACCTGTCGATGGAGCTGCTGAAGGTGGCCACTGGAACCTTCGCGCTGCACATTCCTTACAACGGCTCGCCGCCTTCGGCGCTGTCAGTGGCAAGCGGCGACACCCA